>ERZ791743.1530-NODE-1530-length-12695-cov-78.815427_pt1 | contig 12695 bp, 10 predicted proteins | sample MGYA00509952_ERZ791743 | MGnify/ENA primary metagenome ERZ791743 (study PRJEB30046, sample SAMN00792040) | human gut metagenome | study: EMG produced TPA metagenomics assembly of the A metagenome-wide association study of gut microbiota in type 2...
TTCTGTAAAAATATTACCTTAGAGTAACATTTGTAGTAAATGTTGGTGATACCCCTTTTACCCATATATGGGCGCAAAATGGAGTGAAGGATAGTTTGTATAAGGAATTACCGAAACCTGTTTTAGATGAAGTGTATCAATTGAAATTTAAAGAGGTGTTAGTTCCTGTCATGGGGATAGGTACAGCAGCTTTGTTTGTCTGTGATGGCTGGTTTACAGAACAGAGGGAGAATGTGCAGGATCTCCTTTCTGCCAAAGGAAGAAATAAAATCAAGTTTGATGATTATATGCAATATTCGCCAATGGTCGCAGTTTATGGGTTAAACCTTGCAGGTGTGAAAGGGAAGCATAGCTTTAAAGGCAGGACAATAATTTTGGCAATGTCTTATGCAACTATGGGAATGATTGTCAATACGATGAAATATTCGTTTAAAGAGAAAAGACCGGATAGTAATACTCGAAATTCTTTTCCATCCGGTCATACTGCTACGGCATTTATGGGAGCTGAATTTCTTTACCGGGAATATAGGGATGTGTCGCCATGGATTGGTTATGCAGGGTATGCGATAGCAGCAATTACGGGATACTTGAGAATATACAATGACAGGCATTACCTCAATGATGTGGTAGCAGGGGCTTGTATTGGTGTTTTGAGCACGAAACTGGCTTATTGGTTGTATCCTAAGATATTTAAGAAATCCGAATGTTACAAAGAGCATGTGGCGATAGTGACCTTGCCTTATTATTCCGCAAAAGAAGTTGGTTTGAACATGTGTATTTGTTTTTAGGGATAGACAAAGTAATGTTTATTAGTTTTATACATCTAATTCAGTGTTTACATGTATTTTTCCGAAAGTCTTTTGCTCGTCACGCACCCGGCACAGTTCCCGGTGCGCCTTTTCCTTGTATTCCAGCAAAGCGGAGTTTTCGGAGCGCAGCCGGGCAATCTCCCTTTCTTGTTCTTCGCTTTTGGCTTCTGCCTTTGCTTTTTCTTCGGCAGCATGGGCGATCAGTTCCGGCGCAGGGAGTTGCTTGGCGGTCTGTTCCCGGACTGCCTGTAATAGCTGGCGAACCGCTTCCGTTCCCTCGTTGTGTCGTTCCATGATCTTTGCGGATTGTTCCAGCCGCCCGGCAACCTTTTCTAATGGGGAGAGGTCAAAAGCTTCACCCCGGAGGTCGAACCCGGTTCTTTGGAAATAATCAACGGATAACTCGACAAATTCTTTGCGAGTTATACCCGTACCGTTTAAATACTCGTCTAATTTTTGGGCGTACTCTTGGCTTATCGCTATGGTGGTAAGCGGTGTTTTCCTCTTTTGCTTGCTTTCCTGTCCTTTTTCCATTGCTGTAAAATGCTATATTCTGTTGCAAAGGTAGTTATAAGTATTGTTATAGCAATTTATCACAAACATTATTGCAATTTATTGCGGTTATAGCAAAATAAATCATCTTGCTATTAGCTGGAAGTCATGGTAAACGCCCCCATTTCTTCCGCAGGCTTCCGGACATGGTTCGGTGAATATCACTGTTACGAATATTGCCCCGGCGAACTTCTCTATCTCTGTAACCATTGCCCGTAAATCCCTGCCATAGCCGTTTATTTCGGCTGGTACGATAACTTTATCACCTGTTTTCATAAGCTATTTTCTATCTTTTAATTTCCCTTTGATTGCATTGATAATATACCCCTTGGGGTTTTTCTTTTCTCTTGCTTTTCCCTTGAGAATGGAAAGCTCTAGCATTATGTCAAGCTCTTTTTGCGCAGCCTTGAAAAGGTCTATGTTGTTCTTTATCTCTTGGTCTGTGAATAGCAGGTCTTGTTTTAGATAGTTCCGTATGAGCCTGTCTAAGTCCCACCCTAAGCTGACCTGTTTTTGTAGTTCGTGCTTTTCGAGTTCCTCGTCCCTGTGCTCCGGCTGGTATTTTGGATATAGTTTTAGTGAATGGAAAGAACGTCCGTCCTTTAAGATTTTGTATTCAAAGGAATAGGGGCTTTTGGCGTCTAATTCTTCTTTCGCAGGCTTTACAATCCACTTGATAAAGTCGGGGTTTCGCTTGTATTTGTCTTGTACGCCGAACATGATTTTTAAGTCCTCGATTGTATAAATCAAGGGTCTTTCCTGTCCGCTCATAAGCTCATAGAACCGCATCGAGTATTGGCTTGTAAATTCCATTGCCGTTTTAAGCTCATATTTCCTGAATCCCTTTGAGAAGTTGAGTACGGCATTATATATTTCCGGCTGTATCTCAAATCTTACCCAGCCCCTTTTATAGTTGAATTGTGGCTTCTCGATAATACCTATCACTTTCCATACCTGCCCGTCATCGAACTCAAAAGCCTTGTTTCTAAGGTCTAAAAGGGCTTTTTTCACACGGGTATAGTTCTCATCGTCATCGTTGGCTAAAAACGCAGAAATGGGCATTAAAACAACCCTGTCATCGTACAAATTCTTCTCGATTCGCAGCCCGGGATATAGTTTTTTTCCTTCAAGTTCACATTGCATAGCTTCTACAAGACGGTACAAAATGCGTTTTTCGTACACGGAAAAGTTATACTTTGATACGGTCATTAAATAACTCTGTATCACGTCTTTGTTCGTAATCTTTACAGCCATATTCATGTAATTTTAAAAACGAGAGATTGAATGTTCGCAAATATAGAAATTAAAAACGAGATTGAAAAATGTATCTCCACAAAAACATTCAAAAACTCGTTTTTAAAGAGCAAAATAACATTCCAAAACTCGTTTATAACATTCAAAAACTCGTTTTTAATCCCTTTTGTGTTGCTATAATTTGTTGATAGTTAGTAATTTATAAATGCAATTTCAAAAGTTGATAAGCATATAACAAGCTATGCTTTAAAACAAGTCAAAGAGATTTTAGGAGGTCAAGAAAAACGGAAATAGCCTAAAAACGAGTTTTTGAATACTTGTGAAAGCAAAGCAAAAGCCAAGCGCAGCGGGGTAAATCGAGCGAATTTTCCCGCGTGTTAATATGTGTTTAATTATGATTTTTTATGTATAAAGCGAGAATTTTCCGGGATGCGTTTTCGCTCCCGGATTTGATATAACTTTTTGTTATATAGTTAGTTACCATAACGCAACTTTTCCCATGCTTCCGATTTCAAGTTTAGCACTTATCCCCATAGCCTTAAAAACTCTTGCAATGGTGGAAAAGGTTAAGTTCTTACCGTTTTCAATTCGGGAGATTTGAGCACGCTGCACTCCTATCAGATTACCTAACTCCTCTTGGGTTAAGTTCTTTGATTGGCGAGCCTGTTTAATGGCTTCACCTATCAAAAAGGAGTTAAGTTCTTCTTCGTAGGCATCACGTTTGGGAGTACCTTTTTCCCCGATGTATTTATCCTCGATTTCTTCGAGTGTATAAAATTTCTTTGCTTCCATACGCTTTATCTTTTTGAATTAAAATAATCTTTTCTAATCTCTTCGGCTTTGGCTATTTCTTTGGGAGGTGTCTTTTGGGTTTTCTTGATAAACCCATGCGTTGCGATTACCAGAGTGTTTATCTTATCGTCCTTATCCCAAAAAGCAAGAAGCCTGTACTTGGTTTTGTTATAGAACGTTCTGAATTCCCAAATATCCGTATCATCCAATTTCTTGAATAAATCTGGATCAATTACAAAGGTAGATTTACGAATATTGCTAATGATCTTCTCACGTACCTTGTTGGGCAATCCGTCTAAAAACTCTTGGGCTTCGTTGGATAATTTGACCTTGAATCTTGATTTTGCTTCCATATAAAGTTTTTTAGTGTTGCAAAGATAATCTTTTGTTTCCATTTAGCGAAACAATTTGTGTTTATTTTATGCAGCCTGTTGTGTCGTTTTTATGTGTTTTTTTGTTTGTGGAATAGGTTCTTTCTTAGTGCCTCGCTCCGACTTCTCCCCGTCCCCCTTGTACGAGCTTTCGCCGTACCGCAGGGGAGGGTGTTCGCCGGATGCGAAGCAGCCGAAAGAACAGCAAGAGGAAACCGGGCAAGCCCTGTTTTTTCCTCTTGCCCTGCGGGGCTACGGCTGAAAATCAGCCGTTTAAGATTTTTAGCCACAATTATTTTGAAATTGTGGCTAAAATCATATCTTTGTAAATCAGAGATTTAATAATATAAGTAGCAATTAAAATCGCAATTGTATGGATAAGGAAACAACCACCTCGGTAACCATTGACCGGAAAACGTTTGCCCGGCTTGACAGGCTGGCAAAGTCCAATAATGTATCAAAGAAAGACTTCCTTTCCTGTGCGCTGGAGTACTTCGAGAAGTACGGCATCAATCCGGTTGAGCATGAAAGCCCGGCAAAGGAAATGCAGAAACTTATCAAACGCTGTGATCAGGTGATAGCGTTCATCAGGAAGCAGGAGCAGGATTTCTTGCGTCCGGCTTGTGAAGCCATGGGCAGTACAAGCATGAGAGTGACCATGAGCATGGACTCGATACTTACGGAAAAAAAGTTCAGCCAATACCAAAAAGACAATGACCTATTCATGCGTGACCTTGCAAGCCTTGCCGGGATAAGGGAGCAGGCTTTGGACCGGGCGGAAAAGGCAGTCAGTCAGTCGAGGGATATGCTTCTGAAGAACCAACAAGCCATTTATGCAAGGCTGGACGCTGTGACGCAAAGGCAGGAGAAGATCTTCTCCTATATCGCAAGCTATATCGATGCGAAAGGAAAAGCCGGGCTTTTCGATGATATAAAAGCCTTGTACAAGGACGAGAAGAACAAAAGGGAAAAGATATGAACGTGAAGATACAGGGAGGCGGTAACGGCACATATGCCAATACAGGCAGTTGCGTTGCGGTGACGAACTATCTCCAGCATGAGGATTTGGAGAGGATGAAGAAAGGGGAGGAGGTGCAGCCATTCTTCAACCAGTTCCGGGACTACGTGAGCGCAAGGGAGGTCACATTCAAGATAGACAACAACAAGGCTAAGTTAAGCCGGACTGACGCAAAGTTCTATGTTATCACTGTCAGCCCTTCAGAGAAGGAGCTGCGCTGCATGGGCGGAACTCCGCAGGAGCGTGCGGAAGCCTTACGGCGGTACATACGACAGGATGTGATGAGAAACTATGCGGAGGGCTTCGGAAAAGGCTTGAGAAGCGATGATGTGGAATATTACGCAAAGATCCACTTCAACCGGGACGGTGACAGTGACAGTGATATGCACGCACATATCATCGTCAGCCGGAAAGACCGGAGCAACACCAGGAAGTTAAGCCCTAAAACGAACCACACCGGAAAGAAGAACTGCGGCAACGTGAAGGGAAGTTTTGACCGGACGGATTTTTTCCGGAAGTGTGAAAGCTCTTTTGATCGGCGAATGGGGTTTGACCGGGAGCCGGAGGAAAGTTTCGACTACCTTAACGCCGTCAAGAACGGCAACCCGGCAGAAATTGCCCGACAGGTGGAGCGTGCGCAGCGCATCAGAAAGGAGAAATGGGACAATCTCAAAACGGAGCTTCAAACCCGGCAGGAGCCGGAGATGTCAAAAATCCGACAGGTGGAGAAAACACCCGACATCGAGCAGCCCACTCCCAAGAAGCAGCAGGAGGAAGATTTGGAACTCCGGCAGAAGCCCAAAAAGAGCAGAGGTTTTGGCATGGGCAGTTGGTAATTTTTCTATTTTCCGGCACAAAGGTAGCTACGCACGCCGCATTTGTCAAGGGACGTTTCACTCTCCGGGTAAAAAATCTCCTGTGCTCGCTTCGCTCGTGCGGTATTTTTTACCCTTCGCCCTTGACAAATACTCTGTGCTTCGCTGGCAGGTGTTTAGGAAAAAAGAAAAAAATGTTGCTCTTTGGTGGGGTGTCCGTTTTGTCATTCTGTTACCGTTGTATTAAGTATTCGCTCTGTACTTCTTGATTTAGTATAATAGCAAAAATATGGGTTTATGAAAATGGAAGGACTGGCAAAATATTAATATTCAATATATTTCGCTATCTTTGCAGCCTCAAAATTGGATTAAGTATTTATTTAAAAGATTAAGGCAATGGTAAAAGCATGAAATACTAAAGATATAACATAAACATATAATTAATAGCGTTTACTATTATTCGGTATACTCTGAAAATTTGGCGATTAGATGATGTATAGACACGAATAAGTTCTGTGAACGCCTGCGCTATGCGTGGGTGGAACTTATCGTCTATACGGGTTACGCCAAATACCTCAGAGTGTTGATAAGGAAGCCCACGCTTCTTTTTTTTACGCTTTGGGGTATTTGTTTGTTGTGCCCGTATCGAATTATAGTTCGCACAACAAAAGCGTAGATGAAAAAATATTTTTTTACGAGAGAATCTTTATTGGCGATAGGGATTTTCATGTTTTCTTTTACCCATATATGGGCGCAAAATGGAGTGAAGGATAGTTTGTATAAGGAATTACCGAAACCTGTTTTAGATGAAGTGTATCAATTGAAATTTAAAGAGGTGTTAGTTCCTGTCATGGGGATAGGTACAGCAGCTTTGTTTGTCTGTGATGGCTGGTTTACAGAACAGAGGGAGAATGTGCAGGATCTCCTTTCTGCCAAAGGAAGAAATAAAATCAAGTTTGATGATTATATGCAATATTCGCCAATGGTCGCAGTTTATGGGTTAAACCTTGCAGGTGTGAAAGGGAAGCATAGCTTTAAAGGCAGGACAATAATTTTGGCAATGTCTTATGCAACTATGGGAATGATTGTCAATACGATGAAATATTCGTTTAAAGAGAAAAGACCGGATAGTAATACTCGAAATTCTTTTCCATCCGGTCATACTGCTACGGCATTTATGGGAGCTGAATTTCTTTACCGGGAATATAGGGATGTGTCGCCATGGATTGGTTATGCAGGGTATGCGATAGCAGCAATTACGGGATACTTGAGAATATACAATGACAGGCATTACCTCAATGATGTGGTAGCAGGGGCTTGTATTGGTGTTTTGAGCACGAAACTGGCTTATTGGTTGTATCCTAAGATATTTAAGAAATCCGAATGTTACAAAGAGCATGTGGCGATAGTGACCTTGCCTTATTATTCCGCAAAAGAAGTTGGTTTGAACATGTGTATTTGTTTTTAGGGATAGACAAAGTAATGTTTATTAGTTTTATACATCTAATTCAGTGTTTACATGTATTTTTCCGAAAGTCTTTTGCTCGTCACGCACCCGGCACAGTTCCCGGTGCGCCTTTTCCTTGTATTCCAGCAAAGCGGAGTTTTCGGAGCGCAGCCGGGCAATCTCCCTTTCTTGTTCTTCGCTTTTGGCTTCTGCCTTTGCTTTTTCTTCGGCAGCATGGGCGATCAGTTCCGGCGCAGGGAGTTGCTTGGCGGTCTGTTCCCGGACTGCCTGTAATAGCTGGCGAACCGCTTCCGTTCCCTCGTTGTGTCGTTCCATGATCTTTGCGGATTGTTCCAGCCGCCCGGCAACCTTTTCTAATGGGGAGAGGTCAAAAGCTTCACCCCGGAGGTCGAACCCGGTTCTTTGGAAATAATCAACGGATAACTCGACAAATTCTTTGCGAGTTATACCCGTACCGTTTAAATACTCGTCTAATTTTTGGGCGTACTCTTGGCTTATCGCTATGGTGGTAAGCGGTGTTTTCCTCTTTTGCTTGCTTTCCTGTCCTTTTTCCATTGCTGTAAAATGCTATATTCTGTTGCAAAGGTAGTTATAAGTATTGTTATAGCAATTTATCACAAACATTATTGCAATTTATTGCGGTTATAGCAAAATAAATCATCTTGCTATTAGCTGGAAGTCATGGTAAACGCCCCCATTTCTTCCGCAGGCTTCCGGACATGGTTCGGTGAATATCACTGTTACGAATATTGCCCCGGCGAACTTCTCTATCTCTGTAACCATTGCCCGTAAATCCCTGCCATAGCCGTTTATTTCGGCTGGTACGATAACTTTATCACCTGTTTTCATAAGCTATTTTCTATCTTTTAATTTCCCTTTGATTGCATTGATAATATACCCCTTGGGGTTTTTCTTTTCTCTTGCTTTTCCCTTGAGAATGGAAAGCTCTAGCATTATGTCAAGCTCTTTTTGCGCAGCCTTGAAAAGGTCTATGTTGTTCTTTATCTCTTGGTCTGTGAATAGCAGGTCTTGTTTTAGATAGTTCCGTATGAGCCTGTCTAAGTCCCACCCTAAGCTGACCTGTTTTTGTAGTTCGTGCTTTTCGAGTTCCTCGTCCCTGTGCTCCGGCTGGTATTTTGGATATAGTTTTAGTGAATGGAAAGAACGTCCGTCCTTTAAGATTTTGTATTCAAAGGAATAGGGGCTTTTGGCGTCTAATTCTTCTTTCGCAGGCTTTACAATCCACTTGATAAAGTCGGGGTTTCGCTTGTATTTGTCTTGTACGCCGAACATGATTTTTAAGTCCTCGATTGTATAAATCAAGGGTCTTTCCTGTCCGCTCATAAGCTCATAGAACCGCATCGAGTATTGGCTTGTAAATTCCATTGCCGTTTTAAGCTCATATTTCCTGAATCCCTTTGAGAAGTTGAGTACGGCATTATATATTTCCGGCTGTATCTCAAATCTTACCCAGCCCCTTTTATAGTTGAATTGTGGCTTCTCGATAATACCTATCACTTTCCATACCTGCCCGTCATCGAACTCAAAAGCCTTGTTTCTAAGGTCTAAAAGGGCTTTTTTCACACGGGTATAGTTCTCATCGTCATCGTTGGCTAAAAACGCAGAAATGGGCATTAAAACAACCCTGTCATCGTACAAATTCTTCTCGATTCGCAGCCCGGGATATAGTTTTTTTCCTTCAAGTTCACATTGCATAGCTTCTACAAGACGGTACAAAATGCGTTTTTCGTACACGGAAAAGTTATACTTTGATACGGTCATTAAATAACTCTGTATCACGTCTTTGTTCGTAATCTTTACAGCCATATTCATGTAATTTTAAAAACGAGAGATTGAATGTTCGCAAATATAGAAATTAAAAACGAGATTGAAAAATGTATCTCCACAAAAACATTCAAAAACTCGTTTTTAAAGAGCAAAATAACATTCCAAAACTCGTTTATAACATTCAAAAACTCGTTTTTAATCCCTTTTGTGTTGCTATAATTTGTTGATAGTTAGTAATTTATAAATGCAATTTCAAAAGTTGATAAGCATATAACAAGCTATGCTTTAAAACAAGTCAAAGAGATTTTAGGAGGTCAAGAAAAACGGAAATAGCCTAAAAACGAGTTTTTGAATACTTGTGAAAGCAAAGCAAAAGCCAAGCGCAGCGGGGTAAATCGAGCGAATTTTCCCGCGTGTTAATATGTGTTTAATTATGATTTTTTATGTATAAAGCGAGAATTTTCCGGGATGCGTTTTCGCTCCCGGATTTGATATAACTTTTTGTTATATAGTTAGTTACCATAACGCAACTTTTCCCATGCTTCCGATTTCAAGTTTAGCACTTATCCCCATAGCCTTAAAAACTCTTGCAATGGTGGAAAAGGTTAAGTTCTTACCGTTTTCAATTCGGGAGATTTGAGCACGCTGCACTCCTATCAGATTACCTAACTCCTCTTGGGTTAAGTTCTTTGATTGGCGAGCCTGTTTAATGGCTTCACCTATCAAAAAGGAGTTAAGTTCTTCTTCGTAGGCATCACGTTTGGGAGTACCTTTTTCCCCGATGTATTTATCCTCGATTTCTTCGAGTGTATAAAATTTCTTTGCTTCCATACGCTTTATCTTTTTGAATTAAAATAATCTTTTCTAATCTCTTCGGCTTTGGCTATTTCTTTGGGAGGTGTCTTTTGGGTTTTCTTGATAAACCCATGCGTTGCGATTACCAGAGTGTTTATCTTATCGTCCTTATCCCAAAAAGCAAGAAGCCTGTACTTGGTTTTGTTATAGAACGTTCTGAATTCCCAAATATCCGTATCATCCAATTTCTTGAATAAATCTGGATCAATTACAAAGGTAGATTTACGAATATTGCTAATGATCTTCTCACGTACCTTGTTGGGCAATCCGTCTAAAAACTCTTGGGCTTCGTTGGATAATTTGACCTTGAATCTTGATTTTGCTTCCATATAAAGTTTTTTAGTGTTGCAAAGATAATCTTTTGTTTCCATTTAGCGAAACAATTTGTGTTTATTTTATGCAGCCTGTTGTGTCGTTTTTATGTGTTTTTTTGTTTGTGGAATAGGTTCTTTCTTAGTGCCTCGCTCCGACTTCTCCCCGTCCCCCTTGTACGAGCTTTCGCCGTACCGCAGGGGAGGGTGTTCGCCGGATGCGAAGCAGCCGAAAGAACAGCAAGAGGAAACCGGGCAAGCCCTGTTTTTTCCTCTTGCCCTGCGGGGCTACGGCTGAAAATCAGCCGTTTAAGATTTTTAGCCACAATTATTTTGAAATTGTGGCTAAAATCATATCTTTGTAAATCAGAGATTTAATAATATAAGTAGCAATTAAAATCGCAATTGTATGGATAAGGAAACAACCACCTCGGTAACCATTGACCGGAAAACGTTTGCCCGGCTTGACAGGCTGGCAAAGTCCAATAATGTATCAAAGAAAGACTTCCTTTCCTGTGCGCTGGAGTACTTCGAGAAGTACGGCATCAATCCGGTTGAGCATGAAAGCCCGGCAAAGGAAATGCAGAAACTTATCAAACGCTGTGATCAGGTGATAGCGTTCATCAGGAAGCAGGAGCAGGATTTCTTGCGTCCGGCTTGTGAAGCCATGGGCAGTACAAGCATGAGAGTGACCATGAGCATGGACTCGATACTTACGGAAAAAAAGTTCAGCCAATACCAAAAAGACAATGACCTATTCATGCGTGACCTTGCAAGCCTTGCCGGGATAAGGGAGCAGGCTTTGGACCGGGCGGAAAAGGCAGTCAGTCAGTCGAGGGATATGCTTCTGAAGAACCAACAAGCCATTTATGCAAGGCTGGACGCTGTGACGCAAAGGCAGGAGAAGATCTTCTCCTATATCGCAAGCTATATCGATGCGAAAGGAAAAGCCGGGCTTTTCGATGATATAAAAGCCTTGTACAAGGACGAGAAGAACAAAAGGGAAAAGATATGAACGTGAAGATACAGGGAGGCGGTAACGGCACATATGCCAATACAGGCAGTTGCGTTGCGGTGACGAACTATCTCCAGCATGAGGATTTGGAGAGGATGAAGAAAGGGGAGGAGGTGCAGCCATTCTTCAACCAGTTCCGGGACTACGTGAGCGCAAGGGAGGTCACATTCAAGATAGACAACAACAAGGCTAAGTTAAGCCGGACTGACGCAAAGTTCTATGTTATCACTGTCAGCCCTTCAGAGAAGGAGCTGCGCTGCATGGGCGGAACTCCGCAGGAGCGTGCGGAAGCCTTACGGCGGTACATACGACAGGATGTGATGAGAAACTATGCGGAGGGCTTCGGAAAAGGCTTGAGAAGCGATGATGTGGAATATTACGCAAAGATCCACTTCAACCGGGACGGTGACAGTGACAGTGATATGCACGCACATATCATCGTCAGCCGGAAAGACCGGAGCAACACCAGGAAGTTAAGCCCTAAAACGAACCACACCGGAAAGAAGAACTGCGGCAACGTGAAGGGAAGTTTTGACCGGACGGATTTTTTCCGGAAGTGTGAAAGCTCTTTTGATCGGCGAATGGGGTTTGACCGGGAGCCGGAGGAAAGTTTCGACTACCTTAACGCCGTCAAGAACGGCAACCCGGCAGAAATTGCCCGACAGGTGGAGCGTGCGCAGCGCATCAGAAAGGAGAAATGGGACAATCTCAAAACGGAGCTTCAAACCCGGCAGGAGCCGGAGATGTCAAAAATCCGACAGGTGGAGAAAACACCCGACATCGAGCAGCCCACTCCCAAGAAGCAGCAGGAGGAAGATTTGGAACTCCGGCAGAAGCCCAAAAAGAGCAGAGGTTTTGGCATGGGCAGTTGGTAATTTTTCTATTTTCCGGCACAAAGGTAGCTACGCACGCCGCATTTGTCAAGGGACGTTTCACTCTCCGGGTAAAAAATCTCCTGTGCTCGCTTCGCTCGTGCGGTATTTTTTACCCTTCGCCCTTGACAAATACTCTGTGCTTCGCTGGCAGGTGTTTAGGAAAAAAGAAAAAAATGTTGCTCTTTGGTGGGGTGTCCGTTTTGTCATTCTGTTACCGTTGTATTAAGTATTCGCTCTGTACTTCTTGATTTAGTATAATAGCAAAAATATGGGTTTATGAAAATGGAAGGACTGGCAAAATATTAATATTCAATATATTTCGCTATCTTTGCAGCCTCAAAATTGGATTAAGTATTTATTTAAAAGATTAAGGCAATGGTAAAAGCATGAAATACTAAAGATATAACATAAACATATAATTAATAGCGTTTACTATTATTCGGTATACTCTGAAAATTTGGCGATTAGATGATGTATAGACACGAATAAGTTCTGTGAACGCCTGCGCTATGCGTGGGTGGAACTTATCGTCTATACGGGTTACGCCAAATACCTCAGAGTGTTGATAAGGAAGCCCACGCTTCTTTTTTTTACGCTTTGGGGTATTTGTTTGTTGTGCCCGTATCGAATTATAGTTCGCACAACAAAAGCGTAGATGAAAAAATATTTTTTTACGAGAGAATCTTTATTGGCGATAGGGATTTTCATGTTTTCTTTTAGGGGTATCACCAACATTTACTACAAATGTTACTATTTAACATAAGCCAACACT
>ERZ791743.1535-NODE-1535-length-12672-cov-21.396449_pt1 | contig 12672 bp, 5 predicted proteins | sample MGYA00509952_ERZ791743 | MGnify/ENA primary metagenome ERZ791743 (study PRJEB30046, sample SAMN00792040) | human gut metagenome | study: EMG produced TPA metagenomics assembly of the A metagenome-wide association study of gut microbiota in type 2...
AAGTTCGGCTATATAGCGATCTTCTGTTATAAAGAGAGTATTTTGACACACCCTCGCTATTTTTCTGCCGCTCGGGCGGCGGTAACCGTTACCGGGATTATGCGCCCTTGCACTCAATGTCAGAACCCAGTGTCACGTACTTGAGTACGGAGGTACCGTTGACAAGCGCATTTTCCGTTTCGGCGGTCTCCGTGGTCAGACACTTGCCTTTACCCGTAATGAGCGCGTTGTACATCTTCACCTGCGTTCCGGCGCGCAGACGTACTCCCTGCTTGCTGCCGCCGTTGCCAATCAAGGTGAGGTTCGACAGTACGGGAGCCGATACCGGGGTTGCGGCGAAGTTGTTGCCGTTGTTGTCGCATTCCATCAGGCAGTCGCAGTCGTAGCCCAATTCAGATTCGGGAGCCTGGAAGGCTACCAGGAACTGGCCCTTGCCGTTCCATCCTTCTGTCCAGTCGAAAGAATCGTCGCTGCAGCTGATGGCCACCATGTGCTTCACGTTCACGCTGCCGCCGAAGAATTCGAAACCGTCGTCAGAACCCTTGTAGGCCTCGCAATATTCCACCTGGGTGCCGTTGCCCACGCCATAGAAGGAAATGCCGTTGGCCTCCTTCTCCTCGCTGAAGGCATAACCCGTATATTCCAGACGGAGATAGCGGAGTACGCCGGAGTTGTCGGCATCGTCGTTGCCGCCATAGGTAGCGTCACCGATTTCCGATTTGCCCGTACCGCCTTCCACATTGGTATGTGCCTTGCCGCAGAGGTGGATACCGCCCCAGGCACCCGGCTCCTTGCGGGTGGCCGTCATGACAATGGGATGAGTGGCCGTGCCCTGTGCCAGCAGTTTGGCACCCTGCTGCACCAGAATGTAGTCCACAGCGTCGTCGTCGGCATTGGCCACGATGGTAACGCCTTCGGGTATGGTGAGGGTGGCACCTGTAGCCACGATGTATTCACCGCTCAGCATGTATTTGCGGTTGGCTTCGAGCGTCTTGTTCTGGGTCAGCGTACCCGTGAGGGTTTCCACAGCCTGCTCGCCCGGCTTGTTGTCGCCGCCTTCTCCCTCGATGAGCGTCCATCCGGCAGTCCAGTCGTCATCGGCACTGACAGCTCCGCGATAAGCGGCGGATGCAAAGAAATTGTCGATGCGGGCCACGTCCTCACCGCCTGTCAGCGTACCGACAAAACCGTTGGAGAACACCTGGGAAAAATCGTAGTTGATGGTATTATGATTGGCAGCTGCCGTAAAGAGTTCGGAAGAATAACCTTCGTTACCGCCTGTTCCGCTACCGGACCCGTTGTTGTCATCCTCGCTGCAGGCCGTACACAATGTCATGGCGGCAATGGCTGCCATCGACATGAATTTCAAGTTGTTTGTTTTCATACTTACTGTTTTTGGTTAATGAAACTTGTTTTACTTTTATCTCTATTGATGCTTTTTTCTATTCATCGGAAGGCGAGAGGGCAAAGATCTGTCAGAACTGGCAACTGACACCGATTTCGATGGAAGTGCCCTGTCCGTAACGCTCCACCTCCACGCTCTTCCCGCTGCGGGTGGCCTGACGGAAGACGATGTCCTGACCGAGGAGGTCGTTCAACTGCATTTTCAGGCTGACGTGGTCGTTCATGCGGTAGGTGGAAACGAAGTTGAGTGTGTGCAGGGCATCCTGCTTTTCATCGCCGAGTCCGGAGATGCCGACGGCATGTATGCGCTCGCCCTGAAGATTGTAGAGCAGCATGGCGGTCAGCTGCGACCCGTTGCGGAAGGTCGGCGCATAGGAAAGGTCTATGTTCATCAGGTAGGGCGACGCTCCCTGCAACGAACGCTGCTGGTTGGTGTAGACACCTTCACTGGGCAGCTTCACGTTGGTGTACATATAGGAACCGTTGAATCCGATGCGGAAATCGCCGAAAATCTCGCGGCGGAACTCCACCTCCACACCGGCAGCCACACCGGCATCGGCATTCTGGAACGAATGTTCGGCCGCACCGCCCGAGAGGGTCTGTGTGCGCTCAATGGGGTCCTTCAGAATCTTGGCATATCCGGTCACGGAGAGCAGACGCTCGGGATGTTCCCGGTCGATGCGCTCGTAGCGCAGGTCGAAGTTATAGTTGTATCCGTTCTTCAGTTCGGCATTACCTCTGATCATGGAGGCGCCGTAGGATTCCTGATAGAGGAACGGAGCCATCTCGATGAACGACGGGCGTGTCACCGTCCGCGACAGTGACATGCGCACACTGTTGCCGTCGTTCACATTGTATTTGATGTTCAATGCAGGGAACAAATCGCTGTTGTTCAATTCGTTTCTCCGTTTCTGCGCACCGTCGGTGGCATAGTCCACCAGCTGCGAGCTGTACTCATAGCGCACACCGGCATTAATGAGCAGTCCGTCCAGCGGATAAAACTCCGTGTCCACATAGCCGGCATAAATGGCCTGCCCGGCATCATACTGGTCCTTGGGCTGCTGGTCGCGCTCAATGCTGAAGTCGCCGGCAGCGACGGCAGCATGGTTCAGGAAGCCCGACGTGTGGTAGATATCCTCCACCTGCGGATGGAAGCCGGAGAAATTATAATAGAAACGGGTGGAGCGGAAGCGGCGGGACTTGTCCTTGTAGGCCGCTCCGAAGCGGAGCTGGTTCTTTTCGGCAAAGCGGTAGGCACTCTGCAAGTCGGCCACCCACTCCTTTTCATCGAGAAATCCGAAATAGCGCATGGTCTCCTGGCGGTTCAGCTGGAAGAGTTCGAGGGTGCCGTCGGCCTTCTTCTCAAACATCAGCTGCCGGCGGTCGGGTTCGTCACTGGCCGTATGGCTGTAGGAAGCATTCCAGTTCAGGTCCCAGCTGTCGCCAATGCCGTGCTTGCCCGTCAGCTGATGATTTTGCAGGGTGTAGATATGCGACACATTGTTATTGCCCACCAGTTCGTGGTCCTCCCAGTCCCTTCCCTGACGCAGCATGTAGCTGTTTTCGGCATTCCGCGCATAAAAGAAGGTGTAGCCCACACGGTCGGCCTCTTTCAGCGTATAGGAAAGGTTGGCCAGAGCCGAAAGTTTCAATTCCTGCCGGTATTCGTCGTAAGTGTAGCGGTCGAGCGTACTGCCGCCGGCCTCCAGCGTACGGGTGCTGGCATCAAGCGTTGTCTCGTTGGTGTTGCCCACACTCATGGCGCCCAGCAGATACAGTTCCCTGCCGAAGAGTTCCCAGTTGGTGCCGCCGGTCAGGCTGCCGCCAAATTCCGGAAGACTGGTGCTGCGGCTCACGTCAAAACTGGTGCGGAACGGATTTTCCTGCCTTACGGCCTGTGAAAACTCCGCCTTGCTCATGTTCCGGTATTTTTCGTCCAGTCCCGACTGACGGAACAGCGACACGTCGCGGTCCATGCTGTAAAAGTCCTGGAACAGGGTGTTGAACCGACCGCCCGTGTTGAAGCTGAAGTTCAGGAAATCCTGTCCTACGCTTTCCTTCGTGCTGATGTCGATATGCGCTCCGCTGTAGTCGGCAAAGGAGTTGACTCCATAGACCTTGCGCACCGTGATGTTCCTCACCGTGCTGACGGGGAACAAATCGAGCGGAATCAGTTTGTTGTCAGGATTGGGCGAAGCGATAGGAAGCCCGTTCAACGTGGTGATGCTGTAACGGTCGCCCAACCCGCGTACAATCAGCTGTCCACTGTTGGCAAAGGATATTCCCGTCATCTTCTTCACCCCTTCCTGTACATTGCTGAGCCCCTTGATGCTCATTTCTTTCGTACCGATATTCTCAATGGCCAGCGTCGAGTTCTGCCGTTCGTTCTGCAGGGCGCGGCTGTTCTCCAGATTCCGGCGCACCACCACCGAAGCGGCATCCAGCAGCAACTCGCTGACCTCCATTTCCAGATTCACCGTCAGTGTGTCGCCGCTGACTCTCACACCGTCCATCTGCAAGGGCTTATAGCCCAAATAGCTGGCCTTGATGCTATAGAGGCCGGGCTTCACGTCCAATATATATTTTCCTTCATCGTCGGTCATGGCTGTCAGTCCGGTTCCGGCATGCACCACCACGCCCGCCAGCGGCTCGCGGCTTTCCTTGTCAATCACCGTACCTTGGATTTTTTCAGCCCATACCCCCATGGTCGACAAGGCAAACGCTGCCATAAACATGAGGGGTTTCTGTTTCTGCATTTTTACTTTCTTCTGCAACATCTTGTTCATCTGGGTTCACTTATCTCTTTTTTCCGATGCAAAATTGAGGAAAGTATATTACAGCCCTGTTACAGATAGCAGAGAAGCCTGTTGCATACTTTTTAAAAATCTGTTACACTTCATGAGGCTGTGCCGACTCCGGCCGGCAGCAGCCCATTGCAGCCAGGGAAAGAATGCATCCCGCCGCACGGCCCCGGCCCCGACACCCCGCGCTCTCCACCCCACGGCAACAGCCTTGTGCCGTCCCTCTGAGAAGACCGTGTAAAAGCGTTTTTCGGGTTACTGTTTGAGAATCAGATAAAAAATATTGTGATTTTTGGAAAAATGAGTAAAAGATAAAACAATTTGAGTAAAGCAAAAGAGGGGAATCCCCCTACCTTTGCACCCAAAGAATCTGCAACGATGGAAACCCGACCGACTATGAAAAAAGTTATTCTTTTATGTATTCTTACGCTGCTGGCAGGAGCTCCGTGCACTGCCGTGTCCGAGGAACTTTCCGATATCCGGGAACGGCTGAAATGGCTGAAGGCGGAAGCCATCATGCTGGCCGTTGAGGACATGAAGGGACAACCCGGATTCGACTATCAGGGAGCCGTGGAAAAATGGAAATACATGAGCCGGCATCTGGAAAGAGTCAGAAAACAGCTGAACGGAAAAGACAGCCTCGCCACACGGAAGGAGGCAGAACACCTGCTGTCTCTGCAACGGGAAATCCTGCTCTCCAACCCGCTCCTGAATGCGGACCGCATCCTGGTGACCCGCTTCCGCCTGGGACAACGTGCCCGCAAGGTCATGGCCCCTTCGTTCTGCATGCCTCCCTCCAATTACATGGGACTGATGGATACGCCCAAAACCGGATATGACGCCTCCATCTGTGAACTAAGCGGCCTGCGCAACGACAAAATCGACAGCCGCACCATTTTCAAGCCTACGGCCAATACGGGAATCGCCGACGTGCAACTGCACTGGGATGCCGACAGAATGCTCTTCGCCGCACCGGCCCACGTGACTTATCCCACAGGAGAGAAGGCCTATGCCTGGCGGATTTTCGAAATAGGCATCGACGGTAAGGGACTCCGGCAGATTACCGAAACGCTCGAGCCGGACCTGGAATTTGCCGACCCGTGCTACTTGCCCGACGGCAGGATACTCTTCACCACCAACATCGGATACAACGGCATTCCTTGCGAAAACGGATTGAGAACCATCCACAACCTGGCGCTGTATGACCCCAAAAGCCGGGCGTTGCGGAAGATTTCCTTCGACCAGGACGGCAACTGGTCGCCTACGGTCATGCAGAATGGCCGAATCATGTACACCCGGTGGGAATACACCGACCTGACGCACTACTTCTCACGCATCGTCATGCATTCCAATCCGGACGGCACCGAATGCAAGGCCCTATACGGCAGCGGCTCCTACTGGCCCAACAGCATCTACGACATGCATGAACTGCCGGGGCAGAACAGCCGCTTCATCGGCATCGTAACAGGCCACCACGGCATTTCCCATTCCGGCCGTCTCTTCATTTTCAATCCGCTGAAGGGGCGGAAAGAGGAAAAAGGCGTCGTGCAGGAAATCCCCTACCGGAAGAAGAAGACCATACCCGAAATCAAGGATTATCTGGTAGAAGGGGTATGGCCGCAGTTCACGCGTCCCTTTCCGTTAAGCGACAAGTATTTTCTGGTTTCGGCCAAACTCCACAAAAAAGGACTGTGGGGCATCTACCTGGTTGACATCTTCGACAACGTCACCCTAATCGCCGAATTCGAAGGCGAAGGCATGGTGACACCGATACCCGTAAAGAAACAGCCCCTCCCCCCTGTCATACCCGATAAAATCCATCCGGAAGACAAGGAAGCCACTGTCTTTATCCAGGACCTGTATGAAGGCGAAGGGCTGAGAGGAGTGCCCCGCGGCACCGTGAAGAAACTGCGGGTATTCACCTACGAATATGCTTATCTCAACTCTCCCTCCGACTTTGACGCACAGGGAATACAAAGCGGCTGGGACATCAAGCGCGAACTGGGCACGGTGGAGGTTGAGAAGGACGGTTCGGCCATCTTCAAGGTTCCCGCCAACACCCCGATTTCCCTGCAACCGCTCGACGCCGGGGGAAGAGCCATCCAGTGGATGCGCAGCTGGTTTACGCCGATGCCCGGCGAGGTGGTTTCCTGCATCGGCTGCCATGAGGACCAGAACATCATCCCGATACCCAAACGGGTCATGGCCTCACAGATGCCGCCCAAAAGGCTGGTTGAACCGAAAGGAGGCATACGCCCGTTCACCTTTGAATATGAAATACAGCCGATTCTGAACCGTTACTGCATTGCCTGTCACGACGGAAAAGAAAACCGGATGTATCTGAAAGAGGACAGCATGGAACTCTACAAACGCGGGGTTGTCACCAAAATCAGGCGTCACTACCACAAGAGTTACCTGAATCTTCATCCCTTCGTTTACCGGCAGGGGCCCGAAGCCGACATGTACGTATTAAGACCCTATGAGTATCACGCCTCCAACAGCGAACTCATCAGAATGCTGGAGAAGGGACATTACGGAGTGCGGCTGGAGCAGGAGGACATGCAGACGCTGACGAAATGGATTGACTTCAACGCGCCCTATTCAGGCAGTTTTGAAATATGGAAACCCTACAAGGGATATGAACAATATGAGCGCCGGCAGGAGCTGCTGAAAAAATACGGCGGCGTCGCGGTGGACTGGAAGCAGGAACTGGAAAACTATGCCGCACGCCTGAAGGGACAGGGAGCAATACAACCGCTCCAACCGGCCAGGGAAAAGAAATATACCATCCCGCGCAAAGCCTATGCCTGGGGATTCGACTCCGCGACGGCACAGCGCATGCAGCAGGCCGACAGAAAGGAAACCGAAAAAGTGGTCAGCATCGCTCCGGGCATCTCCATGACTTTTGTATGGATTCCGAAAGGCAAACTGGCCTGCGGCACCGATTGCGGCAGCCAGGGAACGGCCGATTACAGAAAAGTAAAAATCGGCAAGGGATTCTGGATGGGCAAACTGGAAGTGACCAACGTACAATACAAAGCCCTGTGTCCCGACCACGACAGCCGGTATGTCGGACAGCAATGGAAGGACCACACGACTCCCGGATACCCGGTGAACCAGCCTGAACAGCCGGTGGTACGCGTTTCCTGGCAGGAAGCCATGGAATTTTGCAGGAAACTGAGTGAGCGGACAGGGCTGAAGGCGGCGCTGCCCAGCCAGGAACAGTGGGAATGGGCCTGCAGGGCCGGAAGTGTGACCGACATGTGGTATGGAGACGCCGCTGCGGACTATTCCGCCTATGAAAACCTGGCCGACCGGAAGATTTCGCAACTGGCCGTGATGGGAGTCGACCCGAAACCGATGCCGAAAGACTATGAACTGCGCAAATTCTGGGATTTCGTGCCCCGTGACCGCTTTGCCGACGACGGCAGCCTGATTTCGGTAAAGAGCGGCCTGTACCGGCCTAATCCGTGGGGACTCTGCGACATGCACGGAAACGTGGCGGAATGGACCTCCTCCACACGTTCCGACGGAAAGGGCGACCCGAATGAAAGGGTGGTCTGCGGAGGTTCGTGGAGAGACCGGGCACACACCGCAACAGCCTCCTACCGCCGGTATTATCTGGCCTGGCAGGCTCCGTTCAACGTCGGTTTCAGAGTCATCCTCTCCGAATAACTCCCTCAAAGCACCGGCTGGCAACACCGGACCGGCTGGCGAACATACAACGTGAGTTCGGTATAACTACGACAAAGACATATTACCGGAATTTCAGAAGAAACAGTCAGTACTTTAGTTTTTACGAAAGTACTGACAGAAATTTCTATCAGTACTTTAGGATTTTCTGTCAGTAGGACCGTGAAAACGTGATGTGGCAATAGCATACAATGACTGCCCGGGGATAAAGAATTATACCGAACTCACGTACATACAAGAACAAGGCAAACTGTTCTCCCAAGCGGATTCTTTCAGTCATCATCGCACTGAGAGAGTCCGCTTTATAAAAAATCCTGTGCCCCACTCGCCTCTGCCGCCTGCTGCAGGTCCTCATGGGCCTCCGCCCGCACCGGTCCGTCTCTCCGGATTTTTTCATACGCGGCCAAGGATTTCCCAACGGAATAATTTATACTTTTGTATGGGCGCGTCAAGGTCATCCCACAGCCCGTCACGGCCCTGCCGCCCGTTTCCGTCCTCCCCCAAAAAAGGAAACGGCATACACATTCTCTTCTCCGGTGGAGAGGGGCTTCCCCCCTTCCCTGCGCGGACAAAAAAATGCAATGGCATGAAGTACCTGAAAATTCGCTTGACTCTTCTGTTTTCCCTGTTTTTCTTGCTCACGGCCTCAGCAGCAACAGTTCCCTACCGGTTTCACACCATGTCGCCCGCCGGAGGATTCGGCTACGACGGTGTCATGGACATCGAGCAGGACGGAGCCGGCTTCGTCTGGGTTATGATGGACTATGAGCTGTATCGCTTCGACGGTTACCATTACAAAAAGCACTATCCTGTCTTTGCCTCCCTCCTGCCCGACAAGCGCATTCTCTTTATCAACCTGGAATCCGACGCAGCCGGCCGCCTCTTTGTGAACACCAACAACGGCATTTTCCTTTACGACCCGGCAACGGAGCGCTGGGAAAAGGTGCATGAGGGTGTGAGTGACATGAAGGCGGACAGTGAAGACCGGCTGTGGATACGAACCGGCAATACATGGCACCTGCTGGACCTGCAGTCCAGAAAGACACTGACACCGCTCTATGACGGGAAAAGCATCTCTTTTTCCAACCAGGCATTTTGCACCTACCGTCACGACTCATACAGCTTCGTACGCCGGAAAATCTACCGCTTCAACCGTCAGACGCAGGAATTTGAACTGTGCTGCACTTTGCCGGAAGGCAAGCACATCATCCGCTTTGCCCAGATAAACAATGGCAAATTATGGGTTTTTGCCGACAGGGACGGCCTGTATAAGATTGATTTGTCGACATTCACCATTGAAAAGCATTTCGGCATACTGACCGAATACGAAGGAATCGCCGCGTTGCGCTCTTTCTACGTGGACAACCGGGAGCACATCTGGATAGGTACGATTGACGGCGTTTACATCTTCGACAGTTCGAGTCAAACCCTTGTCCAATGCAAGCACTCCGGCACCGAACCTTTCAGTCTGCCCAACAACTCCGTCTGGAAAATCTACGGCGACAGGCAGTCGAACGTATGGATAGGCATGTACACCGGAAAACTGTGCTATGTCAATCTGAACGAGAGCAACGCCTTCAATACATGGACTCCCCATTATGGCGGACTGACCTATGTTCCGGTCAGCACCTTTGCCGAAGACGACGAAACGCTCTGGATAGGGACCGAAGGGGGAGGCATTAACCTGATGAACAAGGCAACGGGCACGATAACCCCCTTTTCCCACACCTTCGACAACGTGAAATCGCTGACCAACGACAGGACCGGAAACCTCTGGATTGCCACCTTCAGAGAAGGGCTGAACCGCTACGACCTCCGCCGGCACAAGCTGACGGAATACCGGCACGACAGAAACAACGCCAGTTCGCTGCTGGCCAATGACGTGAGAAAAACTGCACTGGAAACGGACTCCGGCCTGTGGGTGGCCTACCAGTATCCGAAACCTGTCGTTTCGTTTTTCTCCTTCCGCAACGGCAACTTTACCCACTACGAGCTGGACCGGACTTCCGATTATCTGTTTGACATTCTCCGACAGGGAGATAACAAGCTGTGGGCCATCACCCATGAGGCACTTTACTGCCTGAACATCCACACCCACCGGGTGGAAAAGAAGATACCCGCCGACTCCACCAATCTGGGATTCTTCACCCTGTCGCCCGACGATGCCGGAAACATCTGGATAGGCACCATCGGGAACGGGCTGATTAAATTCGACGTCGCCACCTCCCGTTTCATGCCCGTAAAGGACGTTTCGCGAAACAGAATTTCGGCCATCTACACCCTATGCTATGAAAATGGACGTATATGGATGGGAACAAATGGCGGCCTCTATTCCTATGACATAGGGAAAAACCAGCTGACACGTTTTGATGAAGACGAAAACACACAAGGGCAGGTCTACTATCCGCTGGCCTCGATGAAAGGTTCCGACGGAAAACTGTATTTCGGCGGCACAAGGGGATTTACGGCCGTCGACCCCAGACGGATAACCCGCAACAGCTATCCGCCCCACGCCGTCATTTCCGAATTCTTCATTGACCACCAGTCCGTACAGCCGGAATACAGCATCCGCGACTCCATACGTGAAGTGGTGCTCGGCTATGACCAGCCCAATTTCGGCTTTCAGTTCTCCTCCGACAATTTCCACGTTCCCGGAAAAAACCGTTTCAAATACCGCCTGCGCGGCTATAACGACGAATGGATTACCGTCAATGCACAAAACCGCACGGTGATGTACTCCAAAGTTCCGGCCGGCACATATTATTTTGAAGTATATGCAGCCAACAATGACGGGATATGGAGCGAAAAACCGGCTGTGGTCAGAATCATCCGGAAAACGGCCCCCTGGCTCAGCCTGCCGGCCTATCTGCTCTATTTCCTGGCTTTTGCAGCCGTCGTCTATGCCATTTTCCGGTATTACAACGAGAAAAAACGGCTGAAGCTCATGCTGTATCAGGAAAGCGTGGAACGGGACAAGGAAGAACAGATTCACCAGGCACAGCTGCGCTTCTTTACCAACATATCGCACGACTTCCGCACCCCCCTGTCCCTGATTCTGGCCGTGCTGGAAAAACTCAGATGCGAAGGGCTGAAGGAATACTATTACCGCATTCTGAACAGCAACGCCCAAAGGCTGCTGAACCTCGTCAACGAACTGATGGACTTCCGCACACTGGAAAACGGAAGAATGAAACTGAAACTGGAACCGCTGGACATCAACCGTACCGTAACGGACATCGGCAATGATTTCGCGGACTACGCACAACAGCGGCATTTGAATTTCCACATCACGTGCGACCGGCAGCTGCCCCTGCCGCTTTTTGCCGACAGGAATATCGTGGAAAAAATCGTCATGAACCTGCTGAACAATGCCTTCAAGTACACGCCCGACGGAGGAACCATCTGCCTGGAAACCGACAGCTGCGAAACCGCGTTTGTTTCCTGCCACTCCAACAGCTACACCGTGGGCGAATGCCCCACGCCAGCCTTCGCCCTGAGAGTAAGGGATACGGGAGTGGGCATATCCGCCGAATCCATCGGCAGCGTGTTCGAACGTTTCTACAAAGTGGACACGGTCCATGCCGACTCCCACCTGGGGACGGGCATCGGACTGGCCCTGGTCAAAAGCCTGGTTCTGCTGCACAAAGGGTCTGTCACCATTTACAGCGAAAGGGGAAAAGGCACAGACATGGTGGTCAGACTGCCCTTGAACAAAGAAACCTACAGCCCGTCGGACTTCAGAAAGACTGAAACCGAAGTTGCGGAATCCATACCGGGAAAGGAAAACATCGCCCCCGGAACGGACCTCGCCGAAGAAGAGGAAAAGCGCTGGCTGAAAGAAGAAAGAAAAGCCATTCTGCTCGTTGAGGACAATGCCGACCTGCGGCAGCTGATAGCGGAAACCCTGAACGAAAAATTCCAGATTACACAGGCCAGGGACGGACTGGAGGCACTGCAACTGATGGAGAAAAAAGATTTCGACCTGGTCATCAGCGACATCATGATGCCCAATAAGGACGGTGTTTCCCTGTGCAACGAAATCAAGAACAATCTGGATACTTCCCACATTCCCGTTGTGTTGCTGACGGCAAAAACCAGTTTGGAAAGCAAGCTGGAAGGCGTCGATTCCGGTGCGGACCTGTATCTTGAAAAACCGATTGACCTGACCTACCTGAAACTGTCACTGCTGAACATCTTCCGCAACCGCCAGCAGTTGAAAGAGCATTACGCCCGCAACTACTATGCCGACAGCAGCGAACTGGCCACCAATGAGCAGGACAACAGATTTCTGAAGCAAGTCATCCGTTTCATTGAAGCCAACATGGACCAGCCGCAGATGGATGTCAACCGCATTGCCGAAGAAATGGGCATGAGCCGCAGCAAACTCTACGCAAAAATCAAAAGTCTTACCGGAAAGTCGGTCGTCGAGTTTGTGCTGAACTGCCGTCTGCGCAAAGCCGCCCGCCTGATTATCGAAAAGAACATGACCATGCGGGAAGTCATGTCAAACGTCGGGATTGAAAGCCAGCCTTATTTCACCAATGCCTTCAAAAAAGTCTTTGGAGAACCCCCCACCTCCTTTGCGGCAAAACACAAAAAATGACGCTTCACGAAAAAAAGGCCGGACAGCGGCGATGCAACAGTATTCAGATACGCCGGCAGGCCGGGAAAAAGCGGCAAAGGCTTTGTGCTGTGTATGAAATTAGTTACTTTTACAGACGAAGAGGGTGTGTCAAAATACCCTCTTTATTAACAGAAGATCGCTATATAGCCG
>ERZ791743.1541-NODE-1541-length-12622-cov-19.645102_pt1 | contig 12622 bp, 5 predicted proteins | sample MGYA00509952_ERZ791743 | MGnify/ENA primary metagenome ERZ791743 (study PRJEB30046, sample SAMN00792040) | human gut metagenome | study: EMG produced TPA metagenomics assembly of the A metagenome-wide association study of gut microbiota in type 2...
CCCGTCGCTCACCCCCGTCGTCCGTCCACGGCCCGCACCTCCCAAACGTCCCGCCCCCTCGCGCCCACAGGACCCGGACTGCCGAAGAATGGCACAGCGCCTGGACAGCCTGATGGGTGACCCGTGGCTGGAAACCTCCCAACTGGGACTCTATGTGTTCGACCTGACGGCCAACGCTCCGGTGTTCGAAAAAGGTGCCCGCCAGCGCATGCGCCCGGCCTCCACCATGAAAATCGTCACAGCCACCGTGGCTCTGGCACAACTGGGCACAGAATATCAGTATGCCACCCGCCTCTATATCGACGGCACGCAGCAGGGCAATACGCTCAAGGGAAACCTCTATGTCAAAGCCGGCTTCGACCCCCTCCTCGGCTACAACGACCTGAACGCCTTTGCTGATATCCTCGCAGCCAAAGGCATCCGCCGCATTCAGGGCAAACTCATTCTCGACACAAGCATAAAAGACGGGAAAGAATTCGGGTGGGGCTGGTGCTGGGACGATGACAACCCGTCGCTTTTACCGCTCCTCTACAACGGGAAACCCGATTTCAGTCCCAACTTTCTCCAGGCATTAAGCCGGAAAGGCATCACCCTGACCGGCAATACGGCAGAAGGGCGCGTACCTTCCTCAGCACAGGCCATTGCCGTATGCCAACGCCCCATAGCCGACGTGCTCCGTCCCATGATGAAGCAAAGCGACAATCTCGATGCCGAATCCATGTTCTACCAGATTGCGGCACAAACCGGAGTGCCCGGTGCCGGCCGCCGGCAAGCCTCCGAATGCATCCGCCTCTTCATCAACGGCCAGCTGGCACTCCCGGCCGACAACTACCTCATAGCCGACGGCAGCGGACTGTCACTCTACAACTACGTCACGCCCGAACTGCTCGTCGGCATGCTGCGCTATGCCTACGCCCATCCCGACATCTACCGCAGCCTGCTCTCCTCGCTGCCCGTAGCCGGACGTGACGGAACACTGAAAAACCGGTTGCACAACACGGCCGCACAAGGCAACATCGCTGCCAAAACCGGCACCGTAACAGGCATCTGCTCGCTGGCCGGTTATGCCACCGCCGCCAACGGGCACCGGCTCTGCTTCGCCATCATCAACCAGGGACAAGCCAAAGCCTCGCAGGCCCGCCTGTTTCAGGACAAGGTATGCCGGCTGATGACAGAATGAACCATCCGCCTGTGGAACAGGCTGCACATTGTCCGCCACGCCGGCATCCTTGCGCCCTTATCCGGATTCCGGCGTCATTGGATTTTCGCTTCACACAGACTAAAAAAACACTCAGTACTTTAGAAAAAACTGTCAGTACTTTAGAAAAAACACTCAGTACTTTTGTTTTTCCTGTCAGTACTTTAGAAATACGGTCCTTGCTTTTGAGATAATCGGGAAGCAAGGACCGCCTTTTTCTGTAGCCGTCCGATGCGGGAAAGGCATCGGACGGCCATCTGAAAAAAGAAGATTTCCAATCTGTCCCGCTGAAATAAAAGTTTCTGCCACGACATTCATTTTTTTCCTTTTTCATCAGCAACACAATCATAATCTACTTTTTGACAAAAAAAGGAAAAGAAAGCATAACCATATAAAAAAGAAAACTTATATTTGCAAACAAGCAGCCCAAGGCCAAAGCCAATCCACACAGACCGTAAAGTGGGTTGACGGCACAGGTTGTCTTACCTGTAATCTCCTTGAAAAAACACACCAGCCTGCATTTCTTTGCCGGGCTGTCTGAAAAGTAGTTACCTGTCTGGAGCATGCCCCCTTTCCACACCTTTAAGTCCACCGTTTTCCACCGACGGCATCCATCCATAACAACGGCTACATATCCACATTTATCCATTTATTAATACTTACAGTTATGAGAACAAAAAGTTTTTTATTGTTGCTCCTGTATGTATTCTTTTTCCTCAACGGGAAAATGACAGCACAGGACAACGATGTGTTGCAGCACATCCGTCTGATGACTTACAACATTCACAACGGTACCGGTACGGACAACACCAAAAGCTATCAGCGCATTGCCGACGTCATCTCGCAAGCGCAGGCCGATGTCGTAGCCGTGCAGGAGGTGGACAGCGTAACTGAACGCAGCGAGCAGACCGACGTCCTGCTCGAACTGGCCACCCTCACAGGCATGCACCACACCTACGCCCCGGCCATTACCTTGGGTGGCGGTAAATATGGCATCGGCATCCTGAGCCGTGAAGAGCCGGCAGGTTTCCATTATGTGCCGCTCCCCGGCCGTGAGGAAGCACGCGTCATGCTCCTCGTCGAATTCAGCAACTACGTATTCTGCAACGCCCACATTTCGCTGACTGCCGCCGACCAGCTGCTCAGTCTTCCGATTATCAAGGAGGAAGTTGCAAAGTTTACGGACAAACCGGTATTTTTCGCCGGAGATTTCAATGCGGAGCCAGACTCCCCCTTCATTCAAGGGCTGACCGAGGACTTCAAGATACTCACCAATACCAAATGGCTTACCAGTCCGGCCAACTATCCCCAGAGCACCATCGATTACATCACGATTGCCATAAGGACAGCCAAAACTACACTACCGTTTCCTCGCGAACCATCAGCACACAGGCCTCCGACCATCTGCCCGTTGTCGCAGACATTGCCCACAAGGACTACAAGGTGCCCGGCTTCGACCGTCTGCTGATGACCTTCGAGGAATACTACAAGGAGAACACAATCGTAACTCCCGAAAACTATGCCGTCGGCACCAATCCCGGCTGCATCTCACAGGAACTCTACGATGCCATGCTGGCTGCCTACAACGAAGCCGTCGACTTCACCGGACGCCCCGGCCTCGATGACAGCGAATACAACCGCGCAGCCGACAACATCATCAAAAGCTTCGAACGCTATGACAAGGAAAGAGTCAAACTGGTTCCAGGCTATTATCTCATTGTCAGCCAGCGCTCCCAGGACGCCATGTATGACAAAGGCAGCGTAGCCTACACCACTCTGGGCATGGCCAAACCCGAAAACTGGTCACCGGAAACGGCCAAATACATCTGGGAAGTTCAGGCCGCAGCAGACAACCGTTTCTACCTCAAGAACGTAGGAACCAAACGCTATTTGGGCCCCACCGACGGCAACCGCCATTATCTGACATCAGAAGACCCGCAATATTCCTACGTGATGCCCAATTTCAAGAGTGACATGTTCCTCATCAAGGACCCCAACCACTACACCCACTGCCAGGCCGATGCTGTTGTAGTATGGTGGGACGACGCGACGCATGAGGGCAACCACTGGAAATTTGACATTGTTGACCCCATCGTAGTAGACACCCTCCAGGAGAAGATTGACCAGAAACTCCTCAACGACCGTCTGAGCAGCATCCACAGGAATGCACAAAAATACCTTAATGAATGGAAATACAAGAACGGAATTACCTTCGACGGCGGTTTCACTCCTTCAGAACGCGGACTCGTCACGAAAATAGATTCGTCCAACTCTATCCAGAAGGGCGAAGGAAGTCCGGCCTACCTCTTTGACAACAAACTCGATACCTATTTCCATACCATTTGGTCGGAATCGGGAAATCCCGACGACTACGACTGGATTCAGGTAGACTTGAGCAAGGAACTCCAGGAGGTATACATCAAGTTTGCCTACCGCCACAACAACATGAACGGACGTCCGACGCATTACTTCATCGTGGCTGCGGACGACGATGACCTCGATGCACCCATTTGGGGCGACACCCTGTTGAGCGAAAACATTGTCTGTGACTACGACACCCCGTATCCCGGTGGCATACAGGAGAACAGCACTTACCTGCGTAAAGTAACCTTGAAACGTCCGGCCCGCTATATTCGTTTCGTAGTGGACCAGACAGCAGCTGGCGGAAAAACCCCCAACGGAAAGGGCCCGTACTGGCACTTGGGTGAACTGCGTTTCTTCGACCCTGCCGACTGTGTGGAAAATCCGCGTCTGGCCATGATTCCCGAAACCGTAAGAAAGGCGCTGGACGATGCCATGACACGTGCTACGGCCGAACTGGAAGCCGGAACAGCCACAGCTGCCACCTGCGACGAACTGGAAGCGGCTCTGGAAGCCTACGTCAAAGCTTATCCCGACCCCGCACCGCTGGAAAGCGAAATCAACGCGGCACAGAATCTCCACAACTCATCCGACGACAGCCAGCAGGTAATGGGTTACTACCGCACAGGGGCCAAAGAAGCCCTTCAGGCTACCATCGATGAAGTCAAGGCCCAGACCACCGGAAAATATCTCAGTCTGGAAGAACTCGCCGCCTGTTCACAACAACTGAAAAAAGCGGTTGCAAACTTCTACGACCAGTTGATTACACCGGAACCCGGGAAGATTTACCGTCTGCTCAGTGCTTCCACCACCACCACGATTCTCAAAGGTTCCTGCATTGTAGCGATGAACGCCGACACGGCCAGCACACTCCTGTGGCGCTACAACAGCAGTGACGATGACATTTCCTATCGCTTCAACACACTCTGGAAATTGGAAAAGTCGGAAGAAGGATTCGCCCTGCGCAACATCTCCAACGGCCTCTACTTGAAAAACATGTACTACGGCATGGATGCGGAAGGCGCTGGCGAAGGTGAAACCGGCGACGGTTACATCCACTTCTCCGAAGAGCCCTCCTACTTCAAGATGGAACAGGCCACCTACTTCAAGGGAGGCACCTTCCTGCTTACGCTCTTAGACAACGAAAACGGAAGCAAGGAATATCTGAACTGCCACCCGTCGGGCAAGGTGACCCATTACTTCAATCCCTCTGATCCGCACGCCCCGTTCTATTTCGAAGAAGTTACCGAAGACAACTACTATAACAGCTATACCGTTGAGGCACCAGCCAACAAGACCATGATTGCGACACTCCCCTTCGATATTGACGCAGCCTACACCATGGGTTACGAAGCCATGAAGGTGCTGGGCATAACCGAAGACAATGAAATCATGCTCATCTCCTACGGAGGCGAACCCATCCCTGCCGGAACGCCGTTCTTCATCAAGACTGAAGAAGAGGAGGAATATTTCACCGTTGACATGCCCTTCTACACACTGGAAGAATGCCTGGATATTACCTACAACCGTCAACCCGTTACCGTGAACGGACTGGTTTCCGCTCCCAACTCCGTTGTTCTCAAAAAGGGACAAGGCTACCTGAGCGATGACGACGTAATCTTCGACGAAAGCTCCACGACGGTGGACGCCGGTTCCGGCTACTTCACCATCGACATTCCGAAAACCGACGAAGAAGGCGATTACATCCTCAAGGCAAACTACACCTTCGACCCGTCGGGCATCGGTGAAGTCAACATCAGCAAGAACGAGTTCTGCGATGTATACACACTCTCCGGCGTTCTGCTCCGCAAACACGTCCGGAAGCACAATGCCACCAAGGGACTTCCCAAGGGCATCTATATCGTAGGCGGTGAAAAGGTAGCAGTCAAGTAAACAACCCACAACGACAGTAAAAGGCGGTCGGCCTACACCGGTTCGGCCCATCCCTTCTACCGTCAACAATCTCTCCCGAAGCCGGGAATCCTGCACAATGGGATTCCCGGCTTTTTCCGTCCTCACATCAGCGGCTCCCATAAACACTCCGGTTCCGTCCGCGCCGCGGACACCCGCCGTCAGGAAAGAAGGACACATCGCGCGGGAGGCCTCGCCACACATCAGCCAGCCAACGGGTGTAGAAAGGCTGAAAACTTCAACCGGCACCGAAAAAAAACAAATGAAGGAGGCTAACAAAAAACTTGCCACTGCGCGTTTTCAGCCTTCATTCCTTCTCTTCAAGGAGGAAGGCAGAAAGAATGGACAACGTCACTGAGATGAATCCCGCAAAGAGGAAAGCGGCCTGCATTATAAACGGAACAAAAAATACGCGCCGGCTATAAACAATGGAATGACCGGAAAGGAAGATATCCGGCAGCAACTGCAACCAGAATCCTCCCAAGGCAGAAATCCGTACAGGAACACGTGCTGCATTTTCCGGGAATAAAAGTTAATCTCCGCTCTCTTTTCCTCCCGCCCGTTGGAGTTCCTGCCTTTTCGGGCATCGGCACGGCAGCATATCCTTTTCTCCGTTCTGTACCAATGCGACATCCAAACAAAAAGGCCGCCCCGCAGAATTTGCAGGGCGGCCTTGCCGTATTTTAGGAATTATCCTTCAATAAAAGTTGCTTAGAGCTTCGGACCAGCTGCTACGAGAGCCTTACCAGCTTCGTTGCCGGTGAACTTGGTGAAGTTCTTGATGAAGCGGCCAGCGAGATCCTTAGCCTTTTCTTCCCACTGTGCGGGATCAGCGTAAGTGTCGCGCGGATCGAGGATTGCCGGGTCAACATTGGGCAATGCAGTAGGAACTACGAAATCGAAGTAAGGAATCGTCTTGGTAGGAGCGGTGTTGATAGAACCGTCGAGGATGGCATCGATGATACCGCGAGTGTCGCGGATAGAGATACGCTTGCCGGTACCATTCCAACCCGTGTTCACCAGATAAGCCTTGGCGCCTACCTTTTCCATCTTCTTCACGAGTTCTTCAGCATACTTGGTAGGATGCAAGCTCAAGAAAGCAGCACCGAAGCAAGCAGAGAAGGTCGGAGTCGGCTCAGTGATGCCACGCTCAGTACCAGCCAACTTAGCGGTGAAGCCAGAGAGGAAGTAGTACTGTGCCTGCTGGTCGTTCAGGATAGAAACGGGAGGCAATACACCGAATGCATCAGCAGAAAGGAAGATTACCTGATGAGCGTGAGGACCCTTGCTGACAGGCTTAACGATGTTGTTGATGTGATCGATAGGATAAGATACACGAGTGTTCTCAGTAACGCTCTTGTCAGCGAAGTCAATCTTGCCGTTAGCGTCAACAGTTACGTTCTCGAGAAGAGCGTTGCGACGGATAGCAGCGTAGATATCGGGCTCGCTTTCCTTGTCGAGGTTGATTACCTTTGCATAGCAACCACCTTCGTAGTTGAACACGCCTTCGTCGTCCCAGCCGTGCTCGTCGTCACCGATGAGCAGACGCTTCGGGTCGGTAGAAAGAGTAGTCTTACCCGTACCGGAGAGACCGAAGAAGATAGCAGTGTCAGTGCCTTCCATGTTGGTGTTGGCAGAGCAGTGCATGGAAGCGATGCCGCGGAGCGGGTTCAGGTAGTTCATGATAGAGAAGATACCCTTCTTCATTTCACCGCCATACCAGGTGTTGAGGATAACCTGCTCGTTGGTAGCGAGGTTGAAGACAGTAGCAGTCTCAGAATTGAGGCCGAGTTCCTTGTAGTTGTCAACCTTAGCCTTTGCAGCGTTGAAGGAAACGAAATCGGGTTCGCCGTAGTTAGCGAGTTCTTCCTCTGTCGGACGGATGAACATGTTCTTCACGAAGTGAGCCTGCCATGCTACTTCCATGATGAAGCGCACCTTCAGACGAGTTGCAGGGTTGGCGCCGCAGAAAGTATCCATAACGAACAGACGCTTGCCGCTCAATTCCTTTACAGCCTTAGCCTTGAGGTCAGCCCATGCAGCTTCAGAACAGGGTTTGTTGTCATTCTTATATTCGTCGGTAGTCCACCATACAGTGTCCTTGCTTGCATCATTATAAACAAAGAATTTGTCCTTAGGAGAACGGCCAGTGTAGATACCGGTCATTACGTTTACGGTGTCAAGCTCAGTTACCTGACCTACTTCGTAACCTTCGAGACCTGCTTTGGTTTCCTCTTCGAAAAGAACTTCGTAAGAAGGATTGTGCAGCACTTCCTTCACGTCGGTAATACCGTACTTGCTTAAATCTAATGTTGCCATATTGTTTATAAAGTTAGAAAAAATTAAGTTGCTTACAACAGGTGCACGCCTTGGACGTTACCCCACAGCCGAGGAGGTTCCATTCGCTCTGACACTGTGCGGAACTTGCGACGTGTCCAAGGATGTTCACCGGAGCAAAATTACGAAAAAGATTTGTGCCCGGAAAAGTTTTCCCCGAATTGTTTGGCCGATTATCCTATTCTTAACGGTTTTTTATCTTTCAACGACAACAGTTTACAAAATTGCAAATTCAAGATAGCAAAAGAAAAAAGGCAGAAACAGAGACTGACTTTTACAGCAAGAAGAGATATAGACATGCAGCCAAAGCCGGTATAACATCGAAGCAAGCCCGACAACAGGCAGCGACCGGTCGTTTTTTCGAAAAGAATCCACCGCCCAGGGAAACCGTTAAATAGCAGATACCACAAAATTGTACCCCACTATAATTAACATCAAAACACACCACTCCTATCTATTTTCCAATCTATCCCATTACCAACTTCTCTTCCAAATCTATTCTGCATACTACTGATAAGAACCATACTTTCGCGGCATCGACCTCCATCATCAGAAAACTCCTCTTCATAAGATCCACCTGTCTACACGGCATCTTACAAAATCAAAACCCCTCTGATGTATGGGAACAATTTCTACGACACAAACACACGATTCCCCAAAATCAAACTTAACAACATATACGCGGATTCATCTTCCACCACACTGCAGCCTAGAATTCTCCTTCGCCATCAGTATAAAAAGATATCGCAGGCACCAAAGAGTACTAAAAAACAAACATTTTTCAATAAAAATACATTATTTCAAAAAATATTACATATATTTGGAGCCAGGAACGACTTAGATACCAAAAACCTATCAAAAGCCTTCTAAAATCTCATACAGAAAGAGAAGCACAAGAACTGCACCACACTTCACGTTTATATATCCACACATGCGCAATATTACATGCGATGCGACAATATATATAAAGAAAAGGCTGGTACAGATAAAATATAACCTATCCAAGACACCAAATTTTACCTATAACATAAAGACGACAGAACAGAATCTACCAGTTTACAGTTAAACCATCTAATATTATTTTCATAATAACCATCTAACCTAATTAACCATGATGAATCTATTCAAAAAGCTAGCCGGCTTTGCACTGACGCTTACGATAGCGACACAGGCCGAGGCGCAAATGCGCTATTACAGCTATTACAACATTGCCAATGATGGTAATGCTGTCACCGAAATCAAGACAGGACAGGATTATGTCATGACCAGCGGCTCGCATGCCACCACCACGTTCTACTATCTGGCAGGCACCGGCAGGTCAGCAACATCCCGCTCCAACACCGTCTACCAATTCGAGGCTGCCGGTCAAGCCAAAGACGGCTCTCCCACCTACCGCCTCAAGCAGATGAGCACGGGACTCTACCTGGAAACTCCCGCACTGAGCGGCGGAACTGTCACCATGACACCCTCTGCCGCACGCGCCTTTGAATTCACCGCCAAGCAGTCCGTCGGTTTCGCCGAAAAGTGGGGTGACATGGAAAATCCCGACCCCACCATCTACACCTGGCTGGCCGGAAAGGAGCACATGGCCGGAACATTCGTTTTCTGTAACGTCAATTGGGAAGTAGACACTTACAAGTGGTTCTCCGGCTATCAGACTGAATTGCCGACATGGACACAATACATTGACGCCAACTTGTGGTACGTATACGAAGTAGAGCCGGCATCGGGCTACGACAACCTCAACTATGCCCTGGCCGACATTGCCCCGAACGGCATTGAGACCATCAAGGCCATGTTCTCCCCGGGCGACCTCCCGGGCAATACCACCCTGGAAGCTTATGACAACCTTCTGCTCGCCTATTCAACCGTGGAAGCCCTGGCCAGGGACGACAGCCAGAGCGACGAAACCTATAACCAGGCCATCGACGACCTGCTGGCAGCCATCGAAGCAGCCAGAAAGGCCGTCATCCCCATCAAGGCCGGCTATTATGTCATTGACAATAACCCCGAAGCCGGACGTCCCAGCTACGCAGGTACCACCAATGCATGTCTCTACGAAAAGGGTGGCTACCTCTATTGGAACGGCTTCAACAAGCCCGAAGTAATGACTCCCGCCGACGCCTCTTATATTTGGGAAGTCATTCCGGCAGAAGACGGCGGATGGTATCTGCGCAATTTCGGAACAGGACGCTACGCAGGTGCTATGAACGAAATCTACAACAAGGTTCCTTCAACAGCCGACGCTTCTCAGATATACGATATTGTACACAGGAACAAGTCCTACTTCTCACTTGACATGCGTGGGCAAAACTCAACTTATCCTGCACTCCATGCCGATCAGAACAAAGACATGAAAATTGTGATATGGAACACGAGTGCCACCGCATCCCAATGGTCGTTTATCCCCGTTCCCGAAAGCGAACTTGAAAACATTACCTCCGAACTGGAGCAGAACCGCCGGAATGAAGCCGGCGAGCAATTGCTCGGACAAGTAAAAGCCGACTATATCAAAGGCTTCACCTATGCTTCGGACGCAACTCCCGACGGACTCTATCAGGACGACAACCTGGGACTCGTCACCTCTTCCGACAAGTTCTTCACCAACGCACAAGAACCCTCAGAAGGTCTGCTCACCGACAACGTGCTGCTCGACAACAACCAGACCACCTATTTCCACACCGTATGGAGCGTTGACGGCTATGCCGACATGATACACAACATCTGCGCCGACCTTTCCGACGAATACCTGGCAATTGCCATCAAATATTCTCGCCGCAACTCAGGCGCATCCGGTGCGCCCAAGTATGTGCGCGTCTACACCACCAACGACACGCTCAACGAACCGTGGAAAGAACAGGCATACATCGAACTGACCTACCCCTATCAGGCCAACGAGACCTACACACCCAATCCAACCTTGGCCAACTTCACGGGTATTGCCTCCGTAGCTTTCGACGCCCCCTACCGTTACGTCCGCTTCGATGTGGAGCACACTATGGACGATGCCAAGTCTGGCAAAGGCACGCTCTATTTCAACTTCAGCGAGTTGAGAATCTACGAAGCCACCTATGACAAGAATGCTTCGCTCATTGAAGCCGTGCCCAAGGAAATCGTAGACAACCTCAAGGCCCTGATGGACAAGATGGAGACTGAAATCGCAGCAGGCACCGTAGCACAGCAGACCATCGACGACCTCACAGCAGCCCACGAGCTCTTCCTCGACAACTATCCCGACCCGCAGATTGTCATCAACCTGCTCAAGGAAGCTGACGCACAGGCCGAAGCTGCCGAAGAAGGCGACGAACTGGGCTACTTCAAGGCAGGTGCAAAAACCAATCTGCAGAATGCGCTCGACGCTATCCGCGGCAGCGTGAAGCCCGTCATGACCGTCAGTGAAGTCAAGGCAGCCAAGGAAGCCATCAACGCAGCACTCGCCGCCTTCAATGCTCAACTGATTGTGCCGGAAAACGGACAGTATTTCTACATCAAGTGTGCTACAGAAACAGGAACGGAAGACGGCGCGGACAACAAGTATCTCTATGCCCAGAACAACGATGAAAGCAACGTGAAATACGCTCTTCCCGACGACATGAGCGACCGTCTGCACTACATCTGGAAGTTCATCAAGCACGAAGACGGCAGCTACTCGTTCATGAACTGCGGTACGGGCACCTATATGGGCAACCCGAAACAGAACAACGTGGCAACCAACATGAGCCTTGACGCCGACAGCGTTACCCTCCGCTCTGCCAAGATACCTGGTATCTTCAATATCGTATGTACCGAAAATGTGTTCATGAACGCACAGCCCGGCACTGGCAAGCTCGTCACCTGGGGTAACGCCAACGGACACGACAACTCAGCCTTCATCTTTGAAAATGCTGACGAAATGGCTCTCTGGGACGGCTCGTCCGTACACTTCGACCTGGCCAACAGCAAGCCGCGCGTCATCTCCCTGCCTTATGAAATATATGGCGAAGCCGCAGGCGGCGTGATGTACAAAGTGCTTGGCATAAAGGACAACCTGCTCCAGCTCCAGGCCTACAGCGGTGATGAAATGCTTCCGGCAGCGACTCCGTTCATCTTAGTGCCCGACGAAGCCGAAGAAGGCGTGACTCCTTATGCCCAGTTCTACCTGAACGTTGCTTCGCTCGACGACATCGCATACGACCAGGAAGGAAAGAACCAGAACGGACTTCAGGCTACGCTTCAGGCGAACAGCAACGTCAGCGGTGGCGGCATCCTCTTCAACGGCTCCGTCATCAACGCCACTGAAAGCGACGCCTCAGCTGCCAACTCCGGATTCTTCAGCACCATGCCTGCCGAAACCACTGAAGACGGCGACTACACCATGGCCTTCCCCGAAAGCATCGAAACAGCCATCGAGGACATCACCGTCAAGAAGCAGGCCCGCGGCGGCATCTACACCCTTTCCGGCGTCAAAGTCCGCAATAACGGTGACACCAACGGACTGCCGAAGGGCATCTACATCGTGAACGGCAATAAACTGTTAGTAAAATAAGACGTAAGCCCGGAGGAACAGACGGCACTTCCCGACTGACCTCTGCGCCGCACAAACGGCATCCGAATACGGGGCAGCCTTCTCCTGCAAGACAGGAAGGCTGCCCCGTTTTACCTATCCGGACGACTGCGACTTCCCTTCTTCCGAAATCGTGAGTTCAGTATAATTATTTATCCCTGGGCAGAGGTCATTATATGCTATTGCCGCATCACGGCTTCACAGTCCTACTGACAGGAAATCCTAAGAGGGTGTGTCAAAATACCCTCTTTATTAACAGAAGATCGCTATAT
>ERZ791743.1569-NODE-1569-length-12320-cov-7.621035_pt1 | contig 12320 bp, 9 predicted proteins | sample MGYA00509952_ERZ791743 | MGnify/ENA primary metagenome ERZ791743 (study PRJEB30046, sample SAMN00792040) | human gut metagenome | study: EMG produced TPA metagenomics assembly of the A metagenome-wide association study of gut microbiota in type 2...
TTATTAACCAAAATATATGTATTTATGTATCTAAAAGATATTATACGAGGAGTGAAAGATATGATAAAGATCGATCTGATCACCGGATTTTTAGGTGCCGGGAAGACAACTTTTATAAAAAAGTATGCTTCTTATCTGATGAAACAGGGAAAGAAGATCGGAATACTGGAAAATGATTTTGGCGCCATCAATGTGGATATGCTCCTTTTACAGGATTTAGAAGGGGATAACTGCACATTGGAAATGATCGCCGGAGGCTGTGACGCAGACTGCCACAGACGCAGATTTAAAACCAAGCTGATCGCAATGGCTATGGAAGGCTATGACCGGGTGATCGTAGAGCCGTCTGGCATTTATGATGTGGATGAATTTTTTGACACCCTTTATGAAGAGCCGTTAGACCGCTTTTATGAGCCGGGAAATGTGATCGCACTGGTGGATGCAGGCCTGGAAGAGGATCTTTCAAAAGAGGCAAAATATCTGCTGGCATCAGAAGTAGCAGATGCAGGCTGCGTGCTTTTCAGTAAATGCGATGAAGTGTCTCAAGAACAGTTGAAAGCCACCCTTTCTTATCTGAACCAGGCAATGGAACAGGTACATTGTAAACGAAGGTTTACCCTGGATCAGATCCTGTGCAAAAACTGGGAAGATCTGGAAGAGGCTGATTATAAGCGTCTGCTCAACTGTGAATATCGCATGGAAGATTATGAAAAAATGCATTTAGAACAGGGGAAAATGTTTGATTCTCTGTACTATCTGAATTTTTCCATGGATCCGGATCAGCTAAAAACAGCAGTAGAAAATATGTTTAGGGATCCTTCCTGCGGAAAGATCTTTCGCATCAAAGGCTATATAAAAAAGGGAGAAAACGGCTGGTTGGAGTTAAATGCCACCAGCAGGGAATTTTCTCTGAAACCGGCGCCAAAAGGCCAGGAAGTGCTGATCGTTATTGGCGAAAACCTTTCAAAAGAGGCAGCAGCTCTTTATTTAGGCCGTAAACCGGATGTTTAAGCCAGGTTTTAAACAAAAAACAGTTTACAAAAGATAAGGGACAGGTTATAATATTTCCCGTTGGACAAGGACAGATATGGCAGAGTTGCAGATGCTCTGTGCATAAATAAAATGTTCTCACAAAATCAGGCACAGAAAGATTTTGAGAGGACATTAAGAAAAAGCTGATGGCTTCTGTGAGACAGATGGATTGCAGATGACATCAGCTTTTTTACGGTGACTTTCATCTGATCATGAAAGGAAATTATTATGGAACCATATTACTATACAAAGATGAGCAAGCCCCAACAGGCTGTCTACTATGCCATTTACCAGGGGCTCATGGCACTTTCCGACAGCTTCCAGGTGCCGAAATTAGAAGGACGGGAACTAAGCGACGTATTTTTCCAGCTGCGTTTGGACCATCCGGAGATCTTCTGGGCAGAGGGATTTCATTACCGGTATTATCAGGACTCGGCCAATATCACTTTTTTGCCGGAGTATATTTTTGAAAAAGGAAAGATCAAAGAACACCAGAAAGCATTAAAAGCCAGAGTGGAAAAGCTGGTCCGCCCTGCTATGAAGCTTTCGGAATGGGAAAAAGAAAAGTATGTACATGATTTTATCTGTGAAAATGTACATTATGATAAGTTAAAGAAATCTTATTCTCATGAGATCATCGGTCCTTTAGGACAGGGTGTAGGGGTATGTGAAGGGATCGCCAAATCTGTAAAAGTGCTTTGTGACGCCTTAGGTATCTGGTGTATGATCGCTATCTGCGGAAATAATCCTGAAAAAGGGATCAAATACCGTCATACCTGGAATATTGTAAAAATTGGCGGCACGTATTATCACCTGGATGCTACCTTTGACAATACGTTAGGTAAGCACAGCTTTGGTGCAAAGGAGATCCGCTACGATTACTTTAATCTGGATGATAAAAATATTTTCCGGGACCATGAGCCGCTGATCGCGCCGGCGCCGGCCTGTACGGACGGGGATCATTTTTATTACAAAGAGAAGAAAATGTCCTTTACAAAGACAGAAGATGTGTATAAACGTTCCCTCCAGGCAGCAAAAAAGGGAAAAATGCTTACCTTTCACTGGAGAGGCGGCTATCTTACAAGGGCAGTCCTGGACGAATTGCTGGATCTGATCAAAAAAGCAGGAGCAGAAAAGGGAAAAGTAGCCCGTATTGCTTTAAACTGGCCTCAGGCAGTGCTGCGTCTGGAGTATGTGGAAGATGGCCAGGAAAATGTTACTATGGAAGAGGCAAATGAAGGAGAGCAGGAGTGAGATTAGACTGTTCGGGAATGGAATTTGAAAAGCTGGCAGATCTGTTGGAACAGGGGCAGTTTGAACTTTTGAATCTGCCGGTTGGTGATGAGAGGAAAAAGCCATCGGATATCCGTCTGGTGTATATGATGAATGACACAGCGGAAAGCTTTCTGGTATTCCATGAGGCAGTGCTTACAGGAAATTACCTGCCGGATTACGAGGGAGAACTAAGCGCTTCCCTGGATAAAGAAGAAACAGATAACACGGACGCGGAAGGTGAAGAAAAGGGGCGGTATATCCTGGCGGTCCATCAGGGAGATACAGTCTGCACCCTGTTTTTTAAAGAATCAGCCTGGAATGTGAGCTGTATGATTATGGTGAGATCGGTCATTTCTGGGTGAAGGGATATGAGTATCTGCGCCAGTTAGAATATAAGATCGCTATTTTAGGGGATAAATGGGAATATCTGGGAGAAGATTGCTGCAGTGAAGAAGAGAAAAAACTGGCATCTTTAAGAGAATTTCCGCCTTTAAGTTATCTGTTTTATCCGGCAGCTTCACTGGCCTATGTAAGAGAAAAAGAAGAACCGTGGAAATGTTCGCCGCTGGCAGCAAAACTGGTGGAAGAGGCTGCAAAACAGGAGAAAGATACCTGGTTTGCAAAAATGGTATCCCTGTATAAAAGATACCCCGTCAGGGTACTTGCCAGATACATTGCCTGGATGTTTCACAGAGAAGCCCATAAGAGAGTAACCGATCATCTGATCCGGCAGATGGATCAGGCAGCGGTCATTTATCCAAGACGTTATTTTGGAGAAGAGAACGAAAAAAAGCATAAAATTCTGTTTGAAAAAGCCAACAAACGTAAAAGAGATCTTGAAAAACAGGGGATACAGGCGGAAATCTTTAGAGAAGAACCTTTTGCAAAAGGCGACGATGGACCCTTTAAAGTGTATGTAATGCAGTTTACAGTTAAGAAGGGAAATCACATATCTGCAGTTGAAGAAATCCGATAATTGCAAATGATCATAACCACATACTGCTATGCATCAGCCCCGTGCGGCTGTTGGCAGGTTTTGCAGACAATATCTATTATATAAAAACAGCAGAGGAATTTACCCCTCTGCTGTTTTCGTTTCTAATAATTTCGTTAATTTTTCCAGTAAAACTTTCGCTTCCTCGCCCTGTTCCCGGATATAAGAAGCTTCCGGTACTTCAATATCATGGATCAGGGAATTTCGCATTTTTCGTAAAAAGGCGATCTGGTTAATACATTCTTTATCAAGCACTCCCAGTCGTTTTAAAGCGTTGATATTAAATACGCTTACGGAACGGGAACTGCGCTTGGTCACACGGTTTAAGAGATTTTCAAGAGGCACCCATTGGCCAAAGAAGTAGTTGATGGCTTCCTGATGTTCCACCGTTAAATTGGAGTCATCGGAGCGCAGCTTCTGGTATGCCTGGTATCTCTTTTCATTTCCGCTGATGATCTGGTCAATGATCTGCTGGGAAATGGTACGTTTGTCTTTTTCAAATTTTACAGACTTTACGATAGGTCCGATATCTTTTGCCCGTAATATCTTTAAGCTGCTTAAAAAGCGGAACAGCAGCTCAATATTTCCCATACGAAGCTTGATATCTTCCGGAAGGAAATTATTGCTTAAATAATTATATAAATAAGAGGCAAGCTCAAACTGATTGGCAAAAGTAGCTTTACTGTTCTGAATCCTTTCATTTCCAGCAGCCTGAAGCCGTTCCAGGGCGATTTCACCGGTAAGCACCAGACCATTTAATTCATCTAAGATAGCCAGTTCTTCCTCAGAAAGTGTTCCCTGCATAGGCTTATACACCAGGTCATGTTCCACCTCAGACCAGGCATGCATCAGGACAGAAGCTACCTGGATCTCGATCCTGGCAGCGCAGTAGCGTTTTTCGGAAGGCTGTACCATTTCCTCTTTCATATGCACCCGGTAATGATTGGCCCAGTAGCCGGAAAAACGTTTGTTATAGGTAGGCGGTTTGGACTGTTCCGGGAACTGTTTGCGCTCGATCACCTGAAAAAGATCGCTGATCAGGGAGTCTACTTTTATGCGGTCACCTGGGAAATACAGGGACACACGGATGCCGCAAAGGTCAGCAATATCCTCGTAGATCTCTTTCATGTTCTTATAGGGAACCGTGCGCTTGACATTTCTGCGCAGTATCTTACTTTTTAAACGGCCGGGGTTTTTGATCCTGTAAGTGACCATAGCCCGGATACCGGCTGACTGTAAGGCATCTTCCAGTTGAGAAGAGGAAATACGTCCCAGATTTTCATAAAAAGTAAGTTTCTTTTTATAGTTTTCAATAAACTGGTTGATCAGATCCATAAATCCTCCTTTGCAGTCGGATATCTGTAAAAATACAGATATAGTAATTTTCAGAATTTTCTGTCACTATTATAGCACAGGAGCAATCGCTCTGCAAGAAAGAGAGCAGTATCCGGGGGGAAAATGATCATGGTCCAGCCAAAATATCTTAATGAGAAAAATTATGGGAACAGCCTACTTGACAATATACCCTGGTGGGGTATATAATGCGTATATTCCCAGGGGAATGGTGGGAAAATAAAGGAGAAAGACAGGAACGTTTATGGAAGAAGAAAAATGCTGCTGTTGCCACCATAAAACAAAAGAGCGTTCAGAAAAGGAATACAAAGACCTGATCCACCGCTTAAACCGCATTGAAGGCCAGATACGGGGAATTAAAGGGATGGTGGAAAAGGACGCTTATTGTCCGGACATATTAATACAGGTGGCTGCAGCCAATGCAGCGTTAAACAGTTTTAATAAGGTCCTTCTTGCAAATCATATCAGGACCTGTGTAGCAGAAGATATAAGAGCGGGAAAAGATGAGGTGATCGATGAACTGGTGACCACCTTGCAGAAACTTATGAAATAAGTGGAGAGGAAAATGAAGGTTCCGCCTGCGTCAGCAGGCAGTGGAGCACGACCGTGTGTGGAACCTAAACAGGTATGAACAGGTATAAGAAAGGAGCCAGTAATACAATGAAGCAGTATACAGTAACGGGAATGAGCTGTGCAGCCTGCAGCACCCGTGTAGAAAAGGCGGTTTCCAAGGTGCCGGGAGTAACTTCCTGCTCTGTCAGCCTTTTAACCAACTCCATGGGCGTGGAAGGAAGTGCCACAGACCAGGAGATCATAAAAGCAGTAGCAGATGCAGGCTATGGCGCGTCTGCAAAAGATGCCGAAGGAGAAAAAAACGGTGGAGCAAACAGCGCTGCAGCTTCTGAAGAGGCCCTTGCAGACCATGAAACTCCTATTTTAAAGAAACGTTTATTATATTCCGTAGGTTTTTTACTTGTCCTTATGTATTTCTCCATGGGACATATGATGTGGAACTGGCCGCTGCCGGCATTTATGGACGGCAACCATGTGATGATGGGTCTGGTACAGCTGTATCTGACAGTGATCATTATGGTCATCAACCAGAAGTTCTTTATTAACGGTTTTAAGAGCCTGTTCCATGGTGCTCCAAACATGGACACCTTAGTAGCCTTAGGTTCCTTTGCCTCCTTCGGCTACAGCTCCTATGCACTGTTTGCCATGACTTATGCTGAACATCAGGGAGATGCAGAGGCAGTGATGGGCTACATGCATGAATTCTACTTTGAGTCCGCTGCCATGATCCTGACACTGATCACAGTCGGAAAAATGTTAGAGGCCCGTTCCAAAGGAAAGACTACAGATGCCTTAAAGAGCCTGATGAAGCTGTCACCAAAGACTGCCGTAGTGGAAAAAGAGGGAAAAGAAACAGAAGTACCTGTTGAACAGGTACGCATCGGTGATGTATTTGTTGTCCGCCCTGGTGAAAATATACCGGTAGATGGTGTCGTATTAGAAGGAAACAGCGCTGTAAACGAAGCTGCTCTTACAGGTGAAAGTATTCCTGTAGACAAGCAGGCAGGAGACCGTGTTTCCGCAGCCACCATTAACCAGTCCGGTTTTATCCGCTGTGAAGCTACCCGCGTAGGAGAAGATACTACACTCTCCCAGATCATCCGTATGGTCAGTGACGCGGCAGCTACCAAGGCACCCATCGCAAAAGTGGCAGATAAAGTTTCCGGTATTTTCGTTCCTGCTGTTATTTCCATTGCAGTGCTGACGGTTATTGTATGGCTGATCGCAGGTGAAAGCGTTGGTTTTGCCCTTGCAAGAGGTATTTCTGTTCTGGTTATCAGCTGCCCTTGTGCTTTGGGACTTGCAACACCGGTTGCAATCATGGTAGGAAATGGTATGGGTGCAAAGAACGGTATCCTCTTTAAGACTGCCGTTTCCCTGGAAGAAACAGGAAAAGTTGAGATCGTTGCATTAGATAAAACAGGAACCATTACAAGTGGTGAGCCAAAAGTAACAGATGTACTGGCGGCAGATGGAACTTCAGAAGAAGAGCTGTTAAAATTAGCATATTCACTGGAAAGCAGGAGCGAGCATCCGTTAGCAAAGGCGATCGTAGCCTATGGGGCAGAAAAACAGGCAGAACAGATCCCGGTTAGTGAATTTAAGGCACTTCCGGGAAATGGCCTGGAAGGAAAAGTGGGAGATGCGGATGTAAAAGGCGGCAGCCTGAAATTTGCACAGAGCCAGACGGAGATATCCGAAAAGATAAAAAGCCAGGCAGAAAAACTGGCAGAAGAGGGAAAAACACCTCTTATGTTCTTAAAAAATGGTATACTTGCAGGTATGATCGCAGTTGCCGATGTGATCAGAGAAGACAGCCCACAGGCAGTAAAAGAGCTGCAGAATATGGGTATTGAAGTAGTTATGCTGACCGGTGATAATGAACGCACAGCCAAGGCCATTGGCCGCCAGGCCGGCGTAGACCGTGTCATCGCAGGCGTTCTTCCGGATGGTAAGGAAGAAGTGATCCGCAGGTTAAAAGAACAGGGAAAAGTTGCCATGGTTGGTGACGGTATCAATGATGCCCCTGCTCTCACAAGAGCGGATATGGGTATTGCCATTGGAGCCGGTGCAGACGTTGCCATTGACGCAGCAGATGTCGTTCTGGTAAAGAGCCGCTTAAGTGATGTGCCCGCAGCCATCCGTTTAAGCCGCGGAACCCTTAGAAACATCCATGAAAACCTGTTCTGGGCCTTCTTCTACAATGTGATCGGTATCCCCCTTGCAGCAGGTATCTGGATCCCCATCTTTGGATGGAAGTTAAACCCGATGTTTGGTGCAGCAGCCATGAGCTTATCCAGCTTCTGCGTTGTGACCAATGCATTAAGGCTGAATTTATTAAATATCAAAGACAGCCGCAAAGATAAGAAGATCCGCCGTAAAGCAGCCGCTCCTGCAGGAGCAGTAGTTGCTGCGGCAGAAATAAATACAGAAACAAAAAAGGAGAACAAAACAATGACAAAGACTATGAAAATTGAGGGAATGATGTGCGGACACTGCGAGGCAGCTGTTAAGAAGGCTCTGGAAGCATTAGACGGAGTAGCGAGCGCAGAAGTAAGCCACGAAAAGGGAACTGCTGTTGTAACCTTAGAGAAGGATGTAGATAATGCAGTCCTTACAAAGGCAGTAGAAGATAAGGATTATAAGGTAGTTTCTGTTCAGTAAGCGATCATAGATGAACAAAAATGAATAAAATAGTATAAAATACAAAATAGTATAAAATGAATGAAAGAAACGCAGGAACCGGTCCGAAAAGATGGGTTTCTGCGTTTTTTGTGCCACGGCACATTCTTTTTATAAATTTAGCATATAAAAAAATCAGGGAAGAGGTGTTACGTCTGTCCGTTTGCGTGGGGATTTGTTGATCTCAAAATCTTTTTTAATGACTTCGTTGTAAACAGAGATCACATGGTAAAATGCCTCGATCTCTTCGGCGCTGCACTGTTTCTGAAGCTGGGACATAGTCTTGGCGATATCCAGGATATCATACATTTTATGTGCCTTACTGACACGGGAACCTTCTGCTGTCACATATAGATAAAGGTTTTTCGCATTTCCGTCTTTTTTGCGCTTTTCGATCAGTTCCAGTTTTTCTAATTTAGTAAGGATCTGGGAAATAGTTCCCTTTGTTTTATCCCAGTACTGGATCAGTTCACCGGAAGAGGTTCCGGGATGGTCTTCAATATAACTGAGTGTGTGGACTTCCATCATGGTAAGCGTATAGTTATCACCATACTGGTGTGCGGACATGATGTAGTCATTATAATGCATAAAGAAGGCGATGCGCTTCTGATCCAGCAGCCGGTTTACTATCCATTCCGCGAAGTGATCGAAGATAACGGAAGAATTTTTGTAAATAACCAGCTGCATTATGAAGATGGAAAATACACCATTGATTTTGAAGATTTTGAAAAGAAGATCGTAGATAACAATGTAAAAGTATTTATCCTGTGCAATCCTCACAACCCTGTTGGCAGAGTATGGACAAAAGAAGAACTGGAGAAAATGGGAGATATCTGCTTAAAGCACAATGTAGTGATCATGGATGATGAGATCCATTGTGACTTTACATATCCTGGCTTCAAATTTACAAGCTTCATGACTCTGGATGAAAAGTACCATAACAGTCTGGTACTGTATACTTCTCCAAGTAAGACTTTTAACGTAGCAGGACTTCAGCCAGCCAACATTATTATTAAAAATCCGGAACTCCGCGCAGCATACCGTAAGGCAAATGCAGCAGCAGGTTACAGCCAGGGAAGCATTATGGGACAGGTTGCAGTAAAATCTGTTTATACAAAGGGTGATGAATGGGTAAATGAACTGGTAGAGTATATTACCGGAAATATGAATTACATGCGTGATTTCGTAAAGGAAAACTTCCCGAAGGCTCATTTCGTAGATCCTGAAGGAACCTATCTTACCTGGGTTGATTTTTCAGGATATGGTTTTACAGATGAAGAATTAGAGCACATTATGGTAGAAGAAGCACATCTCTGGTTAGACAGCGGTAAGGTATTCGGACCGGCAACTGCACAGTTTGAAAGATTTAACCTTGCATGCCCGAGAGCTACCGTAGTAAAGGCAATGGAGCAGTTAAAAGCTGCACTGGACAACCACACAAAGTGGGCATAGTCAGGGGGAAGATAAGAGATGAAAACTTTCTGGAATACATATAAATCGTCTATTTTACTGCTGGCAGCTATGGTAGCAGGCGGTGTGATTGGATTTTTCTGGGGACCTGGAGCAAGTGTGCTCCAGCCCATTGCCGATACATTTTTAAATCTGCTGTATTGCTGTGTTGTACCGCTGATCTTCTGTTCTTTAACAGCGGCGATCGCAAAAATGCAGGATCTTGCAAAACTCAGAAAGATCTTAATGATCTTCCTGATCGGTGTTATTGTCTCCGGTGTTATTGCATGCCTGTTTATGGTAGCTCCTTGTCTGGTCATTGATCCGGCGGAAGGTTCTACTGTTTCTTTAACACAGGATGTAGCAGATGCCAGTGGAAGCATGAATGTACTGGGAATGTTTACAGTCGGTGATTTCCCGCTTCTGTTCTCTAAATCTAACCTGATGGCACTGATCGTATTTACTGTTATTTTCTCTATTGCGATCATCCAGACCGGTGAAAAGGGCAAGCCGATCGTAGAAGCTATGGATCGCCTTACAGCAGCTATCGTAAACGTGATCAATATCGTTATGAAACTGGCCCCTTTAGGACTTGGCTGTTATTTTGCGATCCTGATCGGTTCTAACGGCAGTGATGTGATCGGACCGTTGTCAAAAGCAATTGTCATGTACCTGTTTGTGATCGTTGCCTATTATGTTGTTTCACAGACAGTATTTGCTTATATCGGTGGCGGCATGGAAGGTGTACGCATATGGTGGGCAACCTGCGTGCCATCTACCTTAACTGCTCTTGGTACCTGCTCTTCAGCAGCAACTCTGCCAGTTAATTTACAGCAGGCAAAGAAAATTGATATTCCCGATGAGATTGCAGATCTTGTTATTCCTTTAGGTGCAAATCTTCACAAAGATGGCGCATGTGTGATCCAGATCATTAAGGTAGCGTTTTTATGCTCAGTATTCCATATGGAATATGCAACCCCACGAAACATTTTAATGTCTATCCTGGTAGCTGTTATTGCATCTGTTGTTATGGGAGGAATCCCTGCAGGCGGTTATGTAGCTGAGATCTTTATCATATCTGCATTCGGCTTCCCTACAGTAGCTATCCCGATCATGGTTCTCATCGGAACCATTACCGATGCACCTGCAACTGTAGTCAATGTAACAGGTGATACTGGACTTGCCATGGTCATTACAAGATTTGTAGAAGGAAAAGACTGGATCCACAGAAAAAAACTGGCACAAAAAGCAGCATAAAATAATAATATAACTGCGCATCCCTCATGGTCGGACCGGATCTGACATATGGGGGTATTGTGCGTTTCTTTACAAGCGTTTATAATGGTTTAATGGGAATACAAAAATGCTTTGCAGAAGATGCAGGCACGAAAAGGAGAATTTCTTATGGAAAACAAGAAACTGGGGGCGTTGGCCTTTCTGCCGCTGATCGTATTTTTAGGAACTTACATTGGTTGTGGTATTGTGTTTTCGGTTATGGGAGCGGAAAGTCCTTTTGGCTATTTCCCACGCCATGTAGCGTTGCTTGTGGGAATTGCGTCTGCCCTTATTCTGGCACCGGGGGTGAAGATTTCAGAGAAGGTAGATGTCCTTACAGAAAATATGGGCCGCAGCGGTGTTATGATGATCGTTCTGATCTATCTTATGGCCAGCGGATTTCAGGGCGCAGCAGCAGCTATTGGCGGCAAGACTTCTGTAATTAACCTGTGTTTACACTATATTCCGGTCAAGCTTCTGGTTCCTGGCGTATTTATGATGTGCTGCTTTATCTCTACAGCCATCGGAACATCCATGGGTACCATGGCAGCTATGGCTCCGGTTGCTTTGGGCGTAGCGGAAGGCGCAGGCTTAAATGCGGCTATCGTCTGTGCGGCAGTGATCGGCGGTTCTTATTTTGGTGATAACCTGTCCATGATCTCTGATACCACCATTGCAGCAGCAGAAGGCTGCGGATCTGAGATGCGTGATAAGTTCCGCATGAACTTCTTCATTGCCTTTCCGGCAGCTGTTCTTTCTCTGATCTTTTATGGATTTATAGGGGGAGCAGGCAGCGGAAGCATTGAAGTAGGTGCTTTTGACCTGTTCCAGATCGCTCCTTATATTGTCGTTTTAGTAACTGCGTTAATGGGTATCAATGTAGCTGTGGTACTGTTCATTGGTATTTTAATGACCTTTATTGTAGGACTCTTACAGGGAAATGTAGGCTTCTTTGATATCGCCATGGCAGTAGGTGATGGAATGGCTGATATGTTCAGCATCAGTATTGTTGCTATCCTGGTATCCGGTGTGATCGGTCTGGTACGGTATTACGGCGGTATTGAATGGATGATCGATACGATCACCAAAAAGATCAAAAACAGAAAACAGGCAGAATATGGTATCGGTATCCTTTCCGGTATTTTATCCGGTGCTATGGTCAATAATACGATTGCTATCATCGTTACCTGTCCTATTGCAAAAGAGATCGGCAGCAAGTACAAGATCGCGCCAAAGCGTCTGGCAAGCCTGGTAGATATTTTTGCCTGTGCATTCTTAGCTGTTATGCCTCATGACGGCGGTATGCTGATGACATCTGAAATGGCGAACATATCCCCGTTTGCTATCCTGCCATACTCTGTTTACCCATTATTCCTGATTATTGCAACCTGCATCACGATCCAGGCAGGACTTTTAAGGACAGCGGAAGAAAAACAGAAAAAATAGGCAGAAAAAGCAATAATAAAATAGGATTTTTCGGTAAAATAGACAAAGACCGAAAGAAAGTGCATTGACTTATAGGGGTAATGATGATATTATAGCCCTATCGTTATTTTCTTGATAATATTGGTTGCTCTAAGGCAACACGCAAAACCAATTTTGAACGATATTATGTGAAACAGATATTTGTTCCTTTATAGGAAAGACCGCCGCCGGCGCTCTTTTGAATTAAAAATGCCCGCCGGTA
>ERZ791743.1572-NODE-1572-length-12270-cov-4.522964_pt1 | contig 12270 bp, 10 predicted proteins | sample MGYA00509952_ERZ791743 | MGnify/ENA primary metagenome ERZ791743 (study PRJEB30046, sample SAMN00792040) | human gut metagenome | study: EMG produced TPA metagenomics assembly of the A metagenome-wide association study of gut microbiota in type 2...
AGATTTTTAGTGCGGATTATTCTTATCCTTGTGAAGTGTTTTTTCTTTCTTTCTTAGTTTTTAGGATATTATATCGTATCGTCTAAAAGAATGCTATCTCTCCTAAATCCCCCTTAGTACAGAGAATTTACTGTACAGCCAGAACAACACCCCGAACTACATCCCCCTCTCTTTACGTTCTTTTGTTCTTCTGTCTAAAAAATAATATAAAAATAATGTCACAAAAAATGATAGTGTCACCAGACAAACAATCAATTTACCGATAAGTTTATTCTTACTTCTCTTCTTCCTCGTTTTGGAAAACCGGGTTGTTTTTCGTATATTTGTCAGCGAACTGATTTTTTAATTAATATTTAAAGCAAATTGAAGTATGAAAACTAAAGTTTTATTCGCTGCTGTGGCAGTAGCATTTTCTTTCGCTGTAACATCATGTGGTAACAAAAAAGCTGCTGATGCCAATGCTGCCGGAGCAGACTCTTGTTGCGCTGCACAAACAGAACAGGTATGTGACTCTGCAAAGGCTTGCTGCCAGGCTGATTCTGCCGTTTGTCCGAAAGCTGATTGTCCGGAGGCCGCTTGCGACAGCGCCAAGTGTGACAAACCTTGTGAAAAGAAGTAATTCAGGACTTGTATCGAACTGAAACATAAAGGAAAGGCGTGCCTGTTTGGTACGCCTTTCTTGTGATATATTGGTGTGATAAATGAATATAATCTTATAAAATGATATTATTTCAGATGAAAAAGTTACTGATTTATTTGTATGCTACAAAATAATCTATACCTTTGCATCATTAAACAAAAAAACAAGATGATTCAGAACTTTACATATATTCTACTGTGTGGTATTATTATTCTACTGGCAAAGTTTAGTGGAAGTGAGTGCTGTGCATAAATATATGTAAGATATAACAATATACGAAAGCCTTTCTCACTTCCCTGTGTGAAAGGCTTTTTTTTATGGAATATGAATTTATAAATACAATGAAGCGATGAGTGATAAATTATTTATTTTCGACACAACGCTCCGCGATGGCGAGCAGGTTCCGGGATGCCAGTTGAATACAGTGGAAAAAATTCAGGTGGCAAGGCAACTGGAAGCGCTGGGCGTGGATGTGATTGAGGCGGGATTCCCCATTTCGAGTCCGGGTGACTTTAACTCGGTGATTGAGATTTCCAAAGCTGTGACGTGGCCTACGATTTGCGCCTTGACACGTGCCGTACAGAAAGATATTGACGTGGCGGCGGAAGCTCTGCAATTTGCCAAGCATAAACGTATTCATACCGGTATCGGTACTTCCGACTCGCACATCAGATATAAATTCAATTCCAACCGCGAGGAGATTATCGAACGTGCCGTAGCGGCAGTGAAGTATGCCCGCCGCTATGTAGAGGATGTCGAATTCTATGCCGAAGATGCCGGACGCACGGATAACGAATACCTGGCGCGTGTGGTGGAAGCCGTTATCAAAGCGGGCGCTACGGTGGTGAATATTCCCGATACCACCGGTTACTGCCTTCCCGGTGAGTATGGTGCGAAGATAAAATATCTGATGGAGCATGTGGACGGCATTCATAACGCTGTCATCTCCACGCATTGCCACAACGACCTGGGGATGGCTACTGCCAATACAATGGCAGGTGTGCTGAACGGCGCCCGCCAGGTGGAAGTTACTATCAACGGTATCGGCGAACGTGCCGGAAATACTTCGCTCGAAGAGGTGGCTATGATTATCAGATGTCATAAGGATATTGATATTGAAACCAATATCAATACGCAGAAGATTTACCCTACCAGCCGTATGGTATCCAGCCTGATGAATATGCCGGTGCAGCCTAACAAGGCAATCGTAGGCCGTAATGCCTTTGCGCACTCGTCGGGCATTCATCAGGACGGCGTATTGAAGAATGTGCAGACTTATGAGATTATCGACCCGCACGATGTGGGCATCGATGACAACTCTATCGTACTGACCGCCCGTAGCGGACGCGCTGCCTTGAAGAATCGCCTGCAGGTGTTGGGCGTGTCTCTGGATCAGCAGAAACTGGATAAGATTTACGAAGATTTCCTGAAACTTGCCGATAAGAAGAAAGATATTAACGACGATGATATTCTGGTATTGGCAGGTGCGGACCGCTCGCAGAATCATCGTATCAAACTGGAATACTTGCAGGTGACGAGCGGCGTAGGTGTCCGTTCGGTAGCCAGCATCGGGCTGAACATTTCGGGTGAGAAGTTCGAAGCCGCCGCCAGCGGAAACGGTCCGGTAGATGCCGCAATCAAAGCCCTGAAGAAGATAATAGACCGCCACATGACGTTGAAGGAGTTTACCATTCAGGCCATCAGCAAGGGTAGTGATGATATGGGTAAGGTGCACATGCAGGTGGAATATGACAACCGTATCTACTATGGCTTCGGTGCCAATACGGATATTATAGCTGCGTCGGTGGAAGCGTATATAGACTGTATTAATAAATTTTAATGGTTAGTGATTAACGATTAGTGATTGATAATTTGTAATTAATACTTATTCTGATGAATACATTATTTGATAAAATTTGGGATGCCCACGTTGTACAGAAGGTGGAAGACGGCCCTACACAACTTTACATAGACAGGCTTTATTGCCATGAAGTGACCAGCCCGCAGGCTTTTGCCGGATTGCGTGCCAGGGGAATCAAGTGTTTCCGTCCGGAAAAGATATTCTGCATGCCCGACCATAATACGCCGACGCACGACCAGGATAAACCTATCGAAGATCCCGTGTCAAAGACGCAGGTGGATACGCTTGCCAAGAACGCGGAAGATTTCGGACTAGAGCATTTCGGTATGATGGACAAGAAGAACGGCATTATCCATGTGGTGGGTCCGGAACGGGGGCTGACCTTGCCGGGCATGACGATTGTATGCGGTGACTCGCATACGTCCACTCACGGCGCAATGGGGGCGGTGGCTTTCGGCATCGGTACGAGCGAAGTGGAGATGGTGATGGCTTCGCAGTGTATTCTGCAAACCCGCCCCAAGACGATGCGCATTACCGTAGACGGCAAATTGGGTAAAGGGGTGACCGCCAAAGATGTGGCACTCTATATGATGTCCAAGATGACTACCAGCGGCGCTACGGGCTACTTTGTGGAGTATGCCGGAGAGGCGGTGCGCAGCCTGTCCATGGAAGGACGTCTTACGCTGTGCAACCTCAGCATAGAAATGGGTGCGCGCGGCGGTATGGTTGCTCCGGACGAAACGACCTTCGAGTACATTAAGGGACGCGAATATGCTCCGAAAGGCGAAGCGTGGGACAAAGCGCTGGCATACTGGAAAACATTGAAAAGCGATGAGGATGCCGTGTTCGATAAGGAAGTACGCTTCGACGCCGCCGACATCGAGCCGATGATTACCTACGGAACCAATCCGGGTATGGGCATGGGCATCACGCAGCACATCCCCGCTACCGAGGGCATGGGCGAGGCCGCCAAGGCGTCTTTTATGAAGTCGATGGAGTATATGGGCTTCCGGCCGGGTGAACCGTTGTTGGGCAAGAAGATTGATTACGTGTTCCTGGGTGCTTGCACCAACGGCCGTATCGAGGATTTCCGTGCATTTGCCTCTATCGTGAAAGGCCGTAAGAAAGCGGCGGATGTAGTGGCATGGCTGGTTCCCGGTTCGTGGATGGTAGATGCGCAGATACGCGAGGAAGGCTTGGACAAAGTACTGGAAGAGGCGGGATTCGCTATCCGCCAACCGGGATGTTCGGCTTGTCTGGCGATGAATGATGACAAAGTGCCTGCCGGGAAGTATGCAGTGTCCACCAGTAACCGTAACTTTGAGGGACGTCAGGGACCGGGTGCACGCACATTGCTTGCCAGTCCGCTGGTGGCTGCGGCAGCGGCGGTGACGGGGGTGATTACAGACCCGAGGGAGTTTATCTAAATCAAGGTTCACTACAGAGGAAGAGAGGGGCACGTTTTTTTTCAGACATAAGAACAAAAGAACAGATTTGGCTGCGCTGCATAACCGGCATCTTTCTGCATAGCATATGTTCTTTTGTTCTTATGTCCGAAAAAAATGTAAGTGGAGCAACTGAGGCCCTATGTCCTCTGCAGTGAAGAAAGAACAATCAAATAACAGCAACAATGAAACAGAAATTCAATATCATCAACAGCACTTGTGTACCTCTTCCGTTGGAGAATGTGGATACCGACCAGATAATCCCTGCACGTTTCCTGAAAGCCACTACGAAAGAAGGCTTTGGCGAGAACTTGTTTCGCGACTGGCGGTATGACAAGCAAGGCAACAAAATAGAATCTTTCGTACTGAACGACCCTACCTACGGCGGACAAATCCTTGTGGCCGGCAAGAACTTCGGTTCGGGAAGCAGCCGCGAGCATGCGGCATGGGCCATTGCCGACTATGGTTTCCGCGTGGTGGTGAGCAGCTTCTTTGCAGATATCCATAAGAACAACGAACTGAATAATTTCGTGCTTCCCGTGGTGGTGAGCGAACCGTTCCTGAAGGAGCTTTTCGACTCGGTTTTCGCCAATCCCAAAACGGAAGTGGAAGTGAACCTGCCCGAACAGACCATTACCAACAAGGCCACGGGCAAGAGCGAGCATTTTGAAATCAATGCCTACAAGAAACACTGCCTGATGAATGGATTGGACGATATAGATTTCCTTGTAGAGAACAAAGACAAAATAGAATCCTGGGAGAAGAAACATGAAGCATAATCATCCGAAGATAGAAATCATGGACACCACGCTCCGCGACGGCGAACAGACCAGCGGAGTGTCTTTCGTGCCCCATGAGAAGCTGATGATAGCCCGTTTGCTGCTTGAAGACTTGAAGGCGGACCGGGTGGAAGTGGCTTCCGCGCGGGTGTCTGAAGGGGAGTTCGATGCGGTGAAAATGATATGCGACTGGGCCGCCCGCCGCAATATGCTGCCGAGGGTGGAAGTGCTCGGGTTCGTAGACGGGCATACGTCGGTGGACTGGATACACGCTACCGGCTGCCGCGTCATTAACCTGCTGTGCAAAGGCTCGCTGAAGCATTGCTCCTGCCAGTTGAAGAAGTTGCCCGAAGAACATATCGAAGATATTCTGGCAGTGGTGGACTACGCAAACGTGCAGGACATGGAGGTGAACGTCTACCTGGAAGACTGGAGCAACGGCATGAAAGATTCGCCCGAATATGTGTTCCAATTGATGGACGCATTGATTCGGACCAACATAAAGCGGTATATGCTGCCCGATACGTTGGGGGTGCTGAACCCGTTGCAGGTTATTGAATTCATGCGGAAAATGGTGAAACGCTATCCGCACGCGCATTTCGACTTCCATGCGCACAATGATTACGACCTTGCGGTGAGCAATGTGTTGGCAGCCGTGTTGAGCGGTTGTAAGGGGTTGCACACCACCATTAACGGTCTGGGCGAGCGTGCGGGGAATGCGCCTCTTGCCAGCGTGCAGGCCATCCTGAAAGACCATTTCAGCGCTGTCACCAATATCGACGAGAGCCGCCTCAATGATGTGAGCCGCGTGGTGGAGTCTTATTCGGGCATCGTAATTCCCGCCAACAAACCGATTGTGGGTGAGAATGTGTTTACACAGGTGGCGGGTGTGCATGCCGATGGAGACAATAAAAGCAACCTGTACTGCAACGACCTCTTGCCCGAACGCTTCGGCCGTAAGCGGGAGTATGCGCTGGGCAAGAACAGCGGCAAGGCGAATATCCGCAAGAACCTGGAAGACCTGGGGCTGGAGCTGGACGAGGATGCCATGCGCAAGGTTACCGAACGTATCATCGAGCTGGGCGATAAAAAGGAGCTGGTGACACAGGAAGATTTGCCGTACATCGTTTCCGATGTTTTGAAACACGGCATGATGGACGAGCGGGTGAACCTGAAAAGCTACATCGTGAACCTTGCCTACGGACTGAAACCGATGGCTACGTTGAAAATAGAAATCAACGGCAAGGAGTATGAGGAGAGTTCCAGCGGCGACGGTCAGTACGACGCCTTTGTACGTGCATTGCGCAAGATATACAAGGTGACTCTGGGGCGTAAGTTCCCGATGCTGACGAACTATGCGGTGACCATCCCGCCCGGCGGACGTACCGATGCCTTTGTGCAGACGGTTATCACCTGGAGTTTTGAAGACAAGGTGTTCCGTACCCGCGGACTGGATGCCGACCAGACGGAAGCGGCCATTAAGGCTACGGTAAAGATGTTGAATATAATAGAAACCGAATATGAAAAGATGGATTAAGGTGCTTTTGATAGATTGCATGCTGATTGCAGTTTATTGTGGAGTAAAAGTCGTGTTATGTCTGTGGAATGATAAACCGGTTGATTGAGAGGAAATTTTGCTGATAGGAGCAGCGGTTGCCGTTCCTTACTATGTGTTAGCATATCTTTTGTTGTATATGAACAATCAGGTAAAAATAAAAAGAACCGATAAAGATAATCATAAAGATGAAAAAAGACTTTAAAATTGCAGTATTGGCCGGTGACGGTATCGGCCCCGAAATATCCGCCGTAGGTGTGGACGTAATGACCACCGTTTGCGAGAAATTCGGTCACAAAGTAAGTTATGAGTATGCCGTGTGCGGTGCGGACGCCATCGACAAAGTGGGCGACCCTTTCCCCGAAGCTACCTATCAGGCTTGTAAGAATGCCGATGCAGTGCTCTTTTCGGCAGTAGGCGACCCGAAATTCGACAATGACCCCACCGCCAAGGTGCGTCCCGAACAAGGATTGCTGGCTATGCGCAAGAAGTTGGGGCTGTTTGCCAATATCCGCCCGGTGCAGACCTTCAAGTGCCTCTTGCATAAGTCGCCGCTCCGTGCGGAACTGGTGGACGGTGCGGACTTCATTTGCATCCGCGAACTGACGGGCGGTATGTATTTCGGCGAGAAGTATCAGGACAACGACAAGGCCTACGACACTAATATGTACACCCGTCCGGAGATTGAACGCATCCTGAAAGTGGGCTTTGAGTATGCCATGAAGCGCAACAAGCACCTTACGGTAGTGGACAAGGCAAATGTACTTGCCTCTTCGCGCCTGTGGAGACAGATTGCGCAGGAAATGGCCCCGGACTATCCGGAAGTCACCACTGACTATATGTACGTGGACAACGCTGCCATGCGCATGATTCAGGAACCGAAGTTCTTCGACGTGATGGTGACCGAGAATACCTTCGGCGATATTCTGACCGATGAAGGCTCCTGCATCAGCGGCTCCATGGGCTTGCTTCCTTCGGCTTCCACGGGCGAAAGCACGCCGGTGTTCGAGCCTATTCACGGCTCATGGCCGCAGGCTAAGGGCCTGAACATAGCCAATCCGCTGGCACAGATTCTTTCCGTAGCCATGCTGTTCGAGTATTTCGACCTGAAGGAAGAAGGCGCGCTTATCCGCAAGGCGGTGGATGCTTCGCTCGACGCCAATATCCGTACCCCGGAAATCCAGGTGGAAGGCGGTGGCAAATACGGCACGAAAGAAGTGGGTGCGTGGATTGTGGACTATATCAAACACTAATCTTTATTAAGGAAAGAAAGGGCGAAACGTTTTTTTCCTACCTTTGCGAGGAGATGCGTCAAGAGTACGGCAATAGCGAGCCTGCTTTTGGTGTGTCTCCTCATTTGTGTCTTATTCTGTATAAACTCGGACGAATTATGGCGAAAATAGCGAATAACTTGACGGAACTTATCGGCGGTACGCCGCTGATGAAACTGGCGGGGTACAGCCGGAAGTACGGATTGCAACGGGAGGTGGTTGCCAAACTGGAGTCCTTTAATCCCGCAGGCAGCGTAAAAGACCGCGTAGGGCTGGCGATGATTGAGGATGCCGAAGCGCGCGGAGCGTTGAAGCCCGGCGCCACCATTATAGAGCCTACCAGCGGCAATACGGGAGTAGGACTGGCAATGGTGGCGACCATTAAAGGCTATCATCTGATACTGACCATGCCCGAAACCATGAGCATCGAACGCCGCAACCTGCTGAAAGCCCTCGGAGCGGAAATCGTGCTGACGGACGGACTGGCAGGCATGACGGGCTCTATCGTCAAGGCGCAGGAACTGAGGGACAAGATACCCGGCGCCGTGATTCTGCAACAGTTCGAGAACCCTTCCAACGCCCGGATACACGAACTTACTACGGGCGAGGAAATCTGGACGGATACGGACGGACAAGTGGACGTGTTTGTAGCGGGAGTAGGTACGGGCGGCACGATTTGCGGTGTGGCGCGCGCCTTGAAAAGGCATAATCCGAATGTCTACATTGTGGCCGTAGAACCTGCATCGTCTCCCGTGCTTGAGGGGGGCGAGGACGCTCCTCACCGCATACAGGGCATCGGGGCAAACTTCATTCCGGCCCTTTACGATGCTTCGGTAGTGGACGAGGTGATTCCCGTGCCGGATGATGAAGCCATTCGCGCCGGACGCGAACTGGCATCCACCGAGGGATTGCTGGCGGGAATATCTTCCGGCGCGGTTGTCTATGCGGCACGCCTGCTGGCGGTGCGTCCCGAATTTGCCGACAAAACGGTGGTGGTCTTGCTGCCTGATACGGGAGAGAGGTATCTCTCTACGGAGTTGTTTGCTTTTGACACCTATCCTTTGGATTAAATGCCGGGGACGGACGTTTGTTTCACCCGGTGGTAGCGGTCATACCGACGGGTGGTAGCACTTGTACCGTCGCGTGGTATTGCCCGTACCATCCTTTGGTACTCTTTGTACCAGCGCTTGGTACTGTCCGTACCACCGCCTGATATTCTTTGTACCCTTGCTTGGTACTTTCCGTACCGGCTGGTAAAACCGGTACGGGTGCATTAATAAATATAGAATCACAAGTATGAAGAAACTGATTTTTCTCGCAGTATGTTTATTGGCAAGCGGTATGCCTGCATTCGCGCAAACCTATCAGGAACTTTGCGACCGTGCCGTAACTTATACGGAGCAGGATAGTCTGCCGCAGGCGGAAACGTACATCCGCAGAGCCTTGAAACTGGAGCCTGCTAATCCTCATAACGCCCTTCTGTTCTCCAACCTCGGTACGATACAACGCCGCCAGCGGAAGTACGAAAAGGCTTTGGAGTCCTATAACTTCGCTCTGAATATCGCCCCGCGGGCAGTGCCTATCTTGCTGAACCGTGCGACCATTTATATGGAACTGGGGCGTAACAACCTGGCACAAGCCGATTATTCGCTGGTGCTGGATTTGGAGAAAGACAACGAAGAAGCCCTGCTGATGCGCGCTTATATCTATATGCAACAGCGTGACTATAAAATGGCAAAGGCGGATTACGAACGCTTGTTGAAAGTGAATCCCACCAGCTACAACGGCTGTCTCGGCTTGGCTACTTTAGAGCAGAGAGAGGGAAAATACGAAGAAGCACTGAAGCTATTGAACACTATGATTGCCGCTAAAGGAGAGAACCGGCAGTTGTCTCCTTCCCAATATGCCATGCTTTATGTGGCTCGTGCCGGAGTAGAAAAAGACTTGCACCATACAGATATGGCACTGGTAGACCTGGAAGAGGCGATAAGCCTGGATAGCTCGCAGCCTGAAATATACCTGATGCGCGGCGAAATCTACCTCGCCCAAAAAAAGAAAGACCTTGCCAAACGCGATTTCGAGAAAGCCATATCGTTAGGAGTACCGCAATCTGATTTACGCAACTTCTTACAACAAACGGGGAAATAGGGGGTAGCGGTTAGTGATTAGCGTTTAGCGTTTAGTGGTTAGTGATTAAGTTATGCACAATAAACAGTTAACTGCTAATTGCAAAACACTCACTGCTCACCACTAATCCTTAATCGCTAATCACTAATCACTAATCACTAATCACTAATCGTTACTCACTATATTTTCGTATTAGGTTGATAAATTCTTTGCCGTATTTCTTTTTTTTGTATTCTCCGATGCCGCTGATGTTGCCGAACTCTTCGAGGTTGGTGGGACGTGAGGTGCTGAGCAAGTGGAGAACCTTGTCGGACAGGACGATATAGGCAGGCAGGGCCTCTTCATCGGCAAGACGTTTTCTTAATTTGCGCAGTGCTTCAAAGAGGGCTTCGTTCTCAGTATTGGGAAGTCCTAAGGGTAGCTCTTGGGCAGGGACGATTGCTTTGCGTTTTCTGCCACGTTTGGTTTCGTTTGCTTCTTCCCGGCGTATCACTACCAATCGGGCGGTGGCTCTGCCGAAGAGAACATCGCTTCCTGCGGAAGTTATTTTCAGATGATTGTTTTCGTTGTAGGCAATCTCGAAGTATCCGAGTTGCAGCATTTGTAATAAATAATCATGCCAGTCGCGGGCGGGAACATCACGTCCGGCGGCAAAGGTTTTCAGTTGCTGATAGCCTTTGCCCACGACTTCGGGCGACATGTTTCCCCTGAGAATATCCACTAAAACGCCTGTACCGATTTGCTGGTCTGTGCGGACAATGGCGCTCAGGGCTTTTTGTACGATGACAGTTCCGTCAAAGCGTTCGGGCGGGTTCTTGCAGACGTCGCAATTGCCGCAGTCATGGTCTGCTATTTCTCCAAAATAACTTAACAATATGCGGCGTCGGCAGATGTCGGATTCGGCGTATTGCTGCATGCGTTGCAGTTTCTCCAGGTTGATGTTCTGCTGTCCGCTCTCGGTAGCGAATTTGGTAAGCAAAATCAGGTCTGCAAGCGAGTAGAACAGTAGCGTGTCACTGGGCAGTCCGTCTCTGCCGGCACGCCCTATCTCCTGGTAGAAACTCTCGATGCTCTTTGGTAAATTATAATGAATAACCCAGCGCACGTTACTCTTGTCTATACCCATGCCGAAAGCAATGGTGGCGCACACTACCTGCACGCGGTCGTTGATGAAATCGTCCTGCGCTTCGTCCCTGAGGGAGGGGGAGAGGCCGGCATGGTAGACGGCGGTGCGGATACCCTGCTTCTGGAGCATCTGCGCCACGGATTCCGTCTTGCTCCGGCTCATGCAATAGATGATGCCGCTTTCTCCGGGATGGCGGGCTATGAAGTCAAGAATTGTCTTGGATTTTTCCTTCTGCTGGTAGCCCCGTTTTACGGTGAGGCTCAGGTTGGGACGGTCGAACGAGGAGATGAACGTCCGGGGATGGTTCAGGTGAAGCTGCCTGATGATATCTTCGCGCGTGATTTTGTCGGCGGTGGCGGTCAGGGCGATGATGGGCACGTTCGGGAACTGCTGGTGCAGAATCCCCATCTGTGCATATTCAGGCCGGAAGTCATGTCCCCATTGCGAGATGCAGTGCGCTTCGTCGATGGCGAAAAGCGAGATGTGCATGTCCCGCAGGAGATAATTGGCTTCTGCAAGCAGCTTTTCGGGCGAGATATACAGCAGTTTCAGTCTGCCTTCCGTGCAGGCACGGCGCAGGGCGGCATTCTCCGTTTCGTCATTGCTGCTGTTCAGCGCACCGGCGCTGATGCCGTTGGCGCATAATGCCTCCACCTGGTCCTTCATCAGCGAGATGAGCGGCGAAACGACTACCGCGGTTCCTTCGCGCAGCAGGGCGGGAAGCTGGTAGCATATTGATTTTCCACCGCCGGTGGGCATTAACACAAATGCGTCGTTTCCGTCCAGGATGTGACGGATAATCTCTTCCTGAAGGGGACGGAAACTGTCGTATCCGAAGTATGTTTTAAGCGTTTGTAGCATAAGCAGTGCCGGTATCTTTTTATCAGGGGACAAAGGTACGTTAATTCTTGCATAAAATGCAAAAGGAAGTGGCGTTCAGTCAAATAACTTAATAATTAAGCAACTGTGTTAAATAAGCTTGTAATTAAACGTATCCTGCTTCTTTTCAAGCTTTTTCGTTGTTTGTGTATTAAAAATATGTACGGGAAAAGTTGCGTATTAAAAAAAAATGTTAGACTTTTGTGTAATCTAAGGGAAACTCCTTTAGATTTCCGTATTTAAACAACCCTAACCAGTTAATTCAATGAGTGATTTAGAAAAGAATGCACAGGAGGAGGCTACAAAGAAGCATCCCTATAACCTGCGCGAAAAGAAAGAAAAGAAGGCTGCCTACCGTTCCTTGATACGGCCGGAACTGGCAGACGAGCTGTACGACAGGATACTGAATATCATTGTCGTGCAGAAGAAGTACAGAGACCCCAATTATTCTGCAAAAGATTTGGCAAAAGAGTTACAAACCAATACCCGCTATTTGTCGGCGGTTGTAAACTCTCGCTTTGGCATGAACTACTCATGTTTGTTGAATGAATACAGAGTGAAAGATGCTTTGCATTTATTGACAGATA
>ERZ791743.1586-NODE-1586-length-12145-cov-7.513896_pt1 | contig 12145 bp, 9 predicted proteins | sample MGYA00509952_ERZ791743 | MGnify/ENA primary metagenome ERZ791743 (study PRJEB30046, sample SAMN00792040) | human gut metagenome | study: EMG produced TPA metagenomics assembly of the A metagenome-wide association study of gut microbiota in type 2...
AGATAGAATAATATTTTTATATATAAATTATTTTATAAATACTTTAAGATTATTGTTTCCAGTAGAATTATTAGTTAAAGGAATTAAATATTTCCCGTACATAGTATTTCAAATATGGTTTACTAAAAAGCTATGGAATTGGAAAAGTGTTAAAAATAATAAAGTTATTTTGTTATATAGTTTTATCTCAATAAGTGGAGTATTTGAACCAGATTTTGGGTCTTTTTTAAGGCATACAGTGCCATATTTTATAATCATACAAAATATTTTATTTAATGAATCTTTGAGGGGAAAGTAAATGGAAAATAAGAAAATAGCTTTTTTAGCTTTAAGTTTATCAAATGGAGGAGCAGAAAGAGTAATATCTAATTTATTGATAAATTTAAATAAAGAATATGAGAAATATCTCATATTGATTGATGGGGATGATATTGAATATCCATATGAAGGAGAAATAGTAAATTTAAAATTTTTTAAAAAGCATGATGGAGTATTTAAGTATTTGAATTATCTATTATCATACTATAAATTAAAAAAAATTAAACAAAAATATAAATTTGATATTGTGATAAGTTTTTTAGAAGTTCCAAGCTTTTTAAATATACTGACAAAGCAAGAAGAAAAAGTGATTATATCAGTAAGAAATTATACAAGTAAAGCATTTCATGGAATAAAGGCTAGAATATATTTTCCACTTATAAGGAAACTATACAATTTATCAGATAAAGTAATATCAGTATCAAAAGAGGCTGGAGAAGATTTAATAATAAATTTTGGTATTATGAGGAAGAAAATAGAAATAATCTATAATTTTTATGATTTAAAAAAAATAGATATATTATCAAAAGAAAATTTAGAAAAAGAATATCAGAATATTTTTAAAAAGAAAGTAATTATTAATACAGGAAGATTAACAAAACAAAAAGGACAAAAATATTTGATTGAAGCCTTTTCTAAAATTAAAAATAGAGAAAAATATAATTTAGTTATATTAGGTAATGGAGAACTAGAAAAAGAATTGAAGGAACAATGTAAATTATTAAATATAGAAAAAGAAGTTTTTTTTCTTGGATTTCAAAAGAACCCTTTTAAGTTTTTAAGAAAAGCAGAAATATTTGTATTTCCATCTTTATTTGAAGGATTTCCCAATGCGTTGTCAGAAGCTATGGCATGTGGATTACCAATAATTTCGACAGATTGTCAATCAGGACCTAAAGAAATTTTAGAAGATAAATATGGAATAGTTATAAAAGAATATGAAAATAAAGAAAGGTTAGTTGAAGAATTAGTAAAAAGTATAGAAAAATTAGAAGATGAAAATTTAAAAATTTATTATAGTGAAATGAGTTTGGAAAGAATAAAAGAATTTGAAAAAGAAAAAATTATAAAAAAATGGGAAAAGTTAATAGATAAAATTTAATGAAAGGAAATAGTAATGATAAGTAAAATAAAAAAAATTTTAGGAGAAAATAATTATCTTAAAGTTAAGCAATTATATATGAAAATATTTTTAAATTCTACCCCTCAAAAAGAAAAATATATAAAGAAAAAATTTAAAAAAGAATTAGGATATGAAATAGATTTTAATAAAGAGCCAGAAACATTTAATCAAAAAATACAATTTAGAAAATTATATGATAATAATCCTCTATATTCAATATGTGCAGATAAATACAGAGTGAGAGAATATGTAAAAGAAAAAATAGGAGAAGAATATTTAATTCCCTTATATCTAGTAACTGATAAATTAACAGAAGAACAATGGGATAAATTACCAAATTCGTTTGTAGCAAAGGCTAATCATAATAGTGGGCCTGTTCAGATAGTAAAAGATAAGAGTAAAGTGGATAAAAAGAAGATGATAAAAGAGCTAAATAATCAATTAGAAATAGATTATGGAATAATATCAATGGAAAAATATTATAGTGATATTCCAAGAAAAATAATAGTTGAAAAATTATTATTAGGAAAAGATAATGAAATTCCAGAAGATTATAAGTTTCATTGTTTTAAGGAGAAAATAATTATTCAAGTTGATAAAAATAGATATAGAGAACATACACAAGATTTTTTTGATGAATATTGGAATAAATTAAATTTAAAATGTATAAGTGAAAATAGTAAGGAAGAGATAAAAAAACCAGGGGTATTATTAGAAGCAATAGCAATTTGTAAAAAGTTATTAGAAGATTTTGAATATGTAAGAGTAGATATTTACATAATAGAAAATAAAATATATTTTGGAGAACTTACTTTTGCACCTTGGAGTGGGAGTGTTTCTTTTAAGCCATATGAAATGGATATAAAATTTGGAGAATATTGGGAAAGCGATTTGTTTTTAAAAGTAAGGAGAGAAGATGTCAAAAAAAATAACTAAATTTGGAGTTGTTTCTTTAGCTGTAGGAGCGATAATAGGGTGGGGGGCATTTATTCTCCCAGGAGAATTATTTATTAAAGAAATTGGAATATTAAATTCAATAATTGGGTTATTTATTGGAGCTGTAATTATGATAATTATAGAAACTAATTATCAATATATGATGAATATATGTCCAGTTTCAGGTGGAGAAATTGCTTATGTATATAGAGCTTTTGGAAGAAAGCAAGCATTTATAACGGGATGGTTTTTAGCACTAGCTTATTTATGTATTATACCATTAAATGCTACAGCATTAATTTTGATAGTTCAAAAATTTTCAGCAACTTTATTAAAAAAAGGTTTGTTATATATTGTTGCAGGATATCCAATATATTTAGTAGAAATACTAGTTATTTCGACAGTAATAATAATATTTGCTTATTTTAATATAAAAGGATTGCATTATTCGAGCAATTTGCAAAATGTGATGGTAATTTTTTTGACTTCTATCATTACTATTATGATAATATTTATTTTTGTTAATTCTTCAATAAATAAAGCTTTATTGATTTCTCAAGTTAGAATTAATAATTTTAAAGTAAATAGTATTTTAAAAATAATTGCAATAGCTCCATGGGCTTATATAGGATTTGATACATTACCACAAGTAGCTGAAGATTTAAATTTTTCAAATAAAAAAATTTCGTTATTAGCAATTATTTCTATATTAATAGGCTTTTTAATATATTCATTTTTAATTATTATAACTGGAGTAAAATTTACAGCAGAAATATTAAATAATAATTTTATAGAATGGGCAACAGGAGAGGCAGTTGAGAAAATATTTGGAAGATTGGGACTAGTATTTCTAGGAATTTCATTATTAATGGCAATCACTGCTGGAATAAATGGGTTTTATATTGCAACAAGTAAGTTGTTATGTTCAATGGCTGAAGGGAAAATGCTACCTAATTTTTTTGCTAAAAAAACTAAAGAAGGAATACCCAAAAATGCAATAATTTTTCTTATGTTAGTCAGCTTAATAACTCCATGGTTTGGAAGAAAAGTTTTACTATGGATAGTAGATATGTCATCATTTGGTGCTGCATTAGGATATTTTTATACTTGTTTATCATCATTTAAATTAGCTAAAGATTTCAAAGATAGAAGAAATATAATACTGGGATTTATAGGTTTGAGTTTAGGAATAATTTTTCTTATATTATTACTATATCCTAGTTTTTCTACTTCATTAACATATCCATCATATATTGCATTACTGCTTTGGATTGTTTTAGGAATAATGTTTTATAAAAAAATTTCTTTAGAATATAATTCAGTTCCTAAAGAAAAATTAGATAAATTAATTTTAAAAAGAAAATAATAGTTGCAAATAATTTTAATGATTTTTATAACTATAACATAAAAATAAAAAATATATTAGAAGTAGCTAAAAATTATAGAAAAACTAATGAAATATTAGAGATTTATTTAAAAAGTGAAAAATAGAAAGTTGAGGAAGAATGCTAAATTTGGAAAGGTTTGTTTTTAAATAGAATGATATAAGAGATATAGAAAAATAAATATGAAGGGATATATAGATTTATTAGAGTTTTATAAAAAGTCTGGAGAAGCTATTGGATATTTATATAATAAATCTTAGTGAAAAAATACAATTTTAAAAATTATATGATAATAATCCTTCATGTTTAATTATGGATAAGTTAACAGAAGAAGAATGAGATAAACTACTAAATTCAGTTGTAATAAAGGTTAATCATAATAGTGATCCTGCTCAAAGGAAATAAAGTAGATAGTAAAAAATTAAATAATTGATTAAAAATAGATTATGAAATAATATCAATGAAAAATACTATAATAGTATTTAAGGAAAGATAATAGTTGAAAAAATTATTATCAGGTAAAAATAATAAAATTTTAAAAGATTATAAATTTGGAAGTTATTGGGAACAGAAAAAATTAAAATAAAATGGAGATGGAAATGAAAAAAATTTTAATAACAGGTGGAGCAGGCTTTATAGGCTCTACAATAGCTGAAAGATTATTGCAACAAGGAAATAAAGTAATAGTTGTAGATAATTTTAATGATTTTTATGACTATAACAGAAAAATAAGAAATATATTAGAAGCAACTGGAAATTATGAAAAAGTTAATGAAATATTGGAAAATTCTTCAAAAGATGAAAAAATAGAAAAATTAAAAAAAATAGTAAATTCAGAAAATTTTGTCCTTGAATATACTGATATAAGAGATATGGAAAAAATGGATAAAATATTTTCTGAGTATAAAATAGATTTTGTATTTAATCCTGCTGCCATGGCAGGAGTTAGACCTTCTTTACTGGATCCTATGCTTTATGAGGAAGTGAATATAAAAGGATATATGAATTTATTAGAACTTTGTAAAAAATATGGAATTAAAAAATTTATACAGGCTTCATCATCTTCAGTATATGGAAATAATAAAAATGTTCCTTTTAAAGAAACAGACATTGTAGATTTTGCGATTTCACCTTATGCAGCAACTAAAAAATCTGGAGAGGTACTTGGACATGTATATCATAAACTTTATGATATTGATATGATTCAACTTAGATTTTTTACAGTATATGGACCAAAACAAAGACCAGATTTAGCAATTTATAAATTTACTAAAATGATTTTAGAAGATAAATCGATTCCTTTCTATGGAGATGGAAATACTAAGAGAGACTATACATATATTGATGATATAGTTGATGGAATATTAAAATCAATAGATTATTTATTTAAAAATAAAGATGTATATGAAATATTCAATTTAGGAGAATCCCATGTAGTATCTCTAAAAGAAATGGTAGAAACAATAGAGAAAGTTTTAGGGAAAAAGGCAGTGTTGGATAAACAGCCTATGCAGCCTGGAGATGTAGAAAAGACATATGCTGATATATCAAAAGCAAAAGAAATATTAGGTTATAATCCTAAAACTAATTTTGAAGATGGAATCAAAAAATTTGTTGATTGGTATATGAATTACTAAAAAAGGAGCAGAATATGATGAGGGTAGGAGTAATAGGAACTGGATATGTTGGATTAGTCCAAGGTGTAATAATGGCAGAGTTTGGACTAAATGTCATTTGTATGGATGTATCGGTGGAAAAAATAGAAAGCTTAAAAAATGGAATAGTACCAATATATGAGCCTGGGCTAAAAGAACTTTTAGAAAAAAATATGAAAGCTAAAAGAATAGAATTCACAACAGATATGAAATATACAACAGAAAATTCAGAAGTAATATTTATAGCAGTAGGAACACCCCCAGCATTAGATGGATCAGCAGATCTTCATTATGTATTAGATGTAGCAAAAGATATTGGAAAATATATGAATGAATATAAGATAATAGTTGATAAATCTACAGTACCTGTAGGAACGGGGAAATTAGTAAGAGAAACTATTCAAAAAGAACTTGATGAAAGAAAAGTAAATTTTGAATTTGATATAGTATCAAATCCAGAATTTTTAAGGGAAGGAAAAGCAGTTGAAGATTGTTTAAGACCAGATAGAGTAGTAATAGGAACAGAAAGTGAAAAAGCAAAAGAAATAATGAAAAAAGTGTATGATGTACTTTTTATAAATGAAACTCCCTTTGTATTTACTAATACAGAAACAGCTGAAATGATAAAATATGCATCAAATGCTTTTTTAGCAGTAAAGATATCATTTATAAATGAAATAGCACTTCTTGCAGAAAAAGTAGGAGCTAATACACAGGAAATAGCAAAAGCAATGGGGAAAGATGGAAGAATTTCACCTAAATTTTTACATTGTGGACCAGGATATGGAGGATCATGTTTTCCAAAAGATACAAAAGCTATTGTAGATATAGCTAAGAAACATGGAGAAGAGATGTATGTAATAAAAGCAGCTATAGATGCAAATGAAAAACAAAAGAAGAAAATGGTAGAAAAGATAATGAGAGAAATGGATGGAGTAGAAGGAAAACATATAGCAATCTTAGGACTTTCATTCAAACCAGACACAGATGATATGAGAGATGCGCCGAGCATAGATATAATAAGAGGACTTGTAAATGCAGGAGCAAAAATACAGGCATATTGTCCAGAAGGAATGAAAGAAGCAAGATGGAGATTAGAAGATTGTGAAAAAGCAATAACATATTGTGCAGATGAATATTCAGCAGTAAATGGAGCAGATGCAGTAGTATTAGTAACAGAATGGAATCAATTTAGAGGAATGGATTTAGGAAAAGTAAGAGAAAGGATGAATGGAAACTTTTATTTCGATTTAAGAAATGTATATACAAAAGATAAAAATATAAGAGAGGTATTTAGTTATTACTCTGTGGGAGGAAGATAAAGATGAAAACAGTTATATTTTTGGGAGAACTAGGTAATCAAATGACAACTTATTGTTTATATAAAGAAATGAGCAAAAAATATGATATAAAAGCTATTTTTATTCATCCGAATCGGTTAAATAAAATATTTAATTTAAAGATTAATGAAAATAAATATAAAAGTATATATCATGAAGATAATTTTAAATTAATAAAAAAAATTTTAGATTTTTTTAAAATAATTTATCGTGATTCAAGGTATGAAGGCGAAAGTATAGAACAATTGATAGATAATAAAAAAGTATATTATTATTGTGGATGTTGGTATCCAGTTGATTTAATAAAGAAAAATTATAAAGAAATAATTCAAGATTTTACTTTTCCTCCTTTTGAAAATGAAAAAAATTTAAAAATGAAAGAAATTATAGAAAAAAGTAATTCAATTTCTATTCATGTAAGAAGAGGAGATTACCTAGATCATCCTCTTTTTGGTGGAATATGTGAAAAAGAATATTACCAAAGTGCAATAAAAGCAATATTAAATAAAGTTAAAAATCCTATTTTTTTCATATTTTCAAATGATATTAAATGGTGTAAAGAAAATTTGAATATGGATTATCCAAGTTATTATATTGATTGGAATAAAGGTGAAAAAAGCTTTAGAGATATGCAGTTAATGAGTTTATGCAAGCATAATATAATACCAAATAGTAGCTTTAGTTGGTGGGGAGTCTGGTTAAATAAAAATAATAATAAAATAGTAATAGCTCCTAAAAATTGGACAAACGAATCATATAAAACTTTTTGGAAAAGAGGGTTAGATTTCCTAAGAAAAATAGCATTTAGAAAAAAATATGAAGAATATAAAAAAATAGTTCCAGATGAATGGATAAAAATATAGTTACAGGAGTAATAAAAATGAAAAAAATAGCATTAATAACCGGAATAACAGGTCAAGATGGATCATATCTTGCAGAGTTTCTTTTAGATAAAGGATATGAAGTACATGGAATAATAAGAAGAGCTTCTACTTTTAATACAGGAAGAATTGAACATCTATATATAGATGATTTAATTGAGGATATGCATAAAGAAAGAAAAATATATCTTCATTATGGGGATATGACAGACTCTATGAGTATAACAAGATTAATAAGAGAAATAAAACCAACAGAAATATATAATCTTGCAGCACAATCACATGTACAAGTTTCTTTTGAAGTACCAGAGTATACAGCTGATTCAGATGCAGTAGGGGTATTGAGAATACTTGAAGCAGTAAGATTTTTGGGAATGGAAAAGAGTTGCAGAATATATCAAGCTTCTACTTCAGAATTGTTTGGAAGAGTACAAGAAGTACCACAAAAAGAAACAACACCATTTTATCCAACATCACCATATGCAGTAGCAAAACAATATGGATACTGGATAGTAAAGAACTATAGAGATGCTTATGATATGTATGCAGTAAATGGAATACTATTCAATCATGAAAGCGAAAGAAGAGGAGAAACATTTGTAACAAGAAAAATAACATTAGCAGCAGCAAGAATATCAAAAGGATATCAGAAAAAACTATACTTAGGAAATCTTAATGCGCTTAGAGACTGGGGATATGCCAAAGACTATATAGAGTGTATGTGGCTTATGATGCAACAGGAGAAACCAGAAGATTTTGTAATAGCAACAGGAGAACAATATTCAGTAAGAGACTTTTGTAATATAGCATTTAAAGAAGTAGGAATAGAAATAGAATGGCATGGAGAAGGAGTAGATGAAAAGGGAATAAATAAAGTAACAGGAGAAACTGTAATAGAAGTAGATCCAAAATATTTTAGACCTTCAGAAGTAGAAACATTACTAGGAGATCCGACAAAAGCTAAAACAGTATTAGGATGGAATCCAAGAAAAACATCATTTAAAGATTTAGTAAAAATAATGGTAAAGCATGATCTAGATTTTGTAGAAAAAGATCATATTCTGAAAATAAGAGGGAATTAATATGGAAAAAAATTCAAAAATATATGTAGCAGGTCATAGAGGGTTAGTGGGTTCAGCAATAGTAAGGAACTTAAAAGAAAGAGGATTTACTAATCTGTTAGTCAGAACTCATAAGAAATTGGATCTTAAAAGACAAGAAGATGTAGAAAAATTTTTTGAACAAGAAAAACCAGAATATGTATTTTTAGCAGCAGCAAAGGTTGGAGGAATACATGCTAATAGTACTTATCCAGCAGAATTTATATACGATAATTTGATGATTGAAAGTAATATTATACATTCGTCATATAAAAATAAAGTAAAAAAGCTACTTTTTTTAGGAAGTTCATGTATATATCCTAAATTTGCAGAGCAGCCAATAAAAGAAGAATATTTATTAACTGGAGAGTTAGAAGAAACAAATGAAGCTTATGCAATAGCAAAGATAACAGGGATAGAGTTATGTAAATTTTATAGAAGACAGTATGGATGCGACTTTATATCAGCAATGCCAACAAATCTATATGGAATAAATGATAATTTTGATTTAGAAACATCTCATGTACTTCCGGCACTTATCAGAAAAATACATGAAGCAAAAATTGCTAATAAAGAGGAAGTTGTAATATGGGGAACTGGAAAACCATTAAGAGAATTTATGTATGTAGATGATTTAGCAGACGCTTTAGTCCATTTGATGTTAAATTATTCAGAAGAAATTCATGTAAATATGGGAACAGGAAAAGATATATCAATAGGAGAATTAGCAGAAGTAGTAAAAGAAGTTATAGGATATAAAGGGAAAATAGTTAATGACCTTTCAAAACCAGATGGAACTCCAAGAAAGTTACTAGATGTATCAAGATTAGAGGTTACAGGTTGGAAATATAGAGTGGGACTAAAAGAAGGAATAGAAAAAACATATAAATGGTATTTAAAAAATATTTAATTTATTAAAAAGAGTGTAAATCATGAGGAAAAAATGAAAGAAACTATTTTAAAAAAATATAATAAATGGATAAAATCAAAATTTATTACTGAAAAGGAAAAAATTAGACTAGAAAAATTAAATAAAGAAGAAATAAGAGATAGTTTTTTTAAATACCTTGAATTTGGAACTGGTGGAATGAGAGGAATAATGGGTATAGGAACTAATCGTATGAACATATATATGATTAGAAAAGCTACTCAAGGACTTTCAAATTATTTAATCAATTCAAGTAGTGAATTAGGAAAAAATAAAGGTGTCGTAATTGCTTATGACTGTCGTATTAATTCATATGAATTTGCTTTGAATTCAGCTTTAGTCTTATGTGCTAATGGAATAAAAACATATCTGTTTTCTTCTTTAAGGAGTACTCCAGAACTTTCATTTGCTGTAAGAGAATTAGGATGCCAGACTGGAATAATGATAACAGCTTCACATAATCCTAAGGAATACAATGGATATAAGGTATATTGGGAAGATGGAGGGCAATTAGTAGAACCTCAAGCATCTGGAATAATAGAAGAAGTAAATAAAACAGATGAATTTGAAGATGTAAAAATTGTAACTCAAGAGGAAGCAGAAAAGTCAGGCTTATTAAATATTTTAAATGATGAATTAGATAGTAAATATTTAGAAAATGTAAAGAAAGAATCTATTTTAAAAGATTTGCCTAATAAAGAAAATTTTAAATTAGTATATTCATCTCTTCATGGAACAGGAGGAAGACCAGTAAAAAGACTATTAAATGAATTGGGATATAAAAATGTATATATAGTTAAAGCGCAGGAGAAACCAGATGGAGAATTTCCAACTTGTTCATATGCTAATCCAGAAGAAAAAAATGTATTTGATCTTTCAATAAAGTTGGCTGATGAAATAGGAGCTAAAGTATGTATAGCAAATGACCCTGATGCAGATAGAACTGGAATGATGGTAAAAGAAGATAATGAATGGATATATATTAATGGAAATCAGATAGGAATGCTTCTTTTAAAATATATTTTAGATAATAAAAAAGATATATCTGAAAATGGAGCTGTAGTTACAACAATAGTTTCTACTCCAATATTAGATATGATAGCTGGCGAAAGGAATTTAAAAGTATTTAGAACTCTTACAGGATTTAAATATATAGGAGAAAAGATAAGAGAATTTGAAGAGGGAAAATATGATAATTCTTTTGTATTTGGAATGGAAGAGTCTATTGGATATCTAAAAGGAACCTATGTAAGAGATAAAGATGGAATACTTGGAGTAATGCTTTTAACTGAAATGACAGCATATTTTCAAAATATAGGAACATCTCCAGTAAAAGAACTAGAAAAACTTTATGATAAATATGGCTGGTATAGTGAAATAACATATCCAGTAAAAAGAGAAGGAATACAAGGAACAGAAGAGATAAAAAAGATGATGGAAGAACTTAGAAAAAGAGATTTAAAAGTTCTTTTAGATAAAAAGATAAATATAGTAAAAGATTATAAAGCAAAAAAAGAAAAGAACTATTTAAATAATTCAGAATCAGAATTATTTCTCCCAGAGTCAGATGTTATTCAATATATTTTAGAAGATGAAAATTATATAACTGTAAGACCTTCAGGGACAGAACCAAAGATAAAATATTATATTTACACTAAAGGAAAGAGTAAGAAAGAAGCAGATGAAAAATTAGAAGATGTATTGAATAATTTTAAAAAATATATGGAATCACTTTTAAATTAGGAGGAAAGAAAAATGTTAACAGCAATTATTATGGCAGGAGGAAGTGGAGAGAGATTCTGGCCATTATCAACACCAGAAAGACCAAAGCAGCTCCTAAAAATATTTTCAGAAAAAACTATGATAAGAGAAACTGTTGACAGAATACTTCCTATAATAAGTGCAGAGAATATATTTATAGCAACAAATATCATACAAGCAAAAGAGATAGAAAAAGAATTAAGTGATATTCCTAAAGAAAATATCATCATAGAACCAGCTTTTAAAGATACAGCAGCAGCAATAGGATATTCATCTTTAATAATAGAAAATAGATTTAAAAACAGCTTAAAAGATGGAGAAAAATTGGAAGTAGTGGTATTAGCTTCAGATCATTTGATTAAAGAAGAAGAGGAATTTAGAAAAGTTATACTTATTGCAGCAAAGGAAGCAGCAGAAAATGGAATGATAGTTACTTTGGGAAGAAAGCCAGACAAACCAGAAACAGGATATGGATATATAGAAGTAAAGGATGATGAAATAGAACTTAATTCCATATGCAAAGTAAAGAGATTTAGAGAAAAGCCAAGTCAGGAATTAGCTGAAAGCTATCTAACAAGCGGAAAATACCTTTGGAACAGTGGGATGTTTATATTTACAACAGATACAATATTTAAAAATTTCGAAGTATTGATGGAGGAACATTCAACAATATTTAAAGAAATAAAAAAAGAATTTAAAGAGAATTTAACAGGAGAAG
>ERZ791743.1591-NODE-1591-length-12084-cov-12.104497_pt1 | contig 12084 bp, 9 predicted proteins | sample MGYA00509952_ERZ791743 | MGnify/ENA primary metagenome ERZ791743 (study PRJEB30046, sample SAMN00792040) | human gut metagenome | study: EMG produced TPA metagenomics assembly of the A metagenome-wide association study of gut microbiota in type 2...
CTGCCAGAGCCAGGCGTCGGCCGGACGCCTCTGGGTTCCCACGTTGAAGTAGGCGGCCGTGCGCTCCACAGGTTGGTCGGGACGCTCTGCGTCAACTTCGAGACCCAGCGTGAGAACGCCCTCCGCCTGACCTCGGAAGGCGGCGAGCGCCCTGTGAGACGGCATTCTGGCAATCGGCTCGCGATAGTCGAAGTAGTCGCGGAACTTGGCGCCCGTCTCTTCCATCCCTTCGACGACGCGGCTCGTCATGGCGCCCTCATTCCAAAGCCAGGCGCGCATGTCGGCGAGCAGCACGGAGTCCTCGCTCATCTTCTCGGCAAGGATGTCGCGGGCGCCGTTGAGCGCAGCCTTGACGTCGGGAACATTCTTCTCGGGGCTGACGAAAGCGACAGCCTCGGTTTCGGGATCCAGTCCGGGGTTCTCGAAAAGCTTGAGCGCCAGCGGCTCGAGCCCCGCCTCACGCGCAATGGCGGCAAGCGTGCGGCGCTTCGGACGGTAAGGGAGATAAAGGTCCTCGAGTCCCTGCTTCGTGTCCGCGGCGACGATCTTCGCCTCAAGCTCGGGCGTGAGCTTGCCCTGGTCGCGAATGCTGCCGAGAATCACCTCGCGACGCTTTTCAAGCTCGCGCAGATAACCAAGGCGTTCCTCGAGAAGTCGAAGCTGCGTGTCGTCGAGGCCGCCCGTCACTTCCTTGCGGTAGCGAGCGACGAAGGGCACCGTGCAGCCGTCGTCAAGCAGGCCGACGGCCGCCGCAACCTGAGCGGGACGCGCCTGAATGTCGGCGGCGATGATCTCGAAAATTATCTGTTCAGTCGTGGTCATGGCTTTCCATGCAAAACAACGGGGACGCCGCGGCGTCCCCGGGAAGCGGATCTCACAATTTTAGGAGAGTTCGCCCTGCGGAATGTTCTTGAGGACCTGCTCGATCAGGGCCCTGTCCTTGGCCTCATAGGCCTGACGGCGCAGCTGTTCGATCATCGGGTTGAGCGCCTCTTCGGGTTCATCGGCTTCATAGATGAAGCGCACGAAAAGGCTGCCCGCCTCGGGCTCCTCGATCTTCATGAGAAAGGTGGATGCGGGCCAGGACTCCCCTGCCTCGACCACGGTCGTCACCGACTCGCCCTCCCTGAGGATCACCTTGTCGCGAAGGCGGAAGCCGCCGCCGAAGCTCACCTCGCGGCCAAGATGCCTCGCCCCCTCAATGAGCCTCTCGCTGAGGAGCTCGCAGCCCTCCATGTGCTCGACGAACCTGTCGGGATGACGGGCGGCCTTCTCAAGACCGTTCCAGAGCTGGTCCCGCGTCACGAACGGCGGGATTTGGATGATGTGTTCATGTACCTTGCGCATGCTGTCTGCCTTTGTTTTTTGATTTTCCGGTTTCGCCGGGGATCACTCGGCGGCGTGTCCGCGGTCCTTTTCGCCCGTCAGATAGACTTCGAGCCACTGGCTGTATCGCGACACGATGAAGCTGAAGAAGAAGTACACGAGGGCGATGAAGACATAGCCCTCAATGAAGTAGCCGCGCCAGAGCGCGTCACCCAGAGCGAGGCGCAGGCTGCCCGTCAGGTCGTACATCGAGACGACCGTCACCAGAGACGTGTCCATGAAGCACGAGAGCAGGCTGTTGACGAAGGCCGGAATGATGGCCACGAGCGCCTGCGGCAGGATCACCGCCGTATAGACCTGTCGCTGGGAAAGGCCGAGCGAGGCGGCCGCGTCGAACTGGCCGCGGGGAATCGTCTGAAGGCCGCCGCGAACGATCTCCGCCATGTAGGCCGCCTGAAAGAGCGCAATGGCGACGGAGATGCGCCAGAACGGATCAATGCGAACGCCTGCAGGCAGGAGAAGCGGGAAGATGAAGGCGGCAACGAAAAGCACCGTAATGAGCGGCACCCCGCGCACGAGCTCGATGTAGCCCGTGGACACGGAGGCAACGGCCGGCATCTTGCTGCGTCGCCCGAGCGCGAGCAGAATGCCGAGCGGCACGGATGCTCCCATGCCCACCAATGTAAGCACAATCGTAAGCGGCAGGCCGCCCCACATGTCGGTGGAGATGCTCTCAAGCCCGAACACGCCGCCGAGCATCAGAATGAAGAAGAAGACGACGGCGGCGCTCCAGAGCATGCCGAGCGTGCGCAGATAGGGCTTGCGCCACATGAACGGAAAGGAGCTCACCACAAGCATGGCAAGCACAATCCCCGTTGCAGCGGCGGCACGCCACTGAAGGTGGTACGGATAGCGTCCGAAGATGATGAGGCGCCACTTCTCGGCGACGAAGCCCCAGCAGGCGCCGCTGCTCTGGCCGCAGGCCTGCACGTCCGGCGTCCAGACGGCGTTGACGAGCCCCCAGAGCACGAGCTTGCCGACTATGAACGCAATGACGGCCGATACGACGACGGTGAACAGGGACGCCATGGGCGAATAGAAGTAACGGCGGCGGATGCGCTGGGAAAGGGAGCCGCTGAACGAACTTTCGGTGATCATGCCGGCCTCCTTACTGCGGGGCCCGCATGATGCGGGCGTTGAGCGCATTCATCACAACCGAGATGACGAGATTGAGCGTCAGATAGACGGCCATGATGATGCAGATGACCTCAAGCGCCTGAGCGCTCACGTTGATCACGGTGTTGCCGATGTTGACGAGGTCGGGATAGCCGACCATCACCGCAAGGGACGAATTCTTGGTGAGGTTCATGTACTGGCTTGCAAGCGGCGGAATCACCAGTCGCATGGATTGCGGGAAGATCACGTAGCTCACGGTCTCGGTCATCGTCATGCCGAGCGCAAGCCCTGCGTCCCACTGGCCTGCCTTGACGGCCAGAACGCCTGCGCGGACGATCTCCGCAATGGAGGCCGACGTGAAGAGCGTGAGGCCGAGCGAGAGCGCGAGGAATTCAGGAGAGATCTGGCTGCCGCCCCTGAGCGCGAAGCGCGTCTGCACGGGATGATCCCATCCCGAGACGACGCCACAGAGCACCCAGGCGACGATGAAGACGCCTGCGAACACGGCAATGCCGGTCGTGTTGGCCATCAGTCCCGTCATGCGTCTGCGGGCGAAGAAGGCCGATGCGAAGCCGCATGCGGCGCCCGCACCTGCGGCGATCCACATGGCCCATCCGCCCATCAGGGGGGATGCGTACTGAAGGCCGCTCTTCGAGAGGAAGACCCCGTCCCCCACGTGCAGGGCCGTGCGGCCGGCAGGCAGGAGTTCCGTCACGGCTAGATAGACGGCAAGGAGCAGGACCAGAAGCGGAATGTTGCGGTAGAACTCGACGTGCGCCGTGCCCAGAAAGCGGAGCATCGGATGGCGCGAGAGGCGCATGAGGCCCACGACGACGCCGAGCACGGTCGCCGCGATGATGGAGACTGCGGAGACCTTGATCGTGTTGAGCATACCCACCAGGAAGGCTCTGGACATGTGATCCGTATTGGTGAATGGGATCAGCGCCTCACCGATGTCGAATCCGGCGGGATTGCCGAGGAAGGCAAAGCCGCTGTTGATGTGGCGTTCTGCAAGATTGTCCGCCACGTTCATCGAGACGGCGGCAAGGAAGCCCACGAGGATGAGGATCAGCACGGCCTGAATCGTATATTCGCGGCGCTTTCTGGCCTTCTCGCGCTCCTTCCAAGCAGCGTCGCCGTAGATACCAAAAGATTCCCTGGATAGCATGATTTTTTTTGACTGACAAAAGGCCCCAGAGCGTCCTCTGGAGCCTTCTGTACTAAACAACGGGCTGCCGGTCGGCAGCCGAGGATGCGGATCAGCGGATCGGCATAGCGTACATCAGGCCGCCGTCCGTCCACAAGCGGTTCAGACCGCGGGGCAGGTTGAGCGGTGTCTTCGGACCGAAGAACTCGGTCCAGGACTCGCCGTAGTTGCCGACCTGCTTAATGATACGGTACGACCATTCCTTGTCGAGACCGATCAGCTTACCCATGTCGTCGCTCTGACCAAGCAGGCGCTGGAGGTTCGGATTGGCGCTCGTCTTGCGCAGTTCGTCGGCATTGGCCTTCGTGATGCCGAGTTCTTCGGCCTCGACCATCGTGTTGAAGGACCAGCGGACGATCTGGAACCATTCGTCGTCACCGCGGCGGACGGCCGGGCCGAGAGGCTCCTTGGAGATCACTTCGGAAAGAATCTCGTACTTGGACGGATCCTGAGCGAGCGTACGCATGCCTGCGAGGTCGGACATGTCGGTCGTGTAGACCTGGCAGCGGCCAGACAGGAAGGCGGACTGAGTGGCTTCGGTCGTGTCGAACACCACCGTCTTGTAGCTCATCTTGTGGGAGTTGAAGTAGTCGGCCAGCGTCTTTTCGGAGGACGTGCCGGACTGGACGCAGACCGTGGCGCCGTCAAGCTCCTTGGCGGTCTTGATGCCGAATTCCTTCGGAACGATGAAGCCCTGGCCGTCATAGTAGGACACGGCCACGAATACGGAACCCTGGCTGGCGTCGCGCGTCATCGTCCAAGTGGTGTTGCGGGCGAGCACGTCGATTTCGCCGGACTGCAGGGCGGTGAAGCGTTGCGGAGAGCTGAGCGGAACGTACTTGACCTTGTCGGCGTCGCCGAGAACGGCGGCGGCCACGGAGCGGCAGATGTTGACGTCGAGGCCGCGCCACTTGCCCTGGCTGTCGGCGCTGGAAAAGCCCGGAGCGGACGTGTTGACGCCGCAGAGCACGTGGCCGCGCTTCTTGACGTTGTCAAGCGTGACGCCAGCGACGGCAGGCATGGCAACGGCACCTGCGGCAAGCAGTGCTGCAACGAACAAAAGCTTCATCTTCATTTCGAGTTCCTTCCTTTCGGGATCGAGTTGTTCTGCCTGTGTCCCGGCACTTCGAGGGAAAGTCGCGGCAGGGCTTCGGGCGTCAATGACCTTAAGTTTACAGACACTCCTGCAAACGCCAAGCAAAATTTGTCCCACATCGAATCATGAACAACCCACCTATTTCGTTCTGCCTAGAAACGCACCTCAAAATGTCGCCAAATCACGCGTTCGCTCACAAAAAGCCTGTAAAGCACAGGGTTTGGCAAATCCTCGTGTTACAATGGCAGACTCTTCAAACTCCCGCTCCGACTTATGTCCGTTTACACAGAGCTGTTTTCCCTTTTCATCCTCGTCTGTCTCAGCGCCTTTCTGAGTTGCGCTGAAATCTCCCTCGCCTCCGCCCGCCGCTCCAGACTCAACGTACTTGCGGACGACGGCGACCGCCGCGCCCGACTCGTCCTCGACCTGCAGGAACATCCCGGCCAGTTCTTCTCCGCCATCCAGATCGGCACGAACGCCCTCGCCCTTCTCGGCGGCGTCGTCGGCGAAGCCGCCTTCTCGCCGTTCTTCAAGTGGTGCCTCTCGTTCGTGTTCACCCCCGAACAGATTCACGGCGTCGACTTCGTCATCTCCTTCGTACTCGCCACGCTTCTCTTCGTGATCTTCGCGGACCTGCTCCCGAAGCGCCTTGCCGTCGCCAAGCCCGAGGAAACGGCCATGACCGTCGTCCGTCCGACCTTCGTCATGATCCAGCTCCTGCGCCCGCTCGTCTTCGTGCTTGAAAAGTTCTCCGACGCGCTGATGCGCTCGCTCGGCTTCTCGACGAAGCGTCAGGACACGATCACGTCCGAGGACATTCTCGCGAGCGTCGGCGCCGCCACGGCCGCCGGTGTGCTTGCTCCGCAGGAGGAAGCCGTCATCCAGAACGTGTTCGACCTTGAAAGCCGCCTCGTGCCCTCGGCCATGACGCCGCGCGAGAACATCGTCTTCTTCACGCTCGACGACCCCGAGGAGGAGGTACGCGTCAAGATCTCTTCCGTCCCGTACAACCGCTTCCTCATCTGCGACAAGGACCTCGACCACATCATCGGCTACGTCGACAGCATGCACATCCTGCGACAGGTCCTCAACAACAAGCCGATCTCCTTCAAGGAGCCCGGCGTCGTCCAGACCTGCCCCTTCATTCCGGACAGCCTGACGCTTTCCGAAGTGCTCGACGTCTTCCAGCGCTCCCGCGCCGACTTCGCCGTCATTCTCAACGAGTACGCCCTGGTCGTCGGCGTCATCACGATCAACGACGTGATGAGCACCGTGATGGGCGAGCTCGTCGTCAACGCTGACGAACTTCAGATCGTCGAGCGTGAGGACGGCACGTGGCTTGTCGACGGCTCCACGCCGATCGACGACCTCGAGCATGCGCTCGACATCGACGAGTTCCCCGAGGACACGACCTACGAGACGGTCGCGGGCTTCATGATGTACATGCTGCGCAAGATCCCCAAGAGGACCGACAAGGTCGTCTGGGCTGGCTACACCTTCGAGGTGATCGACGTCGACAACAACAAGATCGACCAGATCCTCGTGACACGCAACAAGCGCCCCGCGCCCGTCGCCGACGCGGAAGAGCCTGCCAAGGCCGACTGAGGCGCCATTCGTTCCGCCTGAAAAGAAAGAGGAGCCCTGATCGGGGCTCCTCTTTCTTTTTCTTCAGACGGGTCCGGACTTATTCGGCCGCCGTCTTCTTTTTGGTCGTCCTACGGGGCGTCTTGCGGGGCTTGGCCTCGGAGTTCTCCTCGCCGGATTCGGTCGCCTCGGCGTCCTTCTTGCTCGGCTGGAACTCAAACGCGATGCTGCCGTTGCCCTTCACGATGAGGAAGGCCTTGAAGGCGCGCTTGCTCTTCTTCGAGATGAAGCCCGAGAGCAACTGCGTGCGCTTGTTGGCAAGGAGTTCCGTGACCTCCTCGGACGTGATGTCGCGGGAAAGGATGGTCTTGCTGATGCGGAACGTGCACTTCTTTTCGCCGCGAATGTTCTTCTCGCACTGGTAGGCTGCGGGCATTTCAAGCACGCGGGCGCCGCAGCACGGGCAGACGCCGACGACGGGAGCGCTTTCGATCTCCTCGTCCGTCACCTCGGCCTTTTCCTCCTCGCCGAAGTCGAACTGCATCTTCCAGAGGCCGTCGGTCTCGTCCTTTTTGAGAATCAGTTCGGCCTCAAACGGGAAGCCGCGCTTGCTGATGAAGCCGGAAAGCGGTCCCACGCGCCCCGTGTTGAGGAGCTCTTCAACCTCAGCCTGTTCGAGCATGCGGCCCGAAGGATGCTTGGCAATCGAGAACTCGCAGCCGGGCGTCGTGCAGGCGAAGCGGCGGTAGTTTTCGACGATCTCGCCGCCGCACTGCGGACAGGGCGCCTCAATGCGGCGCGGATTTTCAAGCGGCACGCTGTTGCCCTCGTACTGCTTGGCCATGTTGACGACATTCTCCGTCAGGCGTCGGATCTCGCGCATGAACTCGTCGCTCTGGAACTTGCCCTCCTCGATGAGGCGCAGCTTTTGCTCCCACTCGGCGGTGAGGCGCGGCTCGCTCAGTTCGGCGATCTTGAGCCCCTTGAGCAGCGTGATGAGCTGGAAGGCCTTAGCCATCGGATGCAGATCGCGCTCCTCACGGCGCATGTACTTCTGCTCAATCAGGCCCTCGATGATCGAGGCGCGGGTGGCAGGTGTGCCCAGGCCCTTGTCGGCCATGGCGCCGCGCAGTTCGTCGTCCTCAAGCTTCTTGCCTGCGGTCTCCATAGCGCTCAGGAGCGTGGCTTCCGTGTAGCGGGCGGGAGCCTTGGTCTGCATGGTGGAAACGACGACGTCCTTCACGGCGGCCGGTTCGCCGGGCTTGACGGGAGTAAGCGCCTCGCGCTGGGTACGGCCCTTGCCGGCCACTTCGAGCCAGCCGGGCTCGGCAAGCACCTTGCCCTCGGTCTTGAACTGGTGGGCGCCGACGGTCGTGATGCGGACCGTCACGTCATACTCGGCCGCAGGATAGAAGACGGCCAGAAAGCGGCGCACGACCAGATCGAAGATCTTCTGCTCGACCTCATTGAGAGTCTTCGGAAGCTGCCCCGTCGGAATGATGGCGAAGTGGTCGCTGATCTTCGTGTTGTCGAAGATGCGCTTGTCCGGACGAACCCAGTTCTGCGTCAGGATCTTGGACGAGAAGGCTGCGTAGTCCGTGAGGCCGCCCAGTGCGTTGAGCGTGTCGCGCACGGTCGGCATGTAGTCTTCGGGAAGCGCGCGGGCGTCGGTTCGCGGATAGGTGAGAACCTTGTGCTTTTCATAGAGCGCCTGCGCGATGGAAAGCGTCGTCTTGGCGGAATAGCCGAAGCGGCTGTTGGCCTCGCGCTGCAGGCTCGTCAGGTCGAAGAGCAGGGGCGAAAGCTGACGGGAACGCTTCGAGGTCTCCTCGATCTTGCCCATGCCGTTGCGGCAGGCCGCGGCAATCCTGCGGGCCTCGTCCTCCGTCCAGAGGCGCTCGGCCTTGCGGTCGGGATCATCCTTGTCCTTGCGGAAGTTCGGGTCGATCCAGATGCCCTCGTATTCGCCCGCGGAGACGCCGAACACGGCGGAAACCTCCCAGTAGCCCTTGGGCACGAAGGCATTGATCTCCTCCTCACGCTTGACGACGATCGCGAGCGTCGGCGTCTGAACACGGCCGACGGTCGTCAGGAAGAAGCCGCCTTCCTTGGAGTTAAAGGCGGTCATGGCGCGCGTGCCGTTGATGCCGACAAGCCAGTCGGCTTCGGATCGGCAGCGGGCGGCGGCCTCAAGGGGCTTCATCTCATCATCGGTGCGCAGATGACGGAAGCCCTCCTGAATGGCGTTCTTCGTCATGGACTGGAGCCAGAGACGCTTGACGGGCTTCTTGCTGCCGCAGGACTGCATGATGTAGCGGAAGATCAGTTCACCCTCGCGTCCCGCGTCGCATGCGTTGATGACTTCGGTCACGGCACGGCTTCGGATCTTCTTCGACAAAGCCTTGAGCTTCTCTTCGGACTTCTTGATCGGCTTGAGATCGAAGTAGGGCGGCAACACGGGAAGGTTCTTGAAGGTCCAGCGGCCGCGCTTGACATCAAACTCTTCGGGCGCAGTAATTTCGAGCAGATGACCGACGGCGGAGCCGATCACCATGTCGTCACGGACCCAGAAGTCGCCGTCGCGCGTGAAGCCCCCGAGAGCTCGCGCAATATCGCCTGCAACGGAAGGCTTCTCAGCAATGACAAGAGATAAGGACATACGATGCATCTCCATGACCGCAGTTATCGTGGAACCGGCGGGCACAGCAAACTGAAAACAAATGAATGGCGGCATGCGCCTGCGTTGGACATCATTATGCAACAGACGCCGCAGGGAATGCCCTCGTGCAAATATTCATAGCGTACCAACTACAGGCAGCCGGACTCAACTCCCTGCCAGACGCAGCTCGGCAAGAATGTCGTCCGAAGACTCGACAAGCCTCGCTCCCTGACGGATCAGCCTGTGACATCCCCTGGCGAAGGGAGAGTGGATGGACCCCGGCACGGCCATGACGTCCCTGCCCCAGTCGGCCGCCGTTCTCGCGAGGCTGAAGAGATGGGAGCCCGTGCCTGCATTGAGCGCCAGAAGCGCCTGCGCGGAGGCCATGCGGCAGCACGTCTGCAGCTCCCGCCCCTCGGGCGAGAATCCGAACCCCGGCGCAACGGCGGTCATGATGAGGCCTCCCTTGTCCAGAAGCTCGTGGAGAAGATCTCGTCCCTCGGACGGCCAGACCCTGTCGGGTCCGCAGGGCTGCCAGACGAGCGCCCTGCCGCCTGTGCGGAGCACGCTTGCGAGAAACACCGTCTCCGTTCCGGGAAAGTGCCCCGTCGAGAGCAGAAGCTCGTTGCGGGTTCCGAGCGCCTCGCCGAAAACCTCCGCATTGTACAGAGCCTCCCTGTCGGGGTGCGTGCTGCCGCCCACCGTAAGCACGGGCTTGGCGAGAAGGCCCGCGTCACCGCGGTACCAGAGAAGCACGGGCGCGGCGCCCGCCTCGATCATGAGGCGGGGATAGCGGGGATCGGCCAGCGTGATGAAGCCGACTCCCTTCGTTTCGGACAGCCACGACAGGATGCGTTCCGCCTCTCCGCTCGAATTAACCTCGCGGATCTCGCGCGCCGCCGTCTCGCCGGCAAGCTTCGTCAGGGTTCCCGACGAGGCGTCGAAAAGCGCCTCGACGCCGCCCGTCTGCTGCAGGAGCCTGAGGATCTCAGGCACCGAAAGCACAGTAAGCAGAGAAAGCTTGATCCAACATTCGGCCTCGCGGCCCGTTTCAGGCGTCATGTCCCTTCCCGTGGTGAATCCGCCCGCCCTCTTGAGTCCGGACGGCAGTTCTGATCTAAAATAGACGGTTTTACAAGTTCAACTCTTTCTAGGAGCGTCTCGTGGCTCTTCTGCCCATTATCCAATATCCCGATCCCGTTCTGGCTGCCAAGGCCGAGCCCGTCACCGAGTTCAACGACGAGCTCCGCAAGCTTGCCGCCGACATGGCCGAAACCATGTATGCGGCCCCCGGCGTCGGGCTCGCGGCCAATCAGGTGGGCAGCCTCAAGCGCATCGTGGTCATCGACATCACCGACGAGAAGAACAACCTTCTCGTCCTCGTCAATCCCTACATCAAGTCCCACACGGAGGAGCTTGCCGAATTCGAAGAAGGCTGCCTTTCCCTCAAGGGACTTTATGAAAAGGTGAGCCGCCCCGATGGCGTCACCGTGTGCGCCCAAGACCTTGACGGCAAACCTTTCGAAATCGAGGCCACCGGCCTTCTCGCCGTTTGCCTGCAGCATGAGCTTGACCACCTTGACGGCACGGTCTTCATCGACCATCTCAGCCGCCTCAAGAAGGACCGCGCCAAGACGAAGCTGCGCAAGCTTCGCAAGAACGACAAGCAGGCCTGAGCCTGAGCGGCGCAGGCCGCGTCAGGCAGGATGCCTGTGGCAGTGCTCCGCGATGAGCGCGCCAAGTTCGGGCACCAGAGCCTCGGGGAGCTGATGCCCCATGCCCTCGATCACCTCGAAGCGTGCGTTGGGAATCAGATCTGCGGTCTCCCTGCCTGCCGCAAGCGGCAGAAGCGGATCCGCCGTGCCGTGAATGATCAGCGAGGGCGCCGCCAGACGCCTGAGCTGCCAGGACCTGTCCCCACTCGCCAGAATGGCCAGCAGCTGCCGCGCCGTTCCGTCAGGATCGTAGTGCAGGCTCCCCAGCATGCCCAGCATGCTCTCGAGTTCCTCGCCCGACGGCTTGTACGCCGGCCCTGAAAGGGTGGTGAACACGCGGGCGAAGTAATCCCTCAGTCCTTCCTCCGTATTCAGATTGTCGGGCTTTCTCAGAAGAGTCCAGACCGCATTGAGACGACCGAATCCCGTTCTCGGGTTGCCCGAAGCGGAGGCGATCGACGTGAGCGATGCCACGCGATTGGGGGATTGCACGGCCGCCACCTGTGCGATCATGCCGCCCATGGAGATGCCGACGATGTGCGCCCTGCGTATCGACAGGTGATTGAGGAGGCGCTCCACGTCGAGCGCCATGTCCTCAAGCGCGTAGGCGCTCGTCACCTTTCGGCGCAGAAGCGCCTGCGCCACGGCTGAGGCCACGTTTCTTCCGTCCGCCTTCATGTCCGTGCAGCGGGAGCTCTCCCCGCAGTCGCGGTTGTCGGGCGTGATGACCTGAAAGCCTTCCCGCACAAGGTGTGCGATGAGGCTTGTCGGCCAAGCGGCGCTCGACATGCCAAGGCCCATGATCAGCACGACGGCGGGCGCATCCGAGGCGCCATAGCGCCGGTAGGCCAGCTTGAATCCGTTGTAATAAAGTGCGTCCACGTCGTTTCTCTCTTTGCGCCTCTCTGCCTAAAGTACCGTACACTAGTACCATCATTGTATTTTGACACTTGAAAACGCTCCCCATCCAGCGTCGCCGGAGTCCAAACGTATGAAGATCATTTTTGCAGGCACGCCCGACTTCGCGGCCGTCGCGCTCAAGCACCTCATTGACGCGGGACACGAGATCGCCCTCGTTCTCTCGCAGCCCGACCGCCCGAGCGGCCGCGGCATGAAGCTCACTCCCTCGCCCGTCAAGAAGCTCGCCCTTGAGCACGGCATTCCCGTCATCACGCCGGTCACGCTGAGCCTGAAGAAGGCACCCGAAGAGTCCGCCCGCATTCACGCGGACCTCAAGGCCGTCGGCGCCGACCTGCTCGTCGTGGCCGCATACGGCCTCATTCTTCCGCAGGCTGTTCTCGACTGCGCCAAGGGCATCGGC
>ERZ791743.1606-NODE-1606-length-11943-cov-12.196501_pt1 | contig 11943 bp, 10 predicted proteins | sample MGYA00509952_ERZ791743 | MGnify/ENA primary metagenome ERZ791743 (study PRJEB30046, sample SAMN00792040) | human gut metagenome | study: EMG produced TPA metagenomics assembly of the A metagenome-wide association study of gut microbiota in type 2...
TTTTTCTTAAAAGTCAAGGCCGCGTTCCACGGACTTCCGAGATGAACCTTTTTTTCAGGGATCAATCCCACAAAAAAAGCGGCGGATTCCAGAAGGAATCCGCCTGTGCGGAATGCACGAAATGGGAGAACTTGCTGAGAGACCTTGTGAAGATCAGTGTTCGCCTGCGGCGTTGAGCACGGCGACCATGTCCTCGAGGTACATGCGGGCGCGGTCAAGCGGAGACATCGTCAGGGCAAGGTTCGCGTTGCAGGCCTCGATGGAGATCGGCAGGTTCGGCAGGTGCTTGAGAAGCTGCACGAGGTCGGCAGCGCCGGTGCCCGGAGACAGGCGGAAGTTGCGGGCCTGATAGAGGATGCCGTCCATCGTGTCGGGCATTTCGGCCGTGATGTCGCACATCTGGCAGTACTTGAGCGAGCCGGCGGGCAGGTTGTCGATGTCCTTGTAGTCGTTCTTGGCGCGGTAGAAGTGGATCGGGTCGACGAGGCAGCCTGCGTTCGGACGGTTGATCTTGCGGAGGATCTCACCCTGCTGCTTGACGGTCGAGACGTTGCACCAGGGCATAGGCTCGATGCTGAGGTTGAGGCCGTACGGATGGGCGAGCTCGCAGAGTTCGGCGTAGTTGTCCGTCAGGCGGTTGATGTCGGGGTCGTTGCCGGCGCAGAGCACCTGAGTGGCGCCGAGGCGGGCGCCGGTTTCGAAGAAGGCCTTCCAGTTGACGGCGCGGGTGTCGGGCTTGATGCGGAGAATTTCGATGTCGAGGACCTTGACGCCGGTGGCCTTCAGATTGGCTTCGACTTCACGGATCATGGGCGTGTCGCCGATCATGTCGTACTGCGTTTCGGTCGGGGTGGCGGGCACGAGGCGGATGCCGACGTGGCTGTAGCCCGCCTTGGCGGCGCAGAGCACCTGATTGGCGGGAGAGACGTCGAGAACGGTGAGGGCGGCAAGGCTGATCGGACGCGGAAGCTTCAGCGGCTCGTAGTTGCGGTCCTTGAGCGTGACGGGGGCGACCTTCGCAGAGGCGGCGTGGCTCCAGAGACCAGCAGTGGCGGCGGCACCCTGAAGGAAGCGGCGGCGATTCGAAAGCATGATGTTTTTCTCCTTGGTTGATATGGTTGAGGCGCCCTCCAGGGACCGTATCCGGCCCCGCGCCCTAAGCATGTTCTTCATCCTAAAGAACTAATCCGAACGCCGATACGGCTCGTGGGAGGTGGCCGCGAGCGGTGGTAAAAACCCTCTGTTCGGGAAATCCAATCTGGTCAAGGCGCGCACGAAGGGATAGCCTTTCCACTAATCACTTTCCCGAAGGCTTCTGATGCACAGCCAAAAGCAAATTCTCCTCATGATCGTCCTTGCCGCGCTTGTCATGCGCGGGCCCATCAATGCAGTGGGTCCGATGGCGTCCGTCGTGCGCGATGTCTTCGATCTGCCGTGGGAGGCTTTCGGCGTGCTCGCAGGCATTCCGACCATGGCCTTTGGATTATGCAGCCTCGCGGTCCTGCCGCTTGTTGCCGGATTCGGAAGCAGAACCTTCGCCGTCGCTGCTCTGACCGGAGCCGCACTCGGATCCTTCGTCCGATGCATCGAGTGGATGCCCGCTCTCTTTCTCGGAACGCTGATTCTGAGCGTTTCAATCGCGGGCCTGAACGTCTGGGTTCCCTCTGTCATCAAGGTGGTCTTTCATGACCGCCAGTCTCAGGTGATGGGCGTCTATACGGCGGTGCTCAGCATCAGCGGCCTGCTGGGCACGGCCTCGGTCATGCCGGCTCTGGAGGCGGGCGGCGTCTGGTGGGCTCCTTTTGCAGTCTGGGGATTGGCGGCTCTTGCGCCGCTTGTCTGGGCAGTGGGTTTGGGAGGCGTTCCTCTGCCCGTTCCTGAACGGAAGGGAAGGCGTCTCGAGAAGAGCGGAGCTCCCGTTGCACTTCTCGTGTGGTTCGTTGCGATTCAGGCGGGGCTCACCTTCACCGTTGCGTCGATGATGCCATCAGGGCTTGAGGTTGCGGGCTTTTCCAGACCTGATGCGGTCAATGCCGTGACGTTCTACCTTGGCGCCATGTTTGCCGGATCTCTCGGGTGCGGCTTTCTGCCTGTGGCGAGAACAATCTATCCTGTGGTCGGTGCCGTTTATCTGACGGGGCTCTGGATCTGGATGGAGGGGGTCGGAGGATTCGCAGGCCTCATGGGAGCGGCGCTTGTAATGGGCGTGCTGCAGGGAGCATTCGTGACGATTTCGCTGACCGCCGTGACGAAGAAGACGCCGGAAGCAGACATTCTGCGAGTGACAGGGCTCGTGCAGTGCGGCGGCTACCTGCTGGCCGGCCTTGCACCCATGATGGCGGGCGCCTGGGCTTCGGCCTTCGGATTCGCCCGCATGCCCGTGCTTCTCATGATCCTCGTGTTCATGTGGTGTGTGGTGGCGTGGCTCGTTGCGGGAAGACCTGATGCAAAGGGCGGCGGCGCCTCGGCGTAAATGTGCGTGCCTACCCTGACTGAAGATCAGACGTGAACGATGAGGAGCCTCAGTAAGAGCTGAAGCTTTTAGTATTATCCGAAGCGAACTTGAGGACACTGTACGTCGTGATTGCATTTCCCGTTCGCCTTAAAGCGACATGTCTGGCATTTCTTTTTGGCGCCTCCGCCGCAATTGCCGCTGAGACGGGGATGGTCGCACCCTCCGGGGACGCTTCAGGTGTCGTGCGTGTTGGACTTGTCGACACCTTTACACCGAGCTTTTATATCGACGTCTATACGCCGCTTATCGAGTCGCTCAAGGCCGGACTGCCGCAGTACAGGTTCGAGACGAAGGAGATTTCTCATGCCGATGCACTGAAGCCCGAGTCTGTGGAGAACATCGACTTCGTCATCGTGTCTAGTGGAGGAGCGCGCATGCTTTCGCGTGCGGGGCTCCAGCAGATTGCAACGCTTCGCAAGAGTCGATGTGCAGATGTTAGCCGCAGTGTAGGCGCAGTCTTTCTCGTACCGGCGGGAAGTCCCGTGCAGACGATCGAAGACCTGCGGGGCCGCAGGGTGGCCGCGACGGCACCTTGGTCTTTTGAGGGGTGGCTCATTCCTCAAGGAGAGATCGCCAGACGTGGGTTCGATCCCGAGGACTTCTTTCGTGAAGTGACTTTCACAGAATGGAACTTTCCCGATGTGCTCACGCTTGTGGCGACGGGCATGAGCGATGCGGGCGTGCTTCCTGCGTGTGAGCTTGAGCAGGCGGTCAGAACAGGCGTTATACAGGCCGAGGATGTGAGGATCGCCCGAAAGGGCGGCAGGCGGCTGTGCAACTTCGACCGAACTCTATCCAGATCTGATGTTCGCCTCTTCCCCATCGGCGGATCCCGATGTGGTGAAGGCAGTAACTGTGGCCCTTCTTTCGATGCCCGCCGATGCCAACGGTCTTGACTGGCTGTCAAACACCCGCATGCAGGGGGTGGAGGCGCTTCTTGCTCGGCTGAAAATCGGTCCATACGCCTATCTGAGGGACAATTCGATCACGGCACTTGCGCTCCATTGGCGCAATGAGCTTGCGGTCATGGGGTTGGTTCTGCTTCTTCTGCTTGTGCATCACTGGCGCGTCAACCGTCTTCTCAGGCGCAGGACGGCTGAACTCAGGGCTGAGGAGAGTGCGAGAGGAGCGGCCGCCGAAGCCCTCAGGGCCAGTCAGGAGAACCTCGCGCTTGTTGAGCGTGCAGGCATGGCCTCTCAACTCGCCGCCATGTTTGCACACGAGATCAAGCAGCCTCTGACGAGCATCGCCAATTATCTGACGGGTATCAGGTTGATGATGAAAATGGGAAACTTTGATGTTCCCAAGTGGACCGAGGCTCTGTTGGCAGCCGAGCATGAGACGCACAGGGCGGCGGACATCATCGAGCGCGTTCGCACGGTGCTTCGAAAGGAAACGCCTGGATTCGAGCCCGTCGACGTACGGGGTCTTGTCGGTGAGGCGCTGAAGCATGCGGGGCACTTGTCCGAGGTGGTCGACGTAAAGACCGTGTTTCCTGACGAAGAGGTACTGGTGAAGGGGGATGCGCTTGAACTGGAGCTCGTGGTTGTGAACTTCCTCAAGAATGCGGTCAGGGCGGTTGCTGATCTTCCCTCTCGGAGCTCGATTGTGGTTGAGGTCTTCTGTCAGAACGAGATCGTTGAGGTGAGCGTTCTCGACGAAGGACCTGCCGTCTCCGATGAGGTGTTCGGAGCGCTGGGCAAACTTACGAAAAGCGTTAGTAAGGAAGGACTTGGGTTCGGACTTTTCATTGCATCCTCTATTGCCGAGATGCATCGGGGCCATCTCGCCTTTGCGCGCAGAACTCCCCAGGGGCTGAAGGCCTCGCTCGTGCTCCCGCGACTGCGGGAGCTCAACATCAACAATCAGGAATGGAAACATGAAGCAGGTGCCTTTGATTCGCATCGTTGACGACGATCCTAGCGTGGGAGCATCCTTCAGATTTGTGCTTGAGGCCGTGGGCTATCAGGTGAGGACCTATGAATCCGCAGCTGAGTTTCTTGACGGTGATGATCCTACCCGCGAAGGCTGCATGCTTCTCGACGTGCGCATGCCTGGGCTGTCCGGTCCCGAACTTCAGACAAGACTCGCGGAGATGAAGTGTGATCTGCCGATCATCTTTCTGACGGCTCACGGCGAAGTCCGCATGGCGGTGGAGGCCGTGCAGGCAGGGGCCCTCGACTTTCTCGAAAAGCCTGTCGATGCCGAAGCGCTTCTGCCGCTTCTCGCACGAGGGTGTGAACTTCATAGGCGGAGAAGGGCTGTCGCAAGGGATCTGAAGCGGGCTGAGGTTCTCTGGAACGAACTCACTGATGCGGAACGGCGGACGGCAGAGCTTGTCGCCAAGGGGCTCCCCAACCGGCAGGCGGCTGAAATTCTGGGCCTTTCGGAGGACACCGTCAGAAGCCGAAGGGCGTCAGTGTTCGGAAAGCTTGAGCTTCACAATGCAGCAGAACTCTCTGAGTTTCTGCATGACATGGCGGAGCTCAGAACTGAGGCACACTGGTGGAGGACGGCAGAATGAGGAGGCGGACTTTGTGCGCGGCGAGCGCGCTTGCCATGATGACTCCTATCCCTGTGAGCGCGTTTTCGTTCGCGGAAGACGAATTTGACGTCGTGGTGGCGGGGGCTGGCGGTGCGGGGCTTGCCGCCGCACTTTCAGCCGCCGAGCAAGGAGCGTCGGTGCTGCTTGTCGAGAAGATGGCGGCGATCGGCGGCAACACGTTGCGTGCAAGCGGTCTGTTCAATGCGTCTGATCCTGCCCGTCAGGAGCCGATGGGTATCACGGACTCCCCTTCCTGGCACTATGAACAGACGATGGCGTCAGGACACGGCCGAAACGACCCGGCTGTTGTGAGGCGCTTCGTGTGCGAAGCGTTGCCAACCTTGAAGTGGCTTGAGTCTCTTGGCGTTCGATTCATGCCCGAAACTGTCGCCACCTGGGGCGCAGAATGGCCGCGCGGCCACAAGCCCACGCAACCGAGGGGGCAGGCCTACATCCGGACGCTTTCCTCGGAGTGCATAAGGCGTGGCGTAAAGATTCGCACAAGATGTGCCATGACGAGGCTTCTAATGAAGAACGGCCGAGCAGCAAGCATCGAAGTCGAGGATCTTTCCTCCGGAAGAGGGAAGGACAAGATGATCTTTCATGCCAGAAAGGCCGTCATTCTGACGGCGGGAGGCTTTGCGGCGAATCCTGAACTGGTGGAAAGCTACAGGGCTGACCTTGCTGGCATTCCTACGGACAACAATCCTGGGAGTACGGGCGAGGTCATGCTTGAGGCGATAAGGGCTGGTGCCGCTTCGAACGCGCTCGAATGCATTCAGTGCGTGCCGGGCGCCCCTGAAGGACGGGGCTTCCAGGTGAGACTTGATCTGGACGCGGGCCGTGTTCTGATGGTGGATGGCGGAGGACGCCGCTTTATTGACGAGGACGGCTCGCGTGACGGACTCGCGAAGGCGATACTCGCCAGACCCAGAGGGTCCGTCTGGATGGTGACAGACGATGGCGCGGTCAAAGCCATGGATCTTATCAGCAGAAAGGACGTCTACAGAGGGTTGCAGACGGGCGACGCGCTCCGTGCCGATTCCTGGGATGCATTGGCTCTGCTGATGGGTGTCGATGCAGATGCGCTCAAGGACAGTGTCCGTGTTTTCAACGTCGAAGCAGGTATGGGCGGCGGCAAGTGCGCGCGTGTACGCTGCCTGCAGCTGTCGGAGCCGCCCTATTGGGCGTCAAGAGTCGTCCTCAATATTCACACGACGATGGGAGGACTCGTCATTACGCCTGACGCACAGGTTGTTGGACTCGACGGCAAGCCGGTGACCGGACTCTTTGCAGCCGGGGAGATCACGGGGAGCGTGCACGGTGAAAACCGCATGGGCGGCAATGGCATCGCCGATGCGCTGACTTTCGGTCGGATTGCGGGAAGGACGGCGGTTCTCAAGCGTTGAGATCACTTTTTGTCAGTCTTGTCAAGATCCCGATGTGCTTTAGATTCCGTCGGGAGGAGCATATAGTCGATTTCAAGCGATGCGGGAGCACAACCGCATCGGGACCATAAAGACTAATGGAGAACAGGCAAATGACTACCTCTCGTCGTGAATTCTTCAAGACCGCCGCCATGGGAGCGGTTGGTGCAGGTGCTGCATTCGGCACGGTTGCCGCTGAAGCCAAGGCTGCGGCCCCCTCCAAGTACGACATCATCATTTTGGGCGCTGGTTGTGGCGGCCTCACCTGTGCCGTGCGCGCGGCTGAAAACGGCCTCAAGCCGCTTCTTCTTGAAAAGATGGCCATGCCTGCGGGCAACACGATTTATGCTGCGGGCTTCCTCCTTGGCGTCAACACCTCCTTCCAGAAGGCCAAGAATGTTCAGGGCGATTCCGCCGAACAGTTCCTCAAGGACTGGATGAAGGTCACGCAGGGCAAGGCTGATGAAAAGCTCGCTCGTGTTGTTTGCGAAAACGCCGATGCCACCCTTGAATGGCTTCACGGTTATTGCGGCATCAACTTTGCGGCTGGTTCCAAGCTTGTCTGGCCGATGCTTTCCCGCGCACATCTCGTTGTTGGCGAACACAAGCCGGGTGGCGGCGAGCTGGCCCTGACGCTCATGAAGAAGGCCAAGGAGCTTGGTGTCGAGATCCGCTTCAACACGAAGGCCGTGGCACTGCTTTCCGATGAAAAGACGGGCGCCGTGAACGGCGTGCGCGTCAAGACGAAGGAAGGTCTCTCCGAAATCCATTCGAAGTTCGGCGTCGTGCTGGCCACGGGCGGCTTCTCCGCCAATCAGGCCATGGTCACGCAGTACATCGGTTCGGGTGGTGCCAAGATGCCGATCCGCGGTTCGCGCATCATCGCAGGTGAGAACATCAATCTTGCGCTCCCGTTCATGCCGAAGATCGTCAACGTTGACCAATACCACTGCGGTCCGATCTACGGTCCGACCGGCGCGAATCCGCTCAACATCGTCAATAACGGCATCTGCGTCAATGACAAGGGCGAACGCTTCACGGACGAAGGCCAGACCTACGTGCAGATGTCTCGAGACGTTGCGGCCATGACCAAGGCCAACTGGGCGTACATGATCGTCGACCAGGCGGGACATGACGTGCCGATTCTTGCCAACGACTGGGAGTCCTACAAACGCACCAAGGCTCCCGTGTACGTCGGTCAGACGCTTGACGAAGCGGCCGAAAAGGCAGGTCTTCCCGTTGACGCCGTCAAGGCCACTGTCAAGGCTTACAACGAGGCGATCGCTGCGGGCAAGGGCAAGACCCTGACGCCGGTCAACACCCTGCCGAAGGCACGCACGGTTGAAAAGGCACCGTTCTATATCGTTCCCTTCCAGGGGGGCATGACGGCTACTTTCGGCGGTCCGCTCATCAACGTCAAGGGGCAGGTGCTCGATACGGAAAACCACGTTATCGATGGTTTGTTCGCCATTGGCAACGCTGCGGGCGGTCTCTTCTACGACAACTACATTGGCGGCGCCCAGCTTACGAGTGCGGCGGTGTACGGCATCGTGGTCGCCGATTTTGTCAAGGCGGCCAAGACTCCCGCCGGCAAATGAACGGCTTCAGATGAACTGAGCTACCACAGCGGCTGTTGCTCTTGAGATGAGCGCAAGCATGCCGCTCTCATAAAGGGGACTCCTTTGCAAAAGAGGAGTCCCCTTGTTGCCTGATGCTCCCAGCTTCGCGGACGGCGATTTGCAGGATTTCCAAATCAGAATCATTGTCATTGGCCTAAGTGTTCGCGTATGATTGAAGAACGGCCTCCAGTCGGAGGGTTGACTGAACCATTTGCGGAGAGACAAAAGAATGTTCAAGAAGACTATCGCCATGACCGGCGCTGCGGCGCTTTTGGCCCTGGGCCTGACGGGCTGCGGTGCAACTCTGGGCGGAGGCGCCCAGTCCGAGGAGGCTGCCGCGTCCGCAGACAACCAGCTCTGCGTAATTCCGCGCACGCCGACCCCGCAGCTGCTTGAGGCCGTGTCCGCGGGGTTGAAGACTGCGGGCTATGAAGTCAAGGTCCTGCCCGAAGACGCCAAGACAGACGCCTGTGATCATTGTGTGCTCTACGGCCTCATGCTCAACGAGAAGCGCGACGGAGTGAAGGCCTTCGTCTTCCAGAGCTTCAAGAACGGTCAGCCTGAGCTTGCCGCCAACGCTCCCGTTGAAAACAACCAGGTGAACCTGCAGCAGGTCGCGCAGTATGCGGTCGAGTTTGCTGCGGCGCTCAAGAAGAATGCTGAGGCGGGTGGCACTCCTGCGGCTCGGTAATTCCTCTCTCCGGAAGAACAGCGGCATCCGGCAGGCTTGCGGGTCTGCCGGATGTTTGTTTTGGCTAGCGGACAAATACGTTACGGGATGCGTTCCGGGGCTGTTCTCAGCGCCTCGGCGTGTAAAATGCCTGCCTTGTACAAACACCGCTTTTCCTGCTCCTTTCTCATGTCCGCCTCCCACATTCCCCATCACGTCGCGATCATCATGGACGGCAACGGCCGCTGGGCCAAGTCGCGTCTGCGTCCGAGGACAGAGGGGCACAGGCAGGGCGTCGAGGCGCTCAACCGCGTGGTGGAGGCGGCCGCCAGGGCAGGCATCGAACGCCTGACGGTATTCGCCTTTTCGAGCGAAAACTGGCGCAGGCCCGCCGCAGAGGTCTCGATGCTCATGAAGCTTTTCGCACAGGCGCTCCGCCGCTGGTGCGAGCCGCTCGCCGAGGCGGGCGTCAGGCTTCGAGTCATCGGAGACAGGACGGCCTTTTCCGATACGGTTCGCGAGGCTATCGCTGAAAATGAAGCTGCCACTGCGGGTGGCACGAAGATGGAGCTCGTCATTGCGGCGAACTACGGCGGACGCTGGGACTGCTGTCAGGCGGCGTCCGAATGCGCCGCGACAGGGCTTGAGATGACGCCCGAGAATATCGGAAGGTTCATGAGCGTGCCTGATGTCGATCTTTTGATTCGTACGGGCGGCGAATGCAGGATTTCCAACTTTCTTTTGTGGCAGAGTGCTTACGCGGAAATCTACTTCACCGATGCGCTCTGGCCCGACTTCGGCGAGGACGACTTGAAGGAGGCTCTTCGCTGGTATGAGGGGCGCGAGCGCCGCTTCGGTCGCACGAGCGAACAGCTCAGGAACGGCGGCTGAAGTCAGGGGAGCTTTCCGACAACATGGATGTAGAGACGGCCTGCCTTTCAGCGGGACTTTCTTGTGCGCTCCAACCGAAGAGGCGGAAGAACGGGAGTGCTCGTCTTCGCCTGAATGCAGCCGCGTTTTCGGCTTTCTGGGTTTCGGATGCAGGACATGAGGCCTGCAGTGAGGAGCGGGCGCAGGCCTGAACAAGACGGTGTTTTCAACGCGCCCCTTTGAGGAATTCGGCCACGCGAGGTCCTGCATTGGCTAAAATGGCAGGATGCTGGCCTTTATATGAAAGGCGACACCCCCATAGACATACAACGCGCCGGTCACGAGAACCGGCCGGAGGTTCCTTCATCATGTTGCTTACGCGCGTGATCACCGCAGCCGTGCTGCTGGCCGTTCTGACGCTCTCGATCTACATTGGTCCGTTTGCCTTTGCAAGCGTCATGGCCATTGCCTTCGGCGCCACGCTCTATGAGTGGCTGCGCATCGGCGGCCTCGGTCCCCGTCCCGCTCTTCTCGTCGCCGCCGTCGAAATGGTAGTCCAGCTTTCGCTCTACTGGGCGGGTGCGCTTGACCGCATGAACTGGTTCCTGATGCTCATGAACGGCTGCGTGATGCTGGCCTGGTTCGTGATCTTCTTTGCGGAACTCTTCCATCGTGAAAACGGCTTCAAGGTCTCGCAGCGCCAGTGCCTCTGGTCCGCCGTGACCTTCGTGCCCGCCGCCTACCTGTCGCTTCTCTGGCTCTTTGAACAGGGGGACTGGGTGCTCGTCCTCTCCGTGCTCCTTATCGTCTGGGGCGCCGACATCTCCGCCTACTTCTGCGGTCGCGCCTGGGGCAAGCACCGCATGGCGCCCGCCATTTCGCCCAAGAAGACCTTCGAGGGCGCGATCGGCGCCTACGTGATCGTGATCGTCTTCTTCGCGCTCACGTACGTCTTCTGCGTGCAGCAGAACGTCTTCACGAACTACCTTTTCGACAATGCGGGCTTCCTGTGGGGCGTCGGCGTGCTCGCGATGCTCGTTGCGCTCTCGATTGCCGGCGACCTCTGGGAGTCGATGCTCAAGCGCCTTGTCGGAATCAAGGACTCTTCTAACCTGCTGCCCGGCCACGGCGGCTTCTTCGACCGCATGGACGCCTCGCTCCCCGTTCTGCCTGCCACGGCCTTCATCATGCTGTGGATCCAACTGATCGTTCACTAAGCCTGAACTGAGGATCATGCAGAGGGCGCGGTACCGACAACTCGGCCCGCGCCCGTTCTTATTTTGGACCCTGATTCATGACCGACGCCTACAAAGTCCCCGACCTTGCGCCCGGCGCCTTTCACCGGGCTGAAGAGACCGTGCGCCGCTCCCGCTTCATTGTGACGATGGCGAGGGTTTCGAGTCCCGAGGAGGCGAAGGCCTTCATCGACCGCATCCGAGAGGAGCACGCGGGCGCCACTCACAACTGCTGGGCCTACAACGCAGGCGCTCCCGGCGACACGGCTCAGGTGGGCGCGAGCGACGACGGAGAGCCAAAGGGTACGGCGGGACGTCCCATGCTCACCGCACTCCTGCACAGTGACGTGGGTGAGGTGGCGGCCGTCGTGACGCGCTACTTCGGCGGCATCCTGCTCGGCACTGGCGGTCTTGTCAGGGCGTATCAGGGTTCGGTCAAGCTCGGACTTGAGGGCCTTCCCGTCACGCTTCGCGAGGACATGCGCCGCTTCGTGGTTTCGATCGAACCCCATCAGGTTTCGGACTTCCAGCACTTTCTCGCCGAGTCGAGGGGACGCGTGCAGTCGTCGGACTTCCGCTTTGACGCAACCTTCGAGGTGCTCGTCCCGTCGGACGAGGCGGACGCCTTCGTCGAGCGCCTGTCGGAGGCCACGGCGGGCGAAGCGCTCATCGATCCGATTGACGAGGAGTAGATCCTCAGGGAGATTCAAGCCCGGGAGGATCCCATGAATGTGACTGCATCTGTCAGGCTGCAAGTCTTCGCAAGAGAAGGATCGCGTGAAAACATCGCGGTCTAGAATGGGATCATGGGCAGTTCGCCCTGCAGGATTTGCCGGCCGCAAGGCCTAAACAGGACGAGAGGATTGGTTCGCCGTGCGTTTTGCAATTTTTCATGCCGTCTGTGCGCTCTGGGTGCTCTGGCGCTTCTGGCTTCCGATGAATGCACCGCGGGTGGTGAAGGTCGCGGGCTTTGTTGTGACGCTTCTCATCGCCGCCTTTCCCGCCGTCACCGCCACGTTCTTCGGCGGGCTCGTTAGCCCCGAGCTGCCCGCCTGGGTGCTG
>ERZ791743.1647-NODE-1647-length-11620-cov-2.760225_pt1 | contig 11620 bp, 9 predicted proteins | sample MGYA00509952_ERZ791743 | MGnify/ENA primary metagenome ERZ791743 (study PRJEB30046, sample SAMN00792040) | human gut metagenome | study: EMG produced TPA metagenomics assembly of the A metagenome-wide association study of gut microbiota in type 2...
GCATTCCCGCAGATGCTCTTCGTTATTGATATGACCGGCTTCGATGGCAATCTCATCGAAATGCGGGTAACCGGGACAAAAGTGCAAATGTGAATCAATGATTTTCATAATGATAACAGGCGCCTGTATCAAAAACCTTTTGGAAAAAGAACGGCGCTGTCCTCCTTTCTGCTGTGATGTATGTCTGGAAGTTTTGAGAAAATCCGGTGCAACAAAACTTCGGGTGTATATAAATAAGAAATGCAGTGACAGTCCGGCAGGTTCATAGAGCATGCAGCAACTGTATGAAATCAACTGTTAGTGTAGTCCCAAATGGGGTGGATGTCAAATTTTTCTCCATCTGTTTGACATCCACACTATGATCTGGTATAGTGATAGCTATGCGTATTGCAAAGGGGCAAACTGCCTCTTTCTTTTTTTGTAAATATTCCGGAAGAATGCAAAAAAGATAACTAATATGATATATGAAATGTATCTCCGGAATGTGCAGACCGTTAATCAGACAATGAAAGGAATAGAATGGAAACAATCAGATTTGAAGATTTAGAGTTAGATGCAAAGATCATGCGTGCGATCACCGATATGGGGTTCGAGGCGGCTTCTCCGATTCAGGGACAGGCGATTCCGCTGGAACTGCAGGGACTGGATATCATCGGACAGGCACAGACCGGTACCGGTAAGACGGCTGCGTTTGGTATTCCGCTGTTACAGAAGATCGATCCGAAGAATAAGAAGCCGCAGGCGATCATTCTCTGCCCGACCCGTGAACTTGCCATCCAGGTATCTGAGGAGATCCGCCGCCTGGCAAAATACATGCACGGTGTCAAGGTTCTGCCGATCTACGGCGGACAGGAGATCGGACGTCAGATCCGTTCCCTCAAGGATGGTGTGCAGGTTATCATCGGTACGCCGGGGCGTGTGATGGATCACATGCGCCGCAAAACCGTCAAGATGGATCAGATCCACACGGTTGTCCTCGACGAGGCGGACGAGATGCTGAACATGGGCTTTTTAGAGGATATGGAAACCATCTTAAGCGCACTGCCGGAGGAGAGACAGACGCTGATGTTCTCAGCGACGATGCCGCAGGCGATTCAGCGGATCGCGACGAACTTCCAGAAAGATCCGCAGATTGTGCGCGTGGTCAAGAAAGAGCTGACCGTTCCGAAGGTAACCCAGTATTATTATGAAGTAAAACCGAAGAATAAGCTGGAGGTTATGTGCCGTCTGCTGGATCTCTATGATCCGAAGCTCTCAGTGGTATTTTGCAACACGAAAAAGCAGGTCGATGAGCTGGTACAGGGCTTACAGGGACGCGGTTATTTTGCAGAAGGACTTCACGGCGATCTGAAACAGGAGCAGCGTGACCGTGTCATGCGTGCATTCCGTACCGGACGGACGGACATTCTGGTGGCAACGGATGTGGCAGCCCGCGGTATCGACGTCGATGATGTTGAGGCGGTATTCAACTATGATGTACCGCAGGATGACGAGTATTATGTACATCGCATCGGACGTACCGGCCGTGCCGGACGCGAGGGCAAGGCGTTTAACCTCGTAGTCGGCAAAGAGGTTTACAAGCTGCGCGAGATCCAGCGCTACTGCAAGACCCGCATCATTCCGCAGGCGATTCCGTCTCTGGACGATGTGACCTCCATCAAGGCAGATAAGATTCTCGACCAGGTGGGCGAGGTGCTGCAGGACAGCGATCTGAGCAAGGTGATCGATATTGTAGAAAAACGTGTGCTGGAAGAGGACTACACGACGCTCGATCTGGCAGCAGCGCTGCTCAAAATGATGATGGGCGAAGAGGGCGAGGAGCTCTTAGAGGAGAACCGCCCGCTGCGTGAGCTGGAGGATCTCGAGGATGAGAGCCGCCGCAGCCGTGGTGGAAGAAACGGCAGAGGAAGCCGTGGCAGAAATGAGGACGTAGCGCGTCTCTTCATCAACATCGGAAAGAACCAGGGCATCCGTCCGGGCGATATCCTCGGTGCGATCGCCGGAGAATCCGGCATGCCGGGACGTATGGTCGGAAGTATTGATATGTTCGATAATTACACATTCGTCGAGGTGCCGAGAGAGCATGCGGACGTTGTACTGCAGGCGATGCGCGGTGCGAAGATCAAGGGCAAGAACGTGCATATGGAGAAGGCGAACCGGAAGTAAAGAGCATATTGAAATTATATTTGGCATATGCTATAATGCCATTAGGCGAAAAGACAAAAGTGTTCAAAGTGGCACAAAAACAAATCCCTCAGGTGCGGGCACACCTGAGGGATTTTATTCCATTTGGGCGAGGTGGCTTAAGCCTCTGGCTGACTACCTAACGATGTCCGTCCAACCACTTGCATATGTAATAGGCGATTACACTTGCCACGACGGACACAAGAAAAGACAGAAATATATTCAAAATGGCACACCCCCTTTCTGCACCTGTCTAGGGGTGGTAGCTGTATTAGTATATCATAAAGATAAAATTATAAAAAGTCATCTTTGAGATGTTTTGTTTGTCTCAAAGATGACTTTTTATCTTAATAACTTTAAAATTTGCTCTTACAGCTCCGCCGTAATAAAAATATCATAAATCGCTTTCACAGCCGCCTCGAAATCTGCGTTCTTCACGCCGATGATGATGTTGAGTTCACTGGAACCCTGGTCGATCATCTTGACGTTGATGCGGGCGTGTGCCAGAGCGGAGAAGATGCGTCCGGCAGTGCCGCGGGTGGACTTCATGCCGCGTCCTACGACGGCGATGAGTGCTAAATCGGACTCAAGCTCGATGGAATCCGGCTGTACCGCGCGGTGGATGTTGGAGATAACGAACTGCTCATGCTGTTCGAATTCGGACTGGTGTACGAAGATGGTCATCGTGTCGATTCCGGACGGCATATGCTCGAAGGAAATACCGCAGTCCTCGAAGACACCCAGAACTTTTCTCCCAAACCCAATTTCGGAGTTCATCATCGCTTTCTCGATGGTAACAGAGCAGAAACCAGTCTTTCCGGCGATACCGGTGATGGTGTATTTCGGCTTCCGGCAGGTATTCTCGACGATGAGTGTACCCGGATCCTCCGGCTTGTTGGTGTTGCGGATGTTGATCGGGATGCCCTCGCGGCGTACCGGGAAGATGGCATCCTCATGAAGGACGCTGGCACCCATGTAAGCCAGTTCACGCAGTTCTTTGTAGGTGATGGTCTCGATCGGAACCGGATTTTCCACGATGCGCGGGTCGGTTACCAGGAAACCGGATACATCGGTCCAGTTCTCGTAGAGGTCTGCGTGAATCGCGCGGGCTACGATGGAGCCAGTGATATCCGAACCACCGCGGGAGAAGGTGTGTATCGTGCCGTCCGGATTGGACCCGTAGAAGCCTGGGATGACGGCGCGCTCAGTGTGCGCGAGGCGTTCGGACAGCTCTTCATTGGTTTTCTCGGACAGGAATGTACCATTCTCGTCAAAGAAGATTACCTCGGCTGCATCGATGAACTCATAGCCCAGGTAATGGGACATGATGATACCGTTTAAATACTCACCGCGGGAAGCTGCGTAATCGCTGCCTTTTTTTGCGATAAAGTTTTCCTCGATGGTCTTGAACTCATAATCGAGGTTTAAATTCAACTCCAGACCGTCGATGATCTGCTCATAGCGCTCTTTGATGGCGGAGAGAAGCTTGCCGTAGCTTGCGCCGGTGGAAGCTGCCTCGTAGCAGGCATAGAGCATATCGGTTACTTTGGTGTCATTTTTGTTGCGTTTGCCCGGAGCAGACGGTACAACGTAGCGTCTGGATTTATCAGCACGGATAATATCTCCGACTTTTTTGAACTGTTTTGCGCTGGCGAGGGAACTTCCGCCAAACTTTACTACTTTCTTCATGATGTTCTTTGTTCCTTCCTAAAGTAAATATTGGGTTAATTCAGTTTCTGGATCTTCGGAAAATACTGGAACAGTACCTTGGCAACCAGTTTGTCGCGCTTGACGTATTTGTGCGTCCAGCGGCGGGCGTCGTTGGAATAGTTCCGGTTGTCGCCCAGCATGAAATAGCAGCCATCCGGCACTTCGTAGTGCTGCGGTTCCTCCGGTTCCATCGGTTCATGCAGATACGGTTCGTCGAGCGGTGTATCGGAACCATTTAAGTATACCTTGCCGTCTACGATGTCGATCGTGTCGCCCGGCATACCAATGATACGTTTGACATAGTACGTTTTGATGCCTTTCGCTTCATCATCCGGATAAATGAAAATGGCGATGTCACCCCGCTGCGGATCTCCGAATTTGTAGCTTAACCGTGAGCCGATGACGCGGTCGCCAGCCATGATGGTCGTTTCCATCGAGCTGGTCGGGACTTCGCTGTTGGCGATGATGAAATGGTTGACGCAGAATGCGATAATAGCGGCGGCAACCAGAACCTGAATCCAGCTTATGACCTCGTCCTTGAGATTGAAGCCTTCCTTGCGGCTCTTGCCCTTCTTGGATTTTGCGGCATTTCCGGTACCTGAAGCGTTGTTGTTCTCTTCGGGCGTATCTTCCAAATCGTGTTCCGAAGAGTTCTGGCCTGGCTGGTTGATGCCGATTTTTCCGGCGCGGAGTTCATCGAGCATCTCATCCAGTTCCTGATCGGAACGCCCGGAGAAATTGCTTCGGGACGAAATATGGTCTCTATCTTGATCTTCCATATATATCTCCTCTCTCTGCTGTTGCTGTCTGTGTGACGTTATCTTATGGCACTTTCAGTTCCAAAGGTGTCTGCTACGGCAGTAACGTTTGTGCAACGCATGAGCAGTAATAGGCTACTGTAATATGGTAACCTTCTGCCATAATAGTGTATATGAGATGCCTTGATTTATCAAGTTTTTTCACGAAATTTCGGGAAAATTCATAAATGTTTTGAAGTGTATGATTGTATTATTGGGCGCGGGATGCTAAAATGAAGCTAAAACCAAAAACCACAAAGGAACGCAAGGGGGCGTATGTATGGATAAAACATTATACGATCTGATGGACTGGGCTGGAATTGAAGAAATTGTCTATTCGGAAGCGGCAAACCCGCACCGGATGCTGGGAGCCCATATGACGCCGGAGGGAATGCTGGTACAGGCGTTTATTCCGACGGCGCGCGATATTACGGTCAAACTTTCGGCAACCGGCAAGCAGTACCAGATGGAGATGGCGGACGAGACTGGCTTTTTTGCGGCGCTGATTCCGCGCAAGACTCTGGCGGATTATACCCTCCTTGTGTTTTATGATAATGGTACGTTAAGTGAGATACACGATCCGTATTCCTTTGCACCGCAGTTTACGGAATCGGATTTGAAGAAATTCGAGGCGGGCGTCCACTACAGCATTTATAATAAGATGGGCGCGCATCCGATGACGGTCAAAGGTGTGAGCGGCGTCTATTTTGCAGTCTGGGCGCCGGAAGCGATGCGCGTGAGTGTTGTCGGTGATTTCAACCTGTGGGATGGCAGACGCAGCCAGATGCGGCGGTTGGGAGATTCGGGCGTGTTTGAGATTTTTATCCCGGAGCTAAAAAAGGGAGCTGTTTATAAATATGAAATTAAGTTCAAGAACGGTGACCCGGCGCTGAAGGCGGATCCCTATGCGAACTATGCGGAACTTAGACCGAACACGGCATCCATCGTCTGGGATCTGGACGAGTATAAATGGAACGATCAGGACTGGATGAAGAAACGGGCGGCGCTCGACACGAAGACGGCGCCGATGTCGATCTATGAGGTACATCTCGGTTCCTGGATGCGAAAACAGATCGAGGTGGATAAGAGAGGACGCGAGATTGTCGGATCGGAGTTTTACAATTACCGTGAGATAGCGGTCAAGCTGGCGGAATATGTGAAGGAAATGGGGTATACCCATGTGGAACTTCTGCCGGTCATGGAACATCCGCTGGATGCTTCGTGGGGCTATCAGGTGACAGGATATTACGCACCGACCAGCCGCTTCGGCACACCGGATGATTTCATGTATTTTATGGATTATCTGCACGGACAGGGAATCGGCGTTATCCTTGACTGGGTTCCGGCACATTTCCCGCGTGATGCATGGGGCATGGCGCAGTTTGACGGAAGCTGCCTCTATGAGCACAAGGATCCGAGACAGGGGGCGCATCCGCACTGGGGTACGCTGATCTACAACTACGGCAGACCGGGGGTTTCAAACTTCCTGATTGCGAATGCGATGTTCTGGGCGGACCGCTATCACGCGGACGGCATCCGGTTTGATGCGGTGGCGTCGATGCTGTATCTGGATTATGGCAAGAATCCGGGTGAATGGATTGCCAATATGTATGGCGGTCATGAGAATCTGGAGGCGGTCGAGTTCTTAAAGCATCTGAACTCTGTCTTCAGGGGACGCAAGGACGGCGCGATTCTGATTGCCGAGGAATCGACGGCATGGCCGAAGGTTACCGGTGACGTGAAGAACGGCGGTCTTGGCTTTGATTATAAATGGAACATGGGCTGGATGAACGATTTTCTGGGCTATATGGAGCAGGATCCATATTTCCGGTGCCACCACTACAATGAGCTGACCTTCAGCATGATTTACGCCTACAGTGAAAATTTCGTCCTCGTCTTCTCACACGACGAGGTGGTTCACGGAAAAGGTTCCCTGGTCAATAAGATGCCGGGACAGACGTTTGAGGACAAGTTTGCGAACCTGCGGGCGGCATACGGTTTTATGATGGGACATCCGGGCAAGAAACTCCTCTTCATGGGACAGGATTTCGCCCAGATGGATGAGTGGAATGAGAATGCATCGATCGAGTGGGAGCTGCTGCAGTATCCGATCCACAGCCAGATGAAGGAGTATGTGAAGGAGTTAAATCACTTTTATACCAGCCATCCGGCACTCTATCAGAAAGATTATCAGACGGAAGGCTTCGAGTGGATCAACTGCATGGATGCAGCGGACAATATCATTGCATTTCTCCGGCGCGGCGCGGATGAGACACTGCTCTTTGTCTGCAACTTTGCCCCGCAGCTGCATGAGAAGCTGACGGTCGGCGTACCGTTTAAGGGAAAATACAAAGAGATTTTCAACAGCGATGCGGAGAAGTTCGGCGGAAGCGGAAAGGTCAATCCGCGTATGAAGTCCTCGAAGGCAGAGGAATGTGATGGAAAGGAAAATTCCATCACGATCCAGCTGGCGCCGCTTGGCATCAGCGTCTTCAACTGCACGCCGACGGAGCCGGAGAAGAAAGAAAAACCGGCGAAGACGAAAAAGACGACCCACAGCACTAAGAGTGTAAAAGAAAAGGCTGAAACCGATCTCCAGAGCATGATGGCGGATGCAGCGGCGGCATTCAATGGAAAAGCCGGGGGGACAGCTGCTGCGGCAGCAGAACGCCTGGCGGGTATTTCAGATAAGCTGGCAGAGGCGAAGGCGGGGCTTTCCTCCAAGATTATCAGTCTGTCCTCGATTGCGAGACGACAGGCGGGATTGGAAGAAGGTCTGGATAAAAAGGTGGGAAAAGAGTAAGTACAGGAAGGAATGAAATAGATGGCAACAGCGGCAGAGCTGACAGGCGAGGAGATCGCGGCGGTAGCAGAGTCACTATCGGATCCGGCAAATTTGAACGTGGATACGATGGCTGCGATCATGCACCGGATTGGCCCGGGGCTTATGGCATTGGGACAGAAGGTACTGGTGGCGCTCATCATTTTCCTGATTGGACGTAAGGTCATTTCGATGATCGAGAAGATGCTGTCCCGCTCGATGGAGCATGCCGGTATGGATGTGGGTGTGACTCGTTTCCTGCGGGCGCTGACCCAGTTTGTGATGAATGTCTTCCTGCTTTTTATGATTGCAGGGCAGCTTGGCATGGACAGCGCCTCGATTGTGGCGGTTCTTGGCGCGGCAGGTCTTGCGCTGAGTTTGGCGCTCCAGCAGAGTCTTGGAAACTTTGCGGGCGGACTCTTGATTTTAATTATGAAACCGTTCCGGGTGGGGGATTATATCATTTCCCCGTCCGGGGAGGGAAGGGTTTCGATGGTCGGGCTGGTTTACACGACTATCCTGACAACCGATAATAAAGCAATTACCATCCCGAATGGCACCCTTTCAAACTCAACCGTGACCAATGTGACGGCGATGGACAAGCGGATGCTGGAGCTCAAGGTCGGTATTGCCTATGAGGCGGATATCCGGACGGCAAAGGCAGTGTTAGAGCGCGTTTACAGGGAACATCCGATGGTGAAGAAGGACGAGGACATCAAGGTATTTGTGGACAGCCTGGGCGACAGCAGCGTGGTGCTTGGTATCCGGGGCTGGGTAGAGACGTCCGATTACTGGCAGACGAGATGGGACATTCTGGAACGGATCAAGCTGTCATTTGACGAGGCGGGCATCGAAATTCCATACAACAAGATGGATGTACATTTGAAACAGTAGCAATCGTTTAAACAGTATAAGCAATATAGACAGAGGAACAACCATGATTGACAGAGCGGCAAAATTCGCAGAACAGGCGCATAAGGGCGCACATCGGAAGGGAACCAGAATTCCGTATATCGTTCATCCGCTGGAGACGGCGCTGATTGCGTCGATGCTGACGAACGATGAGGAGATACTGGCAGCGGCACTTCTGCATGATACGATCGAGGACACGGGTGTGACCTACGAGGATTTGAAACAGGAGTTTGGCACCCGGGTTGCAGATCTGGTCTTGGCGGAGAGCGAGGATAAGTCCAAAACCTGGATTGAGCGCAAGGGGCACACGCTGGAACATTTGAAAACAGCGAGTCCGGCGGAGAAGATCCTGACGATGGCGGACAAGCTGAGCAATATCCGCAGCATGGCGCGTGACTATCTGTTGGTCGGGGAGGAGCTCTGGCAGCGGTTTAATATGAAGGACAGAGAGAAACAGGCGTGGTATTACACGTCGATGATAGACCTTTTAAAGGACTTGAATGAGACACCGGAATATCAGGAATATGTGCGTCTCTGCGGCAAGGTATTTGGCGGGATCGCAGGGTGTTGTAGTTTACAAAAAATATGAACGGCAGCATAAAAACAACATAGGATGACAATGAGAAACTGCAGCAGCCAATCAGAAAGAATGGCTGTCGGAGAAGAGAAGGACGATAGGTTCTGGGATTTTGCGGAAACGGAAAGGTCATTCAGTTCAGTAAAAGGGGAAGAGACATGATTTTAAAAGATATTTGGATGGATGTAAAAGCGGTTCAGGAGCGAGATCCGGCTGCGAGAAATGCATTGGAGGTACTACTTTTATATCAGGGCGTACATGCACTGATCTGGCACCGGGTGGCGCACTGGTTTTATGAGCACCATATGTTTTTCATTGCGCGCCTGATTTCACAGGTGGCACGTTTCTTTACATTGATTGAGATTCATCCGGGTGCACAGCTCGGACACGGTATTCTGATTGACCACGGCTGCGGCGTTGTCATCGGTGAGACGGCGGTGGTCGGCGACAACTGTACGATTTACCAGGGTGTGACGCTGGGCGGTGTCGGAACACAGAAGGGTAAACGTCATCCGACGCTGGGAAATAATGTGACGGTCGGTTCCGGCGCAAAGATTCTCGGTTCTTTCGAGGTCGGTGATAACTGTTCCGTAGCGGCAAATGCGGTTCTGCTCCGCCCGCTCGAGGAAAATACCACGGCTGTCGGCATTCCGGCGCGTCCGGTCAAGAAGGACGGCGTGGCGCTGCCGAAGAAGCAGAAGATGATCATCGGCGAGGACGATCAGCGTATTTTAGAGCAGATCGACGCGCTCCGGAAAGAGCTTCAGGAACTTAGAGAAGAGTCGGCAAACCTGCGGAAGGAACTGGAGGCAGTGCGGGCAGGACAGGAGAAAGCCTGACACAAAATTATTCATAACACCCCTTTCGACTGCATAAATTTCTTTGAGGGAAATGCGTGCGGTTTGGAAAGGGGCGTTTTTTATGATAGAGCTGATCAAAAAAGAGATACATATGAACCGGCAGAGGGGGACGGCGGTGTCGCAGCTGACGCTGGATGATGATTTTATTGTGCCGGATGCGCTGGATGATGCGGTGCAGATACTGCTGTCAGACGGGGAGGTTCAGATAGAAAATTCACGGATTCAGGGGGAAAAGGTGCTGATCCGGGGAAAGCTTGTGTTCCGGGTGCTGTACCGCCGGGAGTCGGGCGGGCTGCAGGCGATGGGCGGGGAGATCCCATTTGAGGAAACGGTCAATGTGCCGGAGCTTTCGGAGCGCGACTATACGCAGATCGTATGGAATATCGAAGATTTGAATATTACCATGATTCATTCGCGCAAGCTGAGCGCCAAAGCGGTCTTTTCATGGTTGTATACAAAACCTACTGACGCTTACGGTGCGGGCGGAAAGCCGCGTCGATGCGCAGGCTGCCGCGGACGTCGAGACGGATGATGCGGGGCTACAAGTCCTGAAGAGAAGCGTTCCGGCAGCGACGCTTGCAGTGCGGCGCAAAGATATCTACCGGGTCCGGGAGGAAGTAAGCGTATCGGCAAATAAGCCGAATATTGAGACGATTCTCTGGCAGGAGATGCGTCTTCGGGATGTTTCGGTGCGCCCGTTGGATGGAAAACTGCATCTGGACGGTGAATTGTCGGTGTTCCTGATTTACAGCGGCGAGGGCGAGCACACGCCGGTTCAGTGGTTGGAGGAGAGTATTCCGTTTTCCGGTGAGGTGGAACTCTCGGAGGCGGTGGAGGAGATGATCCCGGCGGTCGGGGTCCGGATTCTTCATGCAGAGGCGGACAAAAAGCCGGACAGCGATGGGGAGATGCGCGAAGTGGAAGTGGAGGCGGTGCTGGAGCTGGACATCCGACTTTATAAAGAAGAATCAGTGGAACTTTTAAGCGATCTCTATTCGACCGGCTGCGAGGTCGTGAGCGAGCAGGGGGAGGTGTGCTTTGACCGGCTTTTGACGCGCAACAGCTGCAAAATGCGGGTGGGCGGAAGCGTTTCTTTTCAGAAACCGGATCGAATTCTGCAGATTTGCCACAGCAGTGGGATTGTCCGGCTGGATGAGAGCCGCCCGACAGAAAACGGTCTGGCGATCGAGGGAGTGCTGGAAGTCAGTCTCCTGTATCTGACGGATGATGACGCGGCGCCGGTCGGGGCAATTTCTGAGGTTCTGCCATTTTCCGGCACGGTCGAGGCGGAGGGGATCCGGGAAGACTGCGTCTGGCAGTTGAATCTGGGGCTGGAACAGCTCGGCGCGGTGATGCTGGGCGGCGGTGAGGCGGAGGTCAAGGCGCAGCTCACGGTGGAACTGCTTGTATTCCAGCCGATGCAGGAAGAGGTGGTTACATCCGTGCAGACACAGCCGTTCGATTTAAAGCGCTGGGAGCAGCAGCCAGGGATTGTGGGTTATATTGTGCAGCCGGGGGATTCTCTGTGGAAAATTGCAAAAAAATTCCACACGACGGTGGATCAGGTGCGGGAAATGAATGAAATCGACGGGGAGGAAGCCGGAGCAGGGGCGCGGCTGCTTCTGATCAAAGAGGTAACGGCGGGTAACTGTTCATAGGTAGTAATTTTAGAGAGAAAAAATCGTTTCTGTTCACGGGTGGGCACTTTTGGGACCGAAAGTGCCGTAAGAAAACGTGGTGGCAGCAGGAATTTGCCGTA
>ERZ791743.1658-NODE-1658-length-11547-cov-2.765576_pt1 | contig 11547 bp, 23 predicted proteins | sample MGYA00509952_ERZ791743 | MGnify/ENA primary metagenome ERZ791743 (study PRJEB30046, sample SAMN00792040) | human gut metagenome | study: EMG produced TPA metagenomics assembly of the A metagenome-wide association study of gut microbiota in type 2...
AAGTGGCCGCAGTCCCATTGGCCGCCGTGCAGATCAGGCGGGTTGGTCTCGCCGCAGCTAATACATGGCAAATCAGCATCGCGCGCACGAATGAAGGCGTTGAAAGCCTGCTGAGCCTGCGCCTTGTAGTAACCGTTAGGCCTGAGTTCTGCCAATCGCGCTTTACGGCGCTGGCGGCCAGCCTTCTCTTCGGTGCGCTGGCGCTGGGCTTCCTTCTGCTGAGCGGCTTCGCGGGCTTTTGCGGTCTGTTCTTTGCCGATAGCACTGGCGCACTCGAATGAGCAAACTACCTGCCCGTCGCGTACCGGGTGGAACCACTGGCGACAGGCTTTATGGGCGCACTTGCGGCGCGGTAACTTAGCCATGCGCCCTCCTCGCCGCGAGGCGCAGCCATTTCTGATCCACCAGGCGGGCGGTATAGCCTTTCAAGGTCGGGATGTAGGACGGATTAACCGCGGCCTTACGCTTGCGGCGCGCCGGAACGCGGAAGATTTCGTTGGTGATGACGCGGGAAAGTGGAGTAGACATCAGGCCTCCTGCTTATCGCGCAGCTGCTGGTACTCGCAACTTTGGGGAATGGTCAGGTGGCAGCCGATGTTCATCGCCCAGGCTTCGACTTTGCACAGGAAAATGTACATCTCGCCGGTTTCCAGTTCTGACGTATGGCGGAGTGACTGCACGGTAGTGACCTCTCCGGACACGACGTCTACACGGTCCTTGCTTTCGTAGCCGAGATAGGTGTGCTTCATCGCGTCTTTGACCCACTCAGGTGTAGCGAAGGTCTTGCCGCGGACGATGAGGTATTCGCTGATTTCCGTGTACCACATGTGGCTGAGGGCGTTCTGCGACAGGCTGCGCTTCTCGCGCCACGGCTTAACCTGAAGGCGGAAACATTGCCCGGCATCCAGCAATGGCTGAATCTGCTGGCCAATGGCCGCGAAGTTGCCGCGATGGAGTTTGATGCCGTCTACTGGCAGAGTCATACGGCCTCCTTAACGGAAACCGCAGAATGCAGAGAATCGCAGGTGCATTTCTGCATCTGTGACAAGGTGAGGAGTTCAGATTGTGGTCGCATTTAAGTCCCCTTAAATGCGCAGAAGTCACCAATGGGTGTTCAGGCCATCAGCAAAGAAAGTATGGACGGTTGATTCAACAAAATCAACTGAAGAGAAAGGCCTCCGAAGAGGCCTGTTTCTTATGCGTCGAATGGGTTAGGCATCATCCAGTGTATGGCTTCTTCCAGTCCTCGCTGGTAGCAAGCCTTTCGATGGCAAGCAAAATCGGCAGATTTGATTCATCCGTGCGCTTCATTATTTCCCAGTGAAGCCGTTTTAATTCGTGAACGAGTTGGTCTCTGTTTGTTTCCGCATCATTGCTGGCAAGCATCAGACAGCATTCACCAACAATTCGACACGCTTCCCGGTACAGGTCTTCTGAAAGCTTCTCATATTTTGACATAAGCAACCCCTCCACCATGAAGGGGTTTTATATCACATCAGTTTGCATCCTGCTGCCCAGCTCTCCGCGCTTCAGCGTCGTGATATCCCTGCATGTAAGCATCAGCCAAGGCTGGGTCAATTCCTGCCTGAATAGCGATTTCGTCGATGTGCTCAGGTGCTGCTGCAATCATGGCGGCTCGGCGTTGCTGTAGTTCGGCCAGCGCTAGCATTACATCATCAATGACAGGCAACTCCATTTCATACAATTCAAGAGAATCCCTTGCCACACGGATAAGTGCGCTCAGGCGCTCGTCTGTTAGGTTGTTATTGGTCATTATTCACCTCCTGCTGCGGCGCTGCTGGCGGCAGCATGTATTGCCAATGCGTAGCGTCACGACATACTGACTTGAACAAAGATGCTGGGACGAAACGGAATCGAACATCCTCATGAGGTGTAGGCGTATACGCGCAAATGCGGTATTCGCTTTCAGGGTCCGGCATCCGCTCACTGCAAGCCACCCAACCATCCGCAATCACCGGAGAGTTGAGTTGTTCGGAATTACCGAACGACTGAAGCATGGCGGCGCGGCAGGCGTTCCAGCCGACAGCTTTTCCGTGTTCAAACGCGCTGTCAAAGTCATCATCCATTTCCATCGCATCAGGCACAGCTACCGGCGCTGGAGGGGCGGTGTAGAGAGGAATCGCATCCAGTGATGTTGGCTTTATTTTTGCGTACATGTTTCCGCCGCCATAAATTTCCCACGTCCACGCCACCGGCTCAGCTTCGAGCGATGCCAGCGCGATACGCGCCAGCTCCACTACATCATCGTGCGTATAGCATTTCTCGCCGCTGGCAATCCCAGCAACGCGTTCTTTGGTAATTGTGCTCATGCTGTCGCTCCGCAATTTACATCGCAATCATCAAAAATGGACTCATCATCGTGACCGTTTATCTTCAAAATCTCGTTCCGTTCCTTAATGAGAAAACCACGTAGATTTTCTCCGTTTTTAAACGTTGTTGAGAATCCAGGCGCGGAAACGACAAAGACAGGACTGTCACCTGTGTTTGTTGCTGTTACGTCATAGCTTTTGTCATGAGCATAAATCCTTTCGCTGTCACCAGGCGGAATGCACCCCTCAACAATTCCTGACCTGCCAACGCCAGCACCAGCAACAATCAAAACCATATCTCCAGCATTGATATTGCTCATGATGCCTCTCCTTTACCGGCTGCGGCCAGAGCCGACTTAGACTCATCAATGTTCCACTGCGCGTCACCACAACACAGAATCCCGTTTGATGCTTCGTGGCCAAACGCCTCTGTATGCTCGATAAAACCGTGCGCGCACTGGAGATGGTGTGATAAATCAGCAGTCCGCTTCTCTGCTGCCTCAGCTCTGTCTCGTTCGCGCTGGAACATCTTGTGGGTAGTGTCTATTGCGCCAAGACGTGCAGCGGAAGTCTTTTGTACGGCTTCCAGCTCATCCAGCAGCGCCAGATAATCAGAGTGTTTGACGTAGCCACCGTCGGCCCACTCCATCATGTCGACACCAAAGTTTGCATAGCGCTGCACTTGGCGGCCCTGTTTGTTGATGTTGCTCATTGGGCGGCTCCTTCAATGAGGAAAGTCATGCTTTCGAGTTTCTTTTTTTGCTTCTCAAGAGACTTAATTTTCGCCAGTCGACGACGCTCGCAATCAGCTAAAGCATCAGCCTCATTCAGCCAAAAATCCTTACCGTGAGCTGTCGTTAAATAGCACCCAGGAAGCCTGTACGAAGCCATTGTTCCGCCATGTGATACATCGGCCAAAACTTTAAACGGACCACTTGAAAGCGCGTACTTTGTTACGATAACTTCAGTTAACTCTTGATTGCTCATACCCCTACCCTCCCCCAAACCATCAATACTCGCTTCATAGCCGCGCTGTTGCGGCACTCCTGGCAGATCACGTTTGTCTCTGTGCGCTGCACCAGCTTCGAATTACCCTTCGGCATGGCCGGTATGGTTTCCGGTGCGTATTTCATTCCGTAGCTGGTCAGCCGATAAAGCCGCTGGCCGTGCTTGCCTTCGAACTCGATCAGGCCGTCTGCAAACAACGTGCTTAACGGGCCGGAAATCTTTTTGGTGGTCATGCCGATCATGGTGGCAATGCGAGCACTATTCAGGCCCGGGTTATTACGCAGGGCTGCAAGAATCTGCCCACGAATTGTTATGGTCATGCTGCCCCCTTAGAACGGTAAGAATCCCACGTGAATGACAGAGTGCACCCGCCTCCATCGCTCATGCGATCAAGAACGCGTTCGCCGATGAATGCAGCCAGTTCTTCCCGGGTCTGGTTGCTGATCAGGATGGTTGGCTTCATCCGCTCATAACGGGTGTTGATGATTTCGAACATGATCAACTTCTCGGCGTCGCTTCCGAACTGCACGCCGACCTCGTCGATAATCAGCAGGTCGGGCTTCGTGAAGTAACGGATCACTTCGTCTTCAGTACGGCTTGACCCCTTCGACCAGGTTGACTTGTACTCCCTGGCAATTTTCAGCGCGGTGGTGAACACAGCTGAGCTTTGGTGCTCGGTGATTGCATGCCGGGCGATAGCCAATGCGAGGTGGTTCTTGCCGGTTCCAGGCTTGCCGCACATCACCAGGCCGCCACCCTTCTGCAAACGCTCAGGCCAGCGGCTGGCGTATGCCTGACAGACCTTCAGGGCGCGTTTCGCTTCTTCGTTCACCGGTTCATAATTCTCCAGTGAACAGGATTCAAACCTGGCCGGGATGCTCAGTCCATCCAGCAGGCGATCGATGTTTCTTTTGCGGGCTGCTTCGTTGATGCTAATTCTTTCCGCCTGCAAGCGGCCTAACTCCTCTTTGAGGCATTCAGGGCAGCAGCTTGGGCGCGGGGGAATTTTCACGACAGAGTTTAAGAAATGCCTGGTCCTGCATTCAAAGGGGCCATGCGTTTCGCAGTTCTCGGTGCTGATAGTTAGCTCGATATCTTCATGCTGAACTGGCGGCTGGCTCAGCTCAGTAATGCGTTTCTCAAGTTGATTGATTTTTTCATCCAGCGTCATGATCAGTCCCTCGCCCATGCAGGAATTTCAGTCTGGCCATAGTCTTTGCCAGCAAAGTTCTCAGATACGCGAGACTGCGCGCGAGGCGTCTGCTTGGCGATCTTTGGCTCAAACAAACCCTGCCAGCCATTCGCGATGCTCTGGTTGATGATTTCTTCAGGCTGGTATCCGCTGCACTTGCAACGCTCAAGCAGGTTGATGGCCTGGGTTACCGTCTGCTGAGACTTAATCGGTTTCTTCAGGTCGCGACGATAATCGACCCATGACTTCCAGACTGAAACTGACAGCCATTCAGGAAGGTCAACACCAGCCGGATCGAACGAAGCCGGTTTGGGGGATTTAGGGGGTTTATTAATATTGTCTTTATTGTCTTTTGTAATAGTGTCTTTTGTGTGTCCCCATTTTGGTGACAGGGTTGTCACTGTTTTGGTGACACTTTTTGTCACCACCGTAGGGACACTGTCACTACCATGGTGACAGTCACTACTATGGTGACATTTTGGCGCAGGCTTAGTGCCCGGAATTACCCATTCACTCAGGTTTTTGTTGGGCCCGATCAGCATGCCGTCGGACACCAAAACATTCATCGCAATGAGTTCGTTTTTGGCAGCGTTAACCTTCTGGCGAGGTAGTCTGGTCAGCTCAGAAAGTTGTGAGTCTGCTATGCGGTCCATCTTCTTGTTGAACCCATAGGTTTTGCGGCAAACAGCATGAGCTACCTTGGCCTGATTTTTGGTCAGGTTCGCGCCGATAAGCTCCTCATACAACTCGTTTGCCAGACGGGTGTACCCATCGTCTGTATCGGCCACGCGTTGCTCCTGTATTCCCGAAACTACAGCGGGAAAGTTGAGAATTTCTGCGGTGTTTGACATACTTACTCCCGTTACTTGGCGTAACACAGTGTGATAAGGGCCTTTGAAGTTACCGCTTCAAGGGCTTTTTCTTTTCTTGTGCCTCTCATATAACCCCCAGCATCGATGTAACCATCGTCATCAGCGGTCCTACCTGCTCCGGCATGAGGCGGAACAGCGACGCTATACCCTCGCTTACCTCTTTCAGCTTCTGATGCTCTGGAGCGTCCAGCAGCACGGCCTGTTTAGCCTCAGCGAGTTCTTTCTCGGCTTCAGCCAGACGAGACATTTTGCAATCGGCACCGATAAGGCGAGTGCGATACTCAACAGGCAGCACGGCCATGATTGCGGGCGTCAGCTGGCGCACGTTCTCGCGGTACTGCTCGGAGTCGAAGCGATTATCCAGGAAGCGAAACAGTTTCTGGCGCGCCCGGCTGATGTCTTCCGGAAAGCTGATGGCGGTACCGCCCTGCTCCCGGTATTCGTTGATGATCAGCGCCGAAACGACGTCCTGATTGTCCAGCGCCGACGACCATGCCCGGACCGCATCGCGGATCTTTTCGTGGTCTGGCGCCGCTTTAGCTTGAGCGCGGTTTATCATCGCTCCCGGGTGGATTCCGGTATTGTGTTGATACGCAAGTGAATGCATTGCTTTCCCTTTCGTGGTTAGGGCCGCCAATCAGGCGGCATTATTTTTTGGTGGGAACAACGCATCGAGAGATGTATTGCTCCCCAGCTTATTCATCGCATCAACCAGGCGGCGGCACGAATCCAGGTCTGGTGCTCGTATGCCAGCTTCATAGTTAGCAAGGCGGGACTGGTTCCAGCCGCACGAACCTGCTAACTCTGATTGAGTGATGCCAAGCTTCTTACGTTCGTTGGCGATATTGTTCATGCTGATCCTTTCAAGAATGGTCACTCAGCATCATTAAACACAATTCGTGATTATTAATCAACACAATTCGTGTAAAGCTTTTTAACACGGCGCGTGATACAAAATGAGAATGAATAGAATCGAAGATATAGCGGGCCGCATTAAGCGACTTCGCGAAGATAAAGGGCTGTCACAAAAGGCTCTCGCAGAGCTTTGCGGGTGGGCCTCGCAGTCACGCATAGGGAATTACGAATCAGGCACCAGGAGCGTTAGCGTTGATGATGCAACTGTAATAGCTAAGGCGCTGGGGGTTGCGCCTGCCGAGCTGCTTTTTGGCGATGACTACAAAGGCCCTTACAAGCCAGGTGATAAATACCCAGTTATAAGCAAGGTGCAGGCAGGAGCATGGTGCGAAGCTGTTGAGCCGTACACCCTTAAAGATATCGACCTTTGGCTTGAATCAGATGCTCACATTCAGGGGGAGGCGTTCTGGCTGCAGGTTGATGGTGACTCAATGACGGCGCCAGCTGGCTTGAGCATTCCTGAAGGAACCTTTGTCCTCTTCGATACTGGTCGGGAGGCGATCAACGGAAGCTTGGTAATAGCAAAGCTATCCGATTCTAACGAGGCGACTTTTAAGAAGCTGGTGATCGATGGTGGGCAGAAGTACCTGAAGGGCCTTAACCCGCAATGGCCACTCGTGCCGATTAATGGTAACTGCCGGATTATTGGGGTTGCTGTAGAGACAAAGTTGCGTTTAGTTTAAATGTGCTAAATATAAAATGCACAGACTATTGATTCAAATAGTAATTTCAGAATGCCGTGCAAACAATATCATACATATTTGAGACTTCTTCCTGTTGACATTTTCACCCTGGACTTACCATAATGGTAATAAAGATATGTAGTAGGTATAAGACTGGTGCGCCAAAGGAGCCCTTGAGAGATGGCGAAGAGCGCATCATTGAGGGAGGCCCGCTGTATCCTAACCTCCTGGCGGAGTTAGCAAGGTGCCAAGTAAACTCTGTTACACATAAGACAAATGATTTTTTAGCACTTCATCGTGTGGATCTGGGGGATGTTCGTACATACGTAGAACTAGCCTTAAAAGGTGGGCGATACATCAACTCACAGTGGTGCAATGGTAACGCTCCGAAAGGACTATTTGCATGTGATGCTTATGTAGTGCCTGCGCAATTGTACATACCCCACGAACGTTGCGAGTGCACAGTTATGTTATACGTAAAAGTATGCCTTTTAGACTCTGGAAACACGGTAGCAGTCATTTCATTGCATGAATCAACTGAAAACTAAGGACAAATCATGAAACGTTATTCACTCTGCCCAATATGCGGGGATGAAGGGTTGCATGAAACGAAAACCAAAATCCTCAGGGAGTTTGAGGGTTTTAAAAAAGAGGTCCCGTTCCATGCATCTGTTTGCGAATCATGTGGCTCAGAAACTCTGACAGTTCAGCAGGCAAAATTTAACAAACGCCAGATGACTGATTTTTATCGAGAAGCTGATGGATTGCTTACAGGCGGTCAGATAAAGGCAATAAGAGAGGATTTACATCTTACCCAATCTGAAGCAGCAATCATTTTTGGTGGGGGCAAAAACGCGTTTACTAAATATGAAAATGGTGACGTTACGCAATCATTTGCGCTGGATAAGCTTTTAAGAACGGCTTACTCGGTTCCCGCTGCTTTTGAGTTTCTCCGTAAAGGTTGTCCAGCCGTAACCACCGTAGAGTATACCAATCGCACTACCGAGTTAGAGATGATCAAGACTTATCTTGTTTCAAAAACTGGTCACCTTAAATACGCGAAAAGTCCTGCTGAAGATTCGGTAAAAGTCGTCATCCAGAATTATGTGTCTGAACCAACTCAGCATAATACTTGGCATATGATTGAAACGATTGCCTTAGGTAGTAAATTATGATTTTAAGAGAAGTAAAAGATGTACTGTTGAGAAAGTCTTCTCTCACTTTTGATGCTGACACAAACATTTTTATGTTAGAGGGCATGGATCTAACCCTTCACTCGAATAACCGTATTGTTAGCGTACAAGTTGCTGAAAAGTATGAAGATGAAGAGCTAACTAAGATAAGTCGATGCGCATGTCTTTTCAGGCTGCAATGTTCGATAAGAGCAACTGAAGCAGGGCAAGATCCAGAAACATCTAAAGTTCTGTTCGAAATTGAAGCTCAGCACGATGTTGTTTTTGACTCAGACTCAGTTGTAACAATCGAAGAGATAGAAAAGTTTAGCGCTGATGACATAATTAACAATGCGGCTTGGCCGTATTGGAAAGAGCATGTTACTTCGCTTTGTTCCAAAGCTGGACTCAGCCCTTTGCAGGTGCCATCAGCTCAGAAGAATGATCCAATAAAAATTACAGCCAAGCGAGAGTTGTAAACAAAACCGGCCGCGTGCCGGTTTTTTTGTGTCTGCCGATCCCCATTCGACCACCACCACCACGTCAGCGTAACCAATTGAATATTATGGGATGCTGGCATTAACGGCGTCTATTCCCCGCCAGCTGGTAAACAACCCGATCCCTCTGGTAAACGCTGTCATCCTTGGTAAACGATTTACCATTGGTGACACCGTTAACCATCTATAAGCCTTTCCGCACTATCTCAGCCGCATCCCTGTTCACGCCCTTCCCTATCACGTTTCCTGTTTCCTTCCGGTACTGCTTCAGCTTGTCGATGATGTTTTGCTGGGTCATGGGTAAATCAGCCAGTGACAATTCCATCACCGCCCGCCCCATCGCCTGAATTTTCATGCTTATACGCTCTTCATCCAGAACCATGCACATCCCTCCTGCTGTTTTTTTAAGCGTAGCACTGGTATTTAAAAAAATAAATTCCCTTTCAAATCAGCAACAACACGCTTTGTTGTCATCATTAATCACAATTCGTGTTGACCAATAAAACACAATATGTGATTATCCACCCATCGAAACGAAACATCGACAGCTGAGCGAAGTTAGCCAGCGGCGGACAGCAAGTCGCCTGCTCATTAAGAATTCAGTCAAGCAGCAAATCACCCGGAGCGCTCCTGGCAAATTGAAATGGCGCCCAATGGGATTGAGGCAGGTGTGTAACGCGTGGCGGGTATAGCACACGAAGAGGACTCCGCACCGGAATGGTTTGCTGCTCAGTTCCCGAACATCGGGGAATCTTTACCAGCAGCTCTTTGCGAGGGGCTGACGGTAAACAAACAGAGGGGTGTGTATGTCAGATAAAAAAACGGCGCCACTACTGCTTAACGTAGACGCCAGCGAGGTGCTTACTCAGACTGGGGAGCTTTTAAAGCTACTTGAACTTCCAGCCAGTTCCTTTGAGGGAATTCCTGAGCATGTCGTCGATCTGTTTTTTGACCGTGTCCGTGGCCTGATTGACAACATCGTCCTTAGTGATTTCGCGACCACAGTCAGCACAACTGACGCCGGTGAAATTTGTCTCAAAGTCAAAATCATCGGGCTGGTTGAACATCTCGCTTCCGCAGTCAGGGCACACGGTCCGCATGGTTTGCATGAATATATCCTTTCTACTGTTGGGGAGATTAAAGAGTAAGCGATTTCTTGCTGTTGGGGAATAGCTGGAAAGCGCGCGCCGGGCGCGGATAAATACCCCGGCAATGATTGGGAATGTTTTGTAGTGGGGTGTGGCTGGGCCTGCATGGACTGATCACCCATGAAAACTTCGGTTCGAATCCGGAGCACTCCACCACAAAGCATTTCTCCCGCATCAGCGGGTAACGACAGAGGGCAAGGGTATGGCGGCTTACAAATTTTTCATGTTCGACCCAGATAACGGATTCGAAACGTATAAGACAGCCGAAGAGGCGAAGGCAGCGGCTGATGAGGCCATCGACTACTACCGTGGAGATGCGGGTGACGGGTGGCCGGAAGAAGTGGAGCAGGTTTGCTGGGGTGAAATTAAGCAGGATGCGCAGCAGGTAGGGCTGCGCCCCCGAGATGAAGAGGACAAGAATGGTTGCGAAATGATTTGCGACTACCAACTGACAGACATGTAACCCGCTCCGGCGGGTTTTTTATTGGTTATACCTCAGCTCATTCCAACGAGTGAGCGTGAGTTATGACAACTGGCGGCCATCCACCGCCCATTAGCGCTGAAGTCTTGTATTAACCGTTCCGTTCGCCGCGATAAGGCCAAGAGGATTTATGGGTAAGAAAAACGACGGTGGCTACGCTTTCCCTATGGAGGCGACAGATGCCACAGCTTGGAGGGATTGCAATCAGGGAATGACGTTGCGCGACTACTTCGCGGCCAAGGCTATGCAGGCAATTGCCGACCCATGCCATAGTCCGGAATTGTTCGCTAACCGCGCATATGAAATAGCAGACGCAATGCTCCGCGCCCGGGAGGCATCATGACAGTCACCCACAACGGCAAGCAGTACACCGCCAAAAAGCTCAACGATAACGAGTGGCAGCTGACGTCGGTATCGGCACCGCGCGACAAGCTGACGCTGAACCGCTGGCAGATGCATATCGCTGGCCTCCTGGAACAGGTTGAGGTGAAGGTATGATTGGAATGCACTACGGCACCGCATCAGTGCCACGTAGCGAGGTTTTACCGGGCACAATGCTGCAACACCACGGTAAAACTTATCGCGCCTCTGCGAACGTTGAGAAAGGCCTGTACGCCTTCAACATCTTCGAAAAAACCATCATCAAAAGTGATTCCGTCGTTGTGCTCCTGAATGAGCGCGGCGAGCCGATGATTCACTGATACCAACCACCCTGTTCAACCGATCGGCCTGGCATTACGCGGGCGGGATCTGCACATCCAAATTTCAGGAGAAACCATGAGCGAAGTAACGGACTTAGTCTTCATTGATAAACAGAACGCAATGGCGGTATTCACCACCAAAGAGCAGCTCGACCCGATCATTGAGGCTATCGAGAAAGAAGCTCGCAGCCTGGTGCCGGATGTGTCGACCCGTAAAGGCCGCGACGCTATAGCATCCATGGCGCATAAGGTTGCCCGTTCCAAAACCTACATCGACAACGCCGGAAAAGATCTGGTTGCAGAGCTTAAAGCCCTGCCAAAGCAGATCGACGAAAGCCGCCGCATTGTGCGTGAGCGCCTTGACGCGCTGAAAGATGAAGTGCGCAAACCACTCACCGAATGGGAAGCCGAGCAGGAACGCATCAAGGCTGAAGAAGCCATGAACGCGCTGCACGCCGAAGCGCTGGAAATGAACATCAAGTTCGATAAGGAGCTGGCTGCCAAGATCGAAGCAGACCATGAAATGGCCCTGCTGATGAACAAGGATA
>ERZ791743.1665-NODE-1665-length-11508-cov-3.214354_pt1 | contig 11508 bp, 10 predicted proteins | sample MGYA00509952_ERZ791743 | MGnify/ENA primary metagenome ERZ791743 (study PRJEB30046, sample SAMN00792040) | human gut metagenome | study: EMG produced TPA metagenomics assembly of the A metagenome-wide association study of gut microbiota in type 2...
CTTCCGAAGGGGAGGCTAATCAGTGCAGGACAATTTTGTCGCAGATGAAGAAGTAAGATGCGGGATGTTTTTGCCGGGTGGCGCTGCGCTTACCCGGCCTACATGTTGAATCGTAGGCCGGGTAAGGCGTAGCCGCCACCCGGCATGAGCTTACAGTGCCTGATGCTTAGTCTCATGCGTCAGCAGCAGCGCAATCAGCGTCAGCGCCGCCATGGCCGCCAGGTAAACGCCCACGTAGAACAGACCATAATTTGCCTGCAGCCAGGTGGCGATGTATGGCGCAACGGACGCCCCCAGAATGGAAGAGACGTTGTAGGAGAACGACGCACCGGTATAACGCACTTCCGTCGGGAACAGCTCTGGCAGCAGCGCGCCCATTGGGCCGAAGGTGAGCCCCATCAGGCTAAGGCCAATCAGCAGGTAGGCCATCACCAGTGCCGGGCTACCCGAACCCAGCAGCGGCGGGAAGACGAACAGGGCAAACAGAATGATCAGCGTGGTGATCGTAATCATGCTCGCACGACGACCGAATTTATCCGCCAGCAGGCCGGCAATCGGCACCATCACACCAAACCCGATGACCGCCATCATCAACATCCACAGTACTTCGTTACGCGGCAGACCCAGCCCAACCGGCGCGGCGGCAGTACTGTAGGTCATGGAGTAAACCGTCATGATGTAGAACAGCGTATAGGTTGCCAACATGATGAACGTGCCCAGCACGGTGACGCGGACGTGTTTGGTCAGCAGCGTGCCCAGCGGGACTTTCACCTGTTTTTTCGCCGCGGCCACTTTCGCGAACACTGGCGTCTCATGCAGGGACACGCGGACATACAGGCCAATCAGCACCAGCACGGCAGAGAAGACAAACGGAATACGCCAGCCCCAGTTCATGAACTGTTCATCCGTCAGCAGCCAGGAAAGCAGCAGGAAGGTCCCGTTGGCAAAGAAGAAGCCAATCGGCGCGCCAAGCTGCGGGAATGAACCGTACAGCGCGCGTTTACGCGGCGGGGCATTTTCGGTCGCCAGCAGCGCCGCGCCACCCCATTCACCGCCCAACCCCAGACCCTGACCAAAACGCGCCAGCGCCAGCAGGACCGGCGCCAGAATGCCAATGGTTTCGTAGGTCGGCAGCAGGCCGATCGCCACGGTGGAGATCCCCATCGTCAGCAGCGAGGCCACCAGGGTGACCTTACGACCAATACGGTCGCCAAAGTGTCCAAACAGCGCAGAGCCAATCGGACGTGCAACAAACGCGATAGCAAAGGTTGCCAGAGACTGCAGCGTCGCCGCCGTCGGGTCTCCCTGCGGGAAGAAAATATGCGGGAAGACGATGACCGCAGCGGTGGCGTAAATGTAAAAGTCGAAGAACTCAATGGCGGTGCCAATCAGCGATGCGACGACAACTTTATTGCGCGAGTTGAACGGGACGTTTTCCGCGCCAGAGTCGAGTGTTGTGGCTGTTGCTTGCATAATATTTTCTTATTTTTTATCGAACGAAAGGCCATATTACGCACAGCAAAAGCGACATTTCAATCTGTAACAAAGTCGCGTTCTGGTGATAAAAGCAACAAAAAGCGGATAATTTTCAGGCCAGCGAAAATGCTTCCATGAAATGCTTCACAGTTTTTAAATATTGGTGAATAAAACTGTTTTTTGGTTAAATAAAAGTTACGGGCTGGATTTATATGCTGAAATGATGAGTCGGGCTGAAATTTCAGCCCGAGAGAGGGGTTAGCGGTGTGTTTTTCCCGGCATGCGTGTGTCGCCTTTGTACTCGGCGGTGGCAATCCACGCGGCGCAGAACAGGGTCAGGCGGGCGAAGAAGTAGAAAAAGGCCATCAACCCCAGCACGGAGCCGAACGCCGCGCCCGACGGGGATTTCACCAGCGACGGCAGGGTGTAGGTCATCACGATTTTAATCACTTCAAAGCCTATCGCCGCAATCAGCGTTCCGCGGAGCAGGGCCTTCTTGCGCGGACGATGACGGGGCAAACGCCAGAAAATCCAGAAGAACAGCAGGTAGTTGGCGAAAATGGAAATCGCCAGCCCAATGCCGCGCCAGGCCGGTTTCAGCCATTCGATGTAATCCAGATAGAGTGCAGAGATAATCATCTGCTGTGCGGAGCCCGCCACGGAGGTAATTGAAAGCGTAACGATGAGCGCAATGAGCAGGCCAATCAGCGAAACAAAGTCGCGGAGATACTTAACCCATATTTTCTCCTGATCCTGCGGCTTACGCTCCCACACCTCTCGCGACTGGGCGCGAATGGCCTCGCGGAGGTTGCCCATCCAGTTTACCCCGGAGTAAAGGGCGATAAGCAAACCAACGATCCCAACGGTCGTACGTTGCTGAACAGCGGTATTAATCGTGCTTTTTAGCGTGGTGGCGAGGGTCGGGTCACTGACGTTATTCAGGATTTTATTGAAAATATCCTGCAGCAGCGTCGGGTGCGACGCGAGTACAAAACCGGCAGCTGCAAACGACACCATCAGAATGGGGATCATCGACAGGAAGGAGAAATAGGTGATGGCAGCACCAAACTGGTTCCCCATGCGGTCATTAAAGCGCTCGGTCGCACGTATCAAATGCGCAACCATGGGAAACTGCTGAATTCTTTCTGCCAGGCTGGTGACGGTGCCCAGCGTCTTGCTGGCCGCCCCTGGGGTTTTAGCCTTTTCTGGCCCGGTTTCCATCTTCTTGATGGGATCATAATCTAAATGTTGGGTGGGTCGTTGCGGGTTATTTTCCGGCGTCACGCGTCTTTTCCTTTTCGTTAGGCTGGATGTTACTGAATTATAGCTTGCGACTAATCCACGTAAGCTTTTGTGAGTTCGGTCAGCCACTCCATGAACAGATGTACCCGACGGGAGAGGTTGCGGCGATGGGGATAAATCAGGGACACGGGCATCGGTTCCGCGCGATATTGCGGGAGGATCTCAATCAGTTTTTTCGTCCGCAGTAAATCAACACGTGGAACCTGAATGATGCCCAGCCCGGCAAGGCAGGCCGCCTGATAGGTTTCCGTGCTGTTGACGGTTAATACACCGCCCGTCTTTATCCACTGCGTTGCACTGCCGTTATAAAATTCAAAGCCCTGCGGACGGGTACCCAGCATGGCGGCGTAGTGAATCACCGCGTGTGAGCCCAAATCATCCAGCGTTTCAGGGTAGCCAAAACGCGCCAGATAATCCGGACTGGCACAGTTAATTACCGTCAGTTTCCCCAGCGGCCGGGCAATTAACCCTGAATCTTTCAGGGAGCCCACGCGGACCACGCAATCAAACCCTTCGCGAATCACATCCACCAGACGATCGCTGCTGCTGAGTTCCAGTTCAATACCCGGGTACTGCTGCAAAAAAGTCGGCAGTCTGGGGATGACTAAATTTCGAGCAACGCCGACGGGCATATCCACGCGCAGCCTTCCGCTTATGGTGGAGGGATCGTGCTGAAACAGTCCGTCCAGTTCATCAAGGTTTGCCAGCAGATCTTTTGCCCGTTCGTAATAGACCATGCCGTCCTGCGTCAGGCTGACGCGACGCGTGGTCCGGTGCAACAGTTGGGTGCCAAGGCGGTTTTCAAGAGCCTGAATTTGCCGCGAAACGCTGCCTTTCGGCAGCGTTAAGGTTTCTGCAGCACGGGAAAAACTTTCCAGTTCCGCGACGCGAACAAACAGCTGCATTGCGTGAATTTTATCCATAGATGAAGCTCATTGTTGTTGCTGTTGAAACAGTGAAGCGTTTTAAACCCTCTTTATTGATCTTCTATCACCTAATAAGCTCTTTCTCAATCTCCATAACAGCCAAAACGAGGTTTATGATGACTGAACGTATCGCATTAGTGACGGGTGGTAGCCGTGGTTTGGGTAAAAACGCGGCGTTGAAGCTGGCAGCAGACGGAACGGGAATTGTTCTGACGTACCACAGCAATCAGCAGGACGCGCTGGAGGTTGTTCGCGAAATTCAGGAAAAAGGCGTGAATGCTGCAGCATTACAGCTCAACGTCGGTGATATTGCCAGCTTCGATAAGTTTGCTCAGCAGCTTCAGGAAATCCTTAAGGCCGTCTGGCAACGCGACACCTTTGATTATTTATTGAACAATGCCGGGACGGGTTTATATGCACCCTATACCGACACAACGGAAGCCCAGTTTGATGAGGCGATGAATATTCATTTCAAAGGGCCTTTCTTCCTGACACAGCGCCTGCTGCCTCTGCTGAATGACGGAGGCCGGATCCTCAACGTCTCCAGCGGGCTGGCCCGTTTTACCCAGCCAGGCTCCGGTACCTATGCAGCGATGAAAGGGGCGATGGAAGTGTTGACCCGCTATCAGGCGAAGGAGCTGGGTGCGCGTGGTATCTCCGTCAATATTATCGCGCCGGGCGCGATAGAAACCGACTTTGGCGGTGGACGCGTTCGCGACAACGCGCAGCTTAATCAGATGCTGGCATCACAGACGGCGCTGGGGCGGGTGGGGTTGCCGGACGATATCGGCGATGCCATCGCGGCACTGCTCAGCGATAAGCTGGGCTGGATGAATGCGCAACGTATTGAGGTGTCAGGCGGTATGTTCCTGTGAGGCCTGCTGTTAAGGGGAGGGAACCCCTTAAGGAAATCCTTAAAACTGATGTGTCAAAGTACGGGCAAATATAAAAACCACTCGCGGATTTGTAACCTCTCCATTCATTGAGTTTTTTCTTAAATACTGCCTCTGTAGAATCCCCCTTCGCTATTCTCAGAGGGAGAAAAACGATGCGAGTAATCATGTTTGACAGGCAGTCGATATTTATTCATGGAGCGATACACGGTCTGCAGGAGTTAATTCCTGAAATAAATATAACGGGCGCTTGTCAGGCGGACGATTTATGGGGGCAAATATCTGCTTCACCGTCTGCTATCGTGATGATTGACGGCAATTTGATCCAGGAAGAGGAGAGTGCTTTCCTGGAAGAGCTTATGGATTCCTTCCCGGCGATACGGGTGATTATGGTTCTGGCAAGAAAAGAGGCCAGATGGGTTGAGCAGCTCATGCAGCGAAACGTGATGGCCATTATCCCCCGTAACGCTAACCCCGAACGGTTTGCCGCCGTGCTGGATTCCGTGTCGAGAGGGATGGTCTGCTTTCCCGGGGAGTGGGTTAGCCAGCAATCATCAGCACAGCCGTTACTCTGTTTAAGCGAGCGTCAGCGCGAGGTACTCAAACTGCTGGCAGCGGGAGAGTCAAATAAAGAGATTGGCCGCAATCTCAACATCAGCGCGGCCACGGTAAAAGCGCATCTGGAAGCACTTTTTCGGCGGCTGGAGGTGAAAAACCGGACCCAGGCGGCCATGTACTATACCCGGGCGATAGCCTGATACAGCGCGTTCAGACGTGAAGGCGTCTCGGCGAAACTGAATATCAATACTACCAATGCATCATGCTGCTGTTGGGTTAATGGGCGTGTTATATTTTCCCGCAGCAGCCTCTCACATAACTGAATATCTTCCTGAAGCAAACATTCTGCCTGAAGCGGAGTAATGCCTCCGTGAAAATTGTCCTCCTCATGGATCGCATGTCCATAGCCGATCACCCATAAACCATTTTCATCACGATATTTCTCCAGTGAAAGCCCCTGATGCTTCTTTATTAAATCAATGGCGGCATAAGAGATATTCAGCGCATGACCTTTCATATTCATTTCCTCGTAATGGCGATACTGTAGAGTAATTGAACAATGAAAAATATCCGCCAAATGGCTGTTGATCAGGCGTTATGGTTCAGATATTCATGCCGCAATAAACCCAATAACCAGTCATTTTGCCAGCGTCCGGAAAGGTAATAGCTCTCGCGAAGCTCCCCCTCCAGACGAAAGTGGGCTTTTTCCAGCAGACGTCTGGAGGCGACATTTCCCGCCGTGACGGTGGCGGTGAGCCGACGTAGTCCGCCCTCACGAAAGGCGTAATCGCAAAGCGCCTGCAGGGATTCGAAACCGTAACCTTTCCCCTGCGCCTCGGGTGCAAAAAGAAAGCCCACTTCAGCGCAATCGTCCTCACGATGAATATACCCGGTCACGCCCAGCGGTGCCTGAGAGGTGGCATCACGGACGACGAGACACAGCCAGTGCGTGCTGCCCGGCGTCCAGAGGGGCAGACGAGAATCAAACGCCTCACGAATCGCGGCAACGGGACGGTTTTCCGCCACAAAGCGCATCACGTCAGGATGTTGCTGCAACGCCAGAAAAAAGGGCCAGTCATGCTCCTGCAGAGGCGAGCAGTTCAGGCGTGAAGTCATTAAAACCGGCATTAAGATTCTCCTGAAACATTTTTAATGATTTTAGGGTTGTCACTTTATTTCAACAGAAAGTCAGGTATGGTTAAGCATGTATAAATAAAAGAAAAATGGCCATAAGTGCCCATTCCTGATGTCTTCGTTGTCGCTTAAGGAAAACAATGACTCTCAGCACATCACATCATATTCGCGAACAGTTTGAACACTGTCTGGCGGTCATTCGCCAGGCGTCGGTTGAAATTTTGCTTCTCCTGAATGTACATGTTTCTGAGGGAAAAGATCCACGCTGGCTCCTGGAACAACTGGATAGCGCACGTTTAGCGCTCGGGGGATGGGCAGCCGTTGCGAAGACGCTCAATCTGAATGATGCCGAGATGTCGGAATTTACGCTGCAGCTGCGCCTGCTGCAGCAGCGCGTTCCACAGTATGAAAGCGGGCAGGATGTCAGCGAAAACCAGCTGATTGCGGCGATGCGCTTTGTGACCACGCTGGAACATCTTCGTTTGCAGCAGCCGTTGCTGACTTACAGCACGGAGCTGGCAACGGGTAGCGAACTGCAGCAACAGCAGGCGCACAAGCAGGTTCGCGCCATTGAGCTGATGATTAAAGGACTTATTCAGCAGGCCTGGCCCGATCAGGTGCGGCTCAATAATCATCTCAAGACCTTATTTAATGCCGACCGGGTAAGACGCTGGCTGAAGCTCGGGGAGATCAACGATATCCTGAGTGGGATGATGTTCAGTGAACTGGCGCAGATGCTGGTGGATAAAAAAGAGTTCAGCCGGTATTACGCCTCGCTGTTTAACGATCCTGCCATGCTGACGCTCCTGGTAGAACCGCGTAAAACGCTGCAAACCTTCCTTGATGATATTCGGCAAATTCGCAACAACATCACGGTTCAGAAAACGTTAAGTTCGGCGCAAATTCAGCTGCTGGATAACTACTACATGCAGATATCCCGACCGGTTCAACGTGCATTCGAAGAGGGGAGAACGCGCGTCAACCCGGCCGGATTGATGGCGGTGGACGCCAGTGAACTGCACACTTTCTGGGAAAAGGCGCAGAAAATGGATCGTGTTACCGGTGGCGATCTGTTTGAGGTTCGTGACACGATTGAAAAGCCGACCCAGCGCGCGCCGCGCACGCCCGAACAGCGTGAGCAGCTTATCTCCGGTGCGTTATGGGGCGCGGTTGGCGTGATGGTAATCGCCATCCTGGTGGGCGGCTTCTGGCTGGTGACCAGCAGCAAACCGCAGTCATCGGCCGAACACACTGCGCAAGCGGCTCCGCCGAAAGATATGCGCGAAACCCCTTCTGCGCGCGAGACGCTGACCCGCATGGGGGTGACCTGGGACGACAATAATTTCCGTTCAGCGATTAATCGCAACGATACCCGTGTCGCGCAGCTCTTTTTGCAGGGCGGGATGGACTGGAAGCTGTCATGGACCGAAGAGGCGATGTCGGCAGGCCATGACGACGTGCTGGAACTCATGCTGCGCTACCGACGGAACATGACGGAAGAGAAGCCATGCCGTCGCTTTATCAACACGCTCAGCCACGCGATGTCGAACGGTGAATCCCTGACCTCAGTGCGTAAAGCGTATCTCAAAGCGTTCTGCACCGTGCCCGCCGTGGTGAAGCGCCAGCAGCACGATCTGGATATGGCTACGCGGCGTGCGCAGTCGCAACCGGATGCCACCACGAAAAAATGGCAGTCCATTCAGACTGCCATTTATGAGGTGATTCGCTGAACCCTTTACCCTATGGGAGAGGGCCGGGGTGAGGGCACCAGACCGCACCCCACTCAAGGCTCCCCATACAACCCTATCAGCCGTCGCACTACGCCGTTGGTCCAGCCGAAGCCGTCCTGAAGGGGATACTCACCCCCGCCACCCTCGCGTGGCGTACTGCTGGCGATATGATACTTCTCAATCAGCTTGTGGTGGGTCTTATAAAAATGATTCACCGTCTGCAGCCAGCTCCAGGCGATCTCATCGCCCAGTGAGTCATTGCCATACTGCTTGAACCCCTGAATGGCCATCCACTGCAGCGGGGCCCAGCCGTTGGGTTTATCCCACTGTTCGCCGGTTTCATACTCGGTTGCCAGAATCCCGCCCGGCGTCAGCAGTCGCGTTTTCACCGCATCCGACAGTCGATCGGCCTGTTCATGCGTGGCCATACCGACGTACAGCGGCACAATGCTCGCCGCAGAGAACAGCGCCATCACTTCGCGGCGCCAGTCATAGTCGCGATAGCAGCCGCTTTCTTCATCCCAGAGGTAGCGGTTAATCGCGGCGCGGCGATCGCTGGCCTTCTGATGGAACAGTTCAGCGGTCTCTTTATCCCCTTTCGACGCCGAGATATTGGCGATAGTACTCTCCAGCTTGAACAGGAAAGCATTCAAATCGATCGGGATAAACTGCGTGGTGCGAATGCTGGCCAGTCGGCCAGGCTCACGCAGCCAGCGGGAGGAGTAATCCCAGCCTGAGGCTGCACCCGCGCGCAAGTCACGATACACTTCGTTTGGCGGACGTCCGGAGTGACGGGCCGTTTCTACGTCCTCAATCCACGATTCGTCCCGGGGCGTGTCGCGGTCGTCCCAGTAGCGGTTGAGCAATGATCCATCCGGCATACGTACCGCGCTGCGATAGGCCTGATTAAGCAGCAACGACTCGGCACCGTCCATCCAGAAGGCGTGCTCCATCTTGAGGTGCTCAAGGTAACGCTTCGCGCCGCGTACCCCGTCCTCTTCAAACAACTCGACCATCAGGGCAAAGACCGGCGGCTGAGAGCGGCTGAGGTAATAGGTACGGTTACCGTTTGGGATATGCCCGTAGCGTTCGATCAGCCACGCGAAGTTATCCGCCATACACTTCAGCAGGTCGTTACGTCCGCTCTCCGCCAGCCCCAGCATGGAGAAATAGGAGTCCCAGTAATAGGTCTCACTGAATCGCCCGCCGGGCACAATATAGGCCTGCGGTAACACCAGCAGAGAGGACCAGGGGATATGGTCCTGCGGTTCGCGCGTCAGCACCGGCCACAGGCTGTCAATGTGCTCTTTTAGCGACAGACCGGGGTCAGAAACATATTCCGTGCCGTAGGTGGCCGGTAGCCAGAAGTGGTTCTCTACAAACTGGCGCAGGTCGAAATCCCGGTGACGTTTCACTTTACGATAGCGGATCAGGATATCCAGCGGGTCCATCTTCGGCGCGCAGTCAGGGAAGGTTTTGCTGTCCGCGAACAGGCGTGTTGACTGAACATGCTCGAACAGTTCCAGATAGCGATCGGCGGGCGTCAGGGCATCGGAGGCGGGTAGCCCCTCGATCATTTCGGGTTCCGGCTCCGCCTCAATCATTTCATCCAGTTTCAACTCGCAGGGATCGGTCTCGTAGCGCAGCTCTTCTGCGATCTCGAATTCGATATTCTCGGTAGCCTGTAGTTTCTGGTTGAACATGGTGATAGGGACCTCCGGTTGTGTGTACTTAAAGACAGTTTTTTTCCGGGCGTCTTATAAGCGTAGACATTCGCTTCGGTAGATGGGGAGGGAAATGTGCGGTAGATCACTATTTTCGGAGCATTCGTTTTGCAACGATTTATGAATGTGAATAAAAAAAGCCCCTCCGGGGAGGGGCTTCTGCCTTAACGCATGGTAACAAACTCTTCCGCGGCGGTCGGATGGATTGCCACGGTGTTGTCGAAGTCTTTCTTGGTCGCGCCCATTTTCAGCGCCACGGCGAAGCCCTGCAGGATCTCATCCATGCCGAAGCCAATGCCGTGGATACCCACAATCTTCTCGTCCGGGCCCACGCAGACCAGCTTCATGCGGCATGGCTGACGGTGAGAGGTGACGGCGGTATACATCGCGGTGAACGCGGATTTATACACTTTCACCTGGTCGTCGCCATACTGCTCGCGCGCCTGCGGCTCGGTTAAGCCAACGGTGCCGATGGGCGGATGGCTGAAGACCACGGTCGGGATGTTGGTGTAATCGAGATGCTCGTCAGGCTTGTTGTTAAACAGACGTTCGGAGAGACGACGTCCCGCCGCAACGGCCACCGGGGTCAGCTCTACGGCACCGGTGTTATCGCCGACTGCGTAAATGCCCGGTACGTTGGTGTTCTGGAACTTATCGACGACGATATAACCTTTTTCGTCGGTTTTCACGCCGGTCACGGCCAGGTTAAAGTTGTCATTCGCCGGTTCACGACCAATCGCCCAGATCAGGCAGTCGACGGTCTGGCTGCGGCCATCTTCCAGCTCCAGCGTCAGGCTGCCGTCCGCATTTTTCACCACCGCTTTCGGCACCGCGTGGGTGTGGAGTGTTGGGCCTTCAGCGTTCATGACTTCAACCAGCGTCTCGACAATCAGCGGGTCAAAGCTGCGCAGCGGCGCGTGTTTACGCACAAACAGATGCGCTTCCGCGCCCAGGCCGTTGATCACGCCCGCCAGCTCTACCGCAATGTAACCCGCGCCAACCACGGCAACGCGCTTAGGCAGGGCAGGCAGTTCAAAGAAACCGTCTGAGTCGATGCCGTATTCCACGCCCGGAATGTCCGGGTGGCTCGGACGACCGCCGGTGGCGATCAGGATATGATCGGCGGTGATCGTCTCACCGTTCACTTCGATCGTTTTCGCATCCACAAAGCGGGCAAAGCCGTGGATGACGTCGACGTTATTCTTACCCAGCACGTTGTCGTAGGAGGTGTGAATACGGTCGATGTAGGCGGTACGGCTGGAGATCAGCTTGTCCCAGTCAAAGTGATTGAGGGTGGTGTCAAAGCCGTAATCCGGGCCGTACATATGGATAGCTTCACGGATTTGCGCCGCGTGCCACATCACTTTCTTCGGTACACAACCCACGTTCACGCAGGTGCCGCCCAGCGCTTTAGCTTCGATCAGCGCACATTTCTGGCCATACATGGCCGCGCGGTTGATGGAGGCGATGCCACCGCTGCCGCCACCGATTGCGATGTAGTCATAATGCTTAGTCATAGCTTTTATCCTTAATCGTGAATTGCCGCGATTGTATACCTGAAATCAATAGTTTCCACCGATGGCTGCGATTACTCCGGCACGATCCAACTGACGGTGGCGTGGCCTGTACCCGCTGGCACCAGCGTTTTGTGCAGCCACGGCAGTACGTTGTGCATCTGCGCTTCGAGCTTCCACGGCGGGTTAATCACAATCATGCCGGAGGCGGTCATGCCGCGCTGGTCGCTGTCCGGGCGCACGGCCAGCTC
>ERZ791743.1679-NODE-1679-length-11395-cov-9.801764_pt1 | contig 11395 bp, 11 predicted proteins | sample MGYA00509952_ERZ791743 | MGnify/ENA primary metagenome ERZ791743 (study PRJEB30046, sample SAMN00792040) | human gut metagenome | study: EMG produced TPA metagenomics assembly of the A metagenome-wide association study of gut microbiota in type 2...
GTCAGGGTTCAAGCAAGAACAATGACAATGTACAGGATGCTGACTTTGAGGAAGTCAAGTAAGCTAGAGATAAATAAACATAAATTATCATAAGTAAAGGCGTGAAACTCAAGTGGTTTCACGCCTTTTTTGTTTTTCTTTATAATGCTGGTTTTTATCTATGATTATTGGCTTTTAATGGCATAATTGTACCATATTTGTACCGTACCTTAATGGTAGATAATGTGACACTTAAAGAATATATAGTCTGAGAATCAAGGATATACACAAGTAGTTTTCCTTTGCCAATATTGAAAGCGAATATTGAGATACATTTTTCTATTCATTATTCCTAAAATATATTTAATTCACTTATTTGTACCATATTTGTACCGCAACAAATTAGTAGGTAATGTGCAATAAACAATTATTAAAAACTTAAATATCAGTAAGTTATATGTTTTTATATTTTTCATCAAAGAATTGCTGAAATAAAGTCTGATTGTTCTTAGGATTCTAATCAAATATTACGCATTTTATATGCTTAATAGCTTCATATATGCACCTAATATCTCTTTGTTGTTTATTGATTTTATCTGCAATTATTTATATTCAATTAGATTCAATGCAATCTCCATCTTAATTTGTTTTAATCCATTGTTGTAAAACGTATGAAATAGTATTTTATACTCAGATTATGTAATATTTCTACAAATATACTTATTATAATTCGTTTTATAATGTTTTATTTCTATCTTTGCATAATATAATATATAAATTCAACGAATATGATAGCAGAATTCACCATTGAAAATTTTTTCTCAATAAAGTCCTCACAAAAGTTAAGCTTCGAACCTTCATCAGACACTTTTATGTCTGACGAATATTCATATGAAGTTAAGGATGGAATAAGATTGTTGAAATTGGGCATCATCTACGGTGCTAACGCTTCCGGCAAAACCAATATCTTGAATGCTGTAGAATTTTTCAGAATGCTTGTTCTTAGAATGCCCAAAGATCGAAATGAGAAAACCGGGGTCATTCCTTTTATGCTAGATGACACATCAAGGAATGAAAGAACAAAAATGTCCATGGTATTCTATATTAATAAATCGAAGTATATCCTTACTTTTGAATTAGACGCAAAATATATCTATTCGGAGACATTGATTGTTTACGATTCTATCCGTCCTACCAAATTGTATAGCCGTAGTTATGATGCAACTACTGATTCCACAACAATAGATTTCGGTGTAAATCTGAAAATGCCACGGAAAAGTCAGGATGTGATTTCCGGCAACACTATCAATAATTGCAGTGTACTTGCTGCATTTGGTAAGAGTAATGTGGAACGCACCAAGTTGAACGATGTATATGATTACTTTGCCAAACAGGTTAAAGACGTATTGGCTCCTGGCATGCTGCTTTCGGGATATGTAAAATCACGATTGGATAAAGATGAAACAGGCGATTTGAAGAAGTTTATTTTGAACTTTTTGAAAGCATCCGATTTCAACATAGAAGATGTCGTATTGCATGAAGAGGAAGAATTGATTACTCCTGAATTGGAGCAATTGATTCAAAGTGCTCCCATTGATAATGAGGCAAAAGCTGAAATGCTTAGAAAAGGAAAAATCACAAATACAGAATTGACATTCAAGCATAAGGTTGGCGACAAACTATACGATTTGTCTGAAGAATACGAATCCAATGGTACAATGAGATTTTTGGGAATGGCTGTAATTCTGAATTTCTTGTTGAAGACCAACCGGTTTGTGCTTATTGACGAAGTTGAAACAAGCATCCACTATGAACTGCTGGCTTATTTTATAAAAGTCTTTTTAGCGAACAGTGAAGGAACATCACAAATGTTGTTGACAACACATGACATCAATCTGCTTAATGAGGATTTCATTCGACGTGATACGATATGGTTTACCGACAAAGACGAATATGGTGAGACTAAAATAGTACGTCTTTCATCTTTAGGCCTTCACAAGAATCTTTCCCCATATAATGCTTATAAACAGGGTAAATTAGTTAAGCTTCCGTTCCTTGGTAGTCAATACATTAACCTAAACGACAAATGATATGAAGCGAACAGTAACAAAAAGTATCGCTATCATAGGCGAGGGAGAAACCGAGTGGTTCTATTTCGATTCTTTGAGGGTAGCATGTCGTTATCCTTTCAAGGTTGCTCCCGATTTTCCGCAGCATAGCGATATCAATCATATTCTAAAATTGGTAGAATCCTATTTGAACAAGCAATATGATTATATCGTATGCCTGTTTGATATGGATAGGTTATTTCAATTCCCTTCTGAAATGCAATTGTATCAAAGAGCCAAGAAAAAGTATGGCACAAAGAAATATGCTAGCAAAGTGATGTTTGTAGAAACGAATCCATGTACGGAATTTTGGTTTTTACTCCACTTTCTGCCCAATGTGGTTTGTCGACGATATGAAAGTTACGACCAACTGCTTCCTGAATTACAAAAATATATGCCGGGGTATGAAAAGACTAAAAGATATTTCATACGCACTAATCTCTACAAATATTTGACTGAGAATGGTGATTTGGAACGAGCAATGTCAAATTCAGAGAAACTTTGTCTGCTCAGCCAAGAATCACTGGAAGATTTGAAAGCATATTCCGAGATTCATAAGGTTATCAAATTGTTAAATGAAATAAAAAAATAATTCTATCATGACAAAAAGACAAGTATTTTACAGTTTTCATTTTAAAAATGACTCATGGAGAGCTGGACAAGTCCGAAATATAGGAGTAGTAGAAGGGAATGCGCCAGTTTCTTCAAATGAATGGGAAGAGGTTAAGCGTAAAGGAGAAGATTCTATTAAAAGATGGATTAATGGTCATATGGAATATCGCTCTTGCGTTATTGTATTAATTGGTTCTGAAACTTCATCAAGAGAGTGGTGTAAATACGAAATCAAGCATGCTTGGAAAGAAGGAAAGGGAATTGTTGGTATTTATGTGCATAATCTAAAGGATTTCAACGGCGAACAAGATATAAAAGGAGACAATCCATTTAAATTGTTTTGCATAGATAAAACATTTAATTACATTGCAGAGCACAAATCTCCAGCCGATAGTAATGAAATAAATTTATCTGAGATATGCAAGGATTATGATCCACCATATAAAACTAGCACTTATGTTTATGATTATATTAAGGAGCACATAAATGAGTGGGTAGAAGAAGCTATTAGAATTCGAAATCAATATCCAAAATAAAATTAGAATTATGCCAATACGTAAGGATGTTTTCATAAAGAATTATATTAAAGCACTTAATAATGGGGATGCTGCCGTTTTTGCAGGTGCAGGATTGTCTGCTCCAAGTGGATGTGTTAATTGGAAGCAATTATTAAGTGAAATTGCAGAGGAATTGCAACTTGACATTGAAAAGGAATCAGACTTAGTAGCAATAGCACAGTACTACTACAATAAAAATGGGAATAATCGAACGAAATTAAATGATATAATTAAAGATGCTTTCCAAACAGGAAAGAATCCAAATATTAATCATAATATACTCGCCCGGTTGCCAGTTTCTACATATTGGACTACGAACTATGATAAGCTGATAGAGAAATCATTGGAGAATAATGGTAAAATTTGTGATGTAAAAACTTGTTGTGCAAACCTCACGACCACTTTAAAAGGACGCAATGTCGTAGTCTATAAAATGCATGGAGATGTGGATCATCCAGAAGAAGCCGTATTAATTCGTGATGACTATGAATCATATAGTCGGGAAAAAAAGCCTTTTATCAATACATTGTCTGGAGACCTAATGACAAAAACATTTTTGTTTATAGGCTTTAGCTTTTCTGATCCTAATTTTTCTTATATATGTGCTCATTTAAGGGCACATTTAAAGGGAAATATGAGAGAACACTATTGCTTCTTGAAGGATATTTCTAGAACTGACTATGAAGATGAAAGTGAATTCGAATATGAGAAAAGAAAATTGTTATATTTTATCGATGATTTAAAACGATTCAATATAAAAACTGTTCTTATTCAAGAATATTCGGAGATAACAGAAATTTTACAAAGTATAAAGAGAATTTATAATAGTCGAACAGTATATATATCCGGCGCAGCAGCAGAATACATGCCAGATGGTAAAGAGGCATACGAAAGATTTATAAGCAAATTAAGTAGCCGTTTAATTTGTGAAGGATATAAAATCGTTTCAGGATATGGCTTAGGTGTGGGCAGTGCAGTAATAAGTGGTGCTCTTTCTGAAATATATTATAATCAGAAAAAATCACTTACTGATCAATTAATTCTACGGCCTTTCCCTCAAGGAGAGGATGCTAAGAAATTATGGGAAACTTATAGACAAGATATGATATCATATAGTGGTATATCCATTTTCTTACTAGGGAACAAGACGGAAAATGAAACTATCATTTTGTCTGATGGAATGCGAGATGAGTATAAAATTTCAAAAGAGCAAGGTAATTTTCTAATACCTATTGGCCGAACAGGATATATGTCAAAAAAATTATGGGAGGATTTATTAAAAGAAAAACAACATGACCATACATTTGACGTTTATCGCCGTGATATTGAGGCTTTAGGTGATAGCAAGAAAACTTTGGACGAAATAGTTGAATTAGTCATTGAAATAGTAAAAAAAGTAAAATAATTATGGCACATAAAACATTTATTTCTTATAAATATAGTGAGGCACAGAATCTTCGTGATAGAATAATAAAAGCATTGGGAGATGATGCAAGTTACTATCAGGGAGAAACAAGTGAGTCTCCAGATTTAACAGATACATCTACTGAAAATATACGCAAAAATTTGCGAGATATGATGTATGACACATCTGTAACAATTGTAATTATTTCTCCACACATAAAAGAGAGTAAGTGGATTGATTGGGAGATTGAATATTGTCTCAAAGATATAACAAGAAAAAATAGGACATCACATGCAAATGGAATTGTTGGGGTCATAATGAAAGTAAACGGAGGATATGATTGGTTTAAATATACATCAATTAACCAAGATGGATGTTCAGTTACTAATTATTATGATTCCAAAGTTTATAATATTATCAATAACAATAGATATAACCAGAATCCCAAAGTATACTCTTGTAGTCGATGTAAGTGTGTAAATGCATTAACTGGTTCTTATATTGCTTTTGTAGAAGAAGATGAATTTTTGTCTAATCCTCAAAAGTATATTGATAATGCCTATGATAAAAGTGAAAATGATGCGAAAGGGTATATTTTGACAAAACAACGATAAATTAATTGCTTAATAGTGAAGGTTGGAGTGAATTATCACAACCTTCACATTCCCTTTTTAGATAGGTCTTATCAGTGATTTAACAACGGCGATTTCTTCATATATTACATAGAGTTGATTATTTATTTTGGAAATGCGTTTATTCCAATCAATATCGCTTAATAATGTGAAGTCTTACAACGGAATAAAACGAAAAACATGACACTGTCTAAAATTTTGTGTAAATGGAAACAGAATTCTGCTGTAAGCTTTCTTATATCTGGATTCTACTTTCAAACATAAGCATAAATTTATTCATAATCAAACCATAGTTATGAATAGGCTGTGTCCATTTCCTCTCAATTTCCGGTAATCTAAACTCTAATCTACTCATTCTTTTGCTTAAATACTTCATATATGCATCTTATAAGCCATTGTTACATATTGCTTTTTTAATGTATAGCTATTATGTGTCTTTACATTTTACGCAATGGATTGGGTATTTTACAATACAATGTATTGGTCATGGTTAATATCTATTCATGAGCTTTGAACAGTAACACTATCATAAACATAAAAACAGTAGTCAAAGTAATTCGGTGATTATTAGGAAAAATAGATTTAAAACTTTGTTTGTATATTCAGTAACGATCTTAGAATAATAAAAACTGTAAACCTGTATTATCCGAATTGTGACGGATGAGGATTTATGCAACAAAAAGCTTAGCCTGATTAGAAAGGCTGAATGATGAAATTGAGATAAAAGAGTTTTGTTTATAACATAAAAAGGTATATACGATATAGAAAAAAGAGAAAACAGTTGAATGTTTTGTCAGACATAAAATAATGTACTAAATTTGTAGCAACATGCTTACCCCGCTTCCCGTAAGAACAGCGCGCTCAGGGTGAGCTTTTTATTTTTATATATCCATGATAACTGAAACGAATAAGAATCTTATCCAAAACATATCATATCTTTTACAGACCAGATAAACCTGCTCAAACAAGGAGGAATGATTTTCGATGATGAACCAAAGGCATTACAATTGTTGCAGAATATCAGTTATTATCGTTTGAGCGGTATTGGTGGCACATTTGAGACATTTACTGTATATCCCTATCTTACCACAGTGGATTTTTGATCTTATGTACTATGCGTCTGTAGGTCGCTTCGCTTGCTAAGTCCCAATCTCTGTCTCAACTTGGACGGCGATACCAGAGTTTTTTTCGGGTGAAAAATAATCGCAGAGAATTTTTGGCCTGAAAACCCTTGGGCTTGAACGTCAGGTATTGTCCCTCCGAGTTAACTTCTTTAAGGGACTTTGCAAGTGAAACGGGATTTTGAACGCTACATATACTCTTGGTTGGCAATTCAGTCTTTGAATTGTTCTAAACGAAGTACTTTTGTAATAGTAATATAAATGGTATTGTATATGGCATATTTTAATGATAAATTCAAAAAGGCAAGACTGGATCAAAGCCCTTATCTATTCCATTTTATTAATGGATATGATAAATCCCCTTGCGAAACCTTGCAAAAGATTTTGGAAGAGAAGCAACTCATTAGCAAAAAAGGATATATCTGTTTTTCAGCTTCACCTTTAACAGCTATTAAAAAGTTTTTCGAAGTAAAAGTTAATAGTACAGGACAACCTATGTATCAACCATGGGGTTTAGGTTTCTCAAGAGATATATTAGTCAGAGATTTTGGTGCAAGGAATGTTATTTATACTGACGGTACTGAGGGAATACCTGAACATTTGGACTGGCGTACTCAAAAGTTAAAAATAGATTCATACGATTACGAATATCTACGTGAATGGAGAATCAAAGGAGAAACATTTGATTTCTCAAAATTTCCTAAAAGCGATATTATTGTTATTGCGCCAAATCGAGACGCTCTAAATCATTTGGTTGTAAGGTTTGATATGGAGTTTACAGGAATAGTAAATTATTACACAGGTGATGTTGAGGAGGATTGGAGTGAAGTATGGAAACGAGAATGGAAAGGTATATCAGTAGATAAATTAGGTACAGATAATTTATTAGATGATTTTGCTGTATCTGGCTCTACTATTTCTCAAGTATTGGAAGAAGATATGTTTGATAAATTACTGTCTGATTCACCATGGAATATGATAACTAATAAATAAAAAGGCAATGGACGAAATCAAATATTATTGTTATATATGTGATGAAGAGCTTACTGATACAAACAATTCAGATGAGCATATTATACTGAATTCAATTGGAGGACATTTACATTCGAAACAACTTTTGTGTAAAAAATGTAATAGTAAATTAGGAGACACCGCGGATGCAAAATTGGCAGAAGACTTATCCTTTTATACAGATATGTTGAAAGTGAAAAAAGTACGCAATAATCCGCATAAACAAATTATGTTAGATGATGAAGGTCATGAAGTTGTTGTTAATGAGGCTGGTGCAAAAATAGAGTTAAGACGTCCATATAAAAATATTGATAAAGAAGAAGGTCTAAATAATATTAGGATACAGATAACAGCTCGTAATAAAAAAGAGTTAATGGGAATTCTTAATAGTATAGTTAGAGAGGGAACAATCCATCAAGAAAAAGCAGATAAACTTATTAATAAAGCTGTCACTATTGAACATAGGCCCATACTTCATAAACAAATCAGTATTTCGCAAGAAGCATTCCCTAGTATTATAAAATCTGCCGTAAATTATTATCTGTATAAAACTCAAGATACTCCCCGAATAAAACATTTAATTCCTTATATTCTAGGAGAAAAGGATGCAAAAGAAGTCTTGTATCTTCATCATTTAAAGGAACTTCCATATGATGAAACGAAAGAAGAGGTAACTCATATGATTCATATAGAAGGATGTAAAGATACAGCATTATTATATGCTATGATGGAATACTATGGTATATTCATTTATATTGTTGTTTTGGATTCAGACTATCATGGAGATTATATAAATGAGACATATACATATGATACAATTGAAGGTTGTGAAATAAATCGAAGCTTTTCATTACCTCTTACTCTTGAAGACCTTAATGTTTTTAGAGAACAACCACATGATGAATATGTGAAATACCTGCCATACATTAAAGAAAGATGTGATAGGGTTATGAATATATGGCAAAGAAGAAATGATCATGAAGAATTATTAAAAATCATAGAAAAAGCATTTGGAAAATATCCTGATGGATGCATTATAACGCAAGAAATGATTTCAGAAATAGTCGATGAGATAATGAAATTCATTGAAAATAAGTTGTCATCTCAAATTCAATAAGCAAAAAGCCAACTTATGTCTATGTTTGACAGACCGACACTGTCCAAAATTTTGTGTAAATGGAAACAGGATTCAGCTGTAAGTTTGTTCTTATATCTGGATTCTGTTTTCAAAAATAAGCATAAATTGATTCATAATCAACCCCCAGTTATGAATAGGCTGTGTCCATTTCTTCTCAATTTACATAAGTGAAAGATAAACGGTCTTTTTGACAGCATCATCCGAATGGAATGAAAGTTTTGATTTCGTGTACTTTCTGATTTTCCCGTTCAGATTTTCAATGAGATTTGAAGTATAGCTTATTTTCCTGATTTCCAACGGGAACTGAAAGAAAACGATCAGATCATCCTAGTTGTTCCTCCATGAAAGTATGGTGTATGATACTTTCCTCCCCATTTCTTTTCCAGATTGTCAAGTTCCGTGGCAGCAACCTCTTTATTGGGTGCATTATAGATATTCTTCATATCCGCCGTAAACTCTTTCTTGTCCTTATAAACGACAGATTTACAAGAGTTTCTAATTTTATGCACCACCCAGATTTGGGTGGATGACTGAGGAAATACGGTGCGGATGGTATCCGTAAATTCATTCAGATTGTCGGTACAGGTAATTAGGATATCCTGCACTCCACTGGCCTTTAAATCGGTCAGAACGCCCATCCAGAAAGAAGAACTTTCCGATTTGCCGTCCCACATACCAAGGACTTCCTTCAGGCCGTTCTGTTTCAGTCCGACACAAAGATAAACGGTTTTGTTTATGATCTTGCCGTTATCCCGTACCTTGAAGACAATACCATCCATCCAGACAAAGAAATAAACAGGGTCCAAAGGGCGGTTCTACCATTCCTGGGCTGCCTGATTTACCCTATTTGTAATGATGGAAATGGCCGATGTAGAGAGCTCTATTTCATAAATTTCACGCATCTCATCTTCTATATCAGAAACACTCATTCCTTTGGCGTATAGGGAGATTTGAAGTTACTTAAAAAAGCAGTTTAGTTTGGTTTATTTCCTTTATATATAGATAATAAATTAAACTGGTTAATATATAGGCGCGCACACGAGAGTATTTAATGCAGTTCTGTGGACACCTGGTCAATCTATTCTTTCGTAGAAGATTCTTTTTTATTATATCAAATTCAAGTTGGTTAGTATGGACAATAATTCGTCTTTGATTTTTCTTCTGTTGGAATATCTGAAAAGGCGGTTGCGGTTGACGGAATACATTTTGAATGCATTCTCTATGATACGTTCGCTTTCCCTCCCTTGTAGATAGAAGAAATCAGAATCTCTCAAAATATCTACCAGAAGTTTTTCCAATGTGGGCATTGGGATGCCAGATACTTCCTGCAACGGAGCCTCTGAAACAAGGTTCTTCACGAAGATAGTTCTGCTGTCCATATTCACATAACGATATACAATATCTTTACTGGGGCGCAGAAAAACCGGTCGGCCTTCGCCTTTCAGAAAATCAAAAATAGTCTCGGCCGAATCCCTTTCTGTTTCCACATAAATTATGCGGTTGGATGAAAGATCATGTTGTAGGAGTGAAGTGATTTCACCTTGGTAGATACAGAATTTAGCAAATGGGAGGTTGGTCTGCAACAGATTGGATACCTCTATTATGTCATCTGCTGGTTTGGGCGAAAATATCGGTTTCTTCACTTTGGCATACATTCCGTGGCTAGTTCTGATAAGTACGTTACTATTTACCAGTTTGAACAAATGCCAAAGCAAGGAAGAACTGTTGATGTTCATACTCTTGCTAAGGTTCTCAAACAAATCATCTATATTAAAGTCATGATGCTTTTTGTCAAAATTCAGTATGGCTGATTTTGTTTCGTTACTCATATCATATCTGCACTTTATGTCGTAAATACAACAAATTATCGGCACAAATTCGAAATAGTGCCGATAATTTGTGAATGATTTCTCACAATTATATGATTGAAAAAACTCTAAGTATCCGTCTATTGATACCACGCTCTTCGCACAATACTTTTATTAAATTACCTGCTAACAGAACTTCACAAATTTATATTGAGCATGATTATATAATTGCTGAATACGATTAATCCCAACCATTCGTCTGTTTCGATATTAATACATATCGTTTATTAACACTCATCTTTATCGTTTCTTATTGCTATCACAAAGAGATAATAGTTTCCAATAAAAAACGAAAGATTTTTATCCCTCATAATTAATAATCGTCTTCTTGTAAAAAGATAAGTACCAAACAAATGCAAAGAATGAAGAACAAGTGAAAACAAATGAAAGGAATTTATCACATAATCAAACTAGGTTAATTGTTTATCGTTGTTTATGAAACATGTTTTATCTTCACAAAAAAGATAGTTTGGTTAAGAGGTCATTTATTTATGGGTAAAAATAATGTGTTGACATAAATAAAACAAAATAATAACAATAGCTTCCTCTGATTAAATATTTGATATTTAATCATTTACATCGTTTTTTGTTCCAGTTTTTATTCTTATGGATATTTATGAAATAAGATTACCATATTTGTACCATGACTTATGCAAATATCTGATTATCAATTGGTAGCACATTAGAGGAAGTAAAATAATCTGTAACAAATAGATAGAAGAGATTCCGTATAATCGAAAGGGTTATACGGAATTTTTTTATGCTTTGATACTTAGTATATATTGGCTAAAATGACAAATAAAAAAGTGTAGTCTTCATACTTTGTGGGGATTTTTGTATATTTGTGTAGATTAGTTTGAAGGAACTACGAACAAGAATGTTTCCAATTGTACAACCTGGCGATGCAGTCTAATTATATTATACCATGAAAAGAAGGTTTATATTTATATCTGTTTTGTTGTTT
>ERZ791743.1683-NODE-1683-length-11331-cov-7.861564_pt1 | contig 11331 bp, 10 predicted proteins | sample MGYA00509952_ERZ791743 | MGnify/ENA primary metagenome ERZ791743 (study PRJEB30046, sample SAMN00792040) | human gut metagenome | study: EMG produced TPA metagenomics assembly of the A metagenome-wide association study of gut microbiota in type 2...
TACAATAAAATATTAGTAATAATTTCTACTTTATCTTTGATAAGTTTATATAGAGGTTTTAGAGAATGGAAAATGCATTCATTTGCAAGTAACTATAGAATTATAGAAGCCGGATACCCAACTATTTATACAATAGAAATTGGACTTTACATTTTTATTAGTTTATTTTGTTTTATGAAAATTAAAAATATTTATTTTAAAATAATTTCTGGATTAATTTTTTTATTTTCTTGTTTTGTATTAGTGGGGACTCATAGTAGAGTAACTCTTATATTAGTTCCTCTTTTATTGCTTGGATTAGGAACATACTATTTGATAAAAAATAAAAAGATAAATTTAAAATATTTGTTTTTTGTAGGAATAATAGGAATTCTATTTTTAAACTCTTCTTTATTAGAGCAACATACTGAAAGATTAGATACTATAAATAATTTTAAAAAAATAAAAAATGATGTGAGAGTAAAAATTTATATTAAAGGATTAAAAGACTTTAAAGAAAATAATTATAAATCTTTAGGATATAGATATTATGTGAATCATAATCTAGATGCAGTTTCTTGGGAGAAAACTCCACATTTACATAACAATATATTAGAAGTTATGGTAACAGAAGGAATTGGGGCACTAGTTTTTTATATTTTTTATAACATATATTTATTTAAATTACTTTTAAAAAGATTAAAAGAAAATATAACTGAAGAACAAAAAAATATGACTAAATTAAGTATTGTTTTATTTATATTTATTAATCTGGCAGGATTAGTAGATAGTAATATATATTTCTATAAAATTAATTTAATAATAAGTTTAATTTATGGATTAAGTTTTTGTAATATTATAAAAGATAATGAAAGTTTAAAATAAGAATGATATAATAAAATATACTAAAGACATGGAGAGCCATCAATGAATAAATTAAAAAAGATAGAAACAAACTTACAGGGAATATCTATAATAGAGCCTTTAGTATTTGGAGATGATAGAGGTTTTTTTCTTGAGTCATACAATAAATCTGAATTTGAGAAAATAGGAATAACTACAACTTTTATACAAGATAATCATTCTAAATCTAAAAAAGGCGTACTTAGAGGACTTCATTTTCAAACTAGACATTCTCAAGCAAAGCTTATAAGAGTAATAAAAGGGAAAATATTTGATATTGTAGTTGATATAAGAAAAGACAGTCCTACATATGGAAAATGGTGTGGAACTGAGTTAAGTGCAGAAAATAAAAAAATGTTGTATATATCAAAAGGTTTTGCTCATGGATTTTTAGCTTTAGAAGATGATACAGAAATAGAATATAAATGTGATGAATTTTATAATGCACAATATGATTCAGGAATAATGTGGAACGATAAAGATATAAATATCAATTGGAATTTTGAAAAGTATGGTATAAAAGAAGAAGATATAATTTTATCAGAAAAAGATAAAAAACATCAATCTTTTAAGGAGTACACAGAAAAATATATAGGAGAAAATGTATTACTTACAGGAGGAGATGGACAACTTGGTCAGGATTTTCAAAAACTTTTTGATAAATTAGGAATAAAATACACAACTACTGACTATAGAGAATTAGATGTAACTGATAAAGAGAAAGTAAAAGAATTTGTAGAGAGAAATAATTTTACTATAATAATAAACTGTGCAGCATATAATAATGTGGATAGAGCAGAAGAAGAATCAGAAAAATGTTTTGCTTTAAATGCATATGCACCTAAATATTTGTCAGAAATATGTAAAGAAAAGAATATAGTATTTGTAACATATTCAACAGATTTTGTATTTGATGGACAAAAAGAAATACCATATACAGAAGAAAATATTCCTAGTCCTTTATCAATATATTCAAAGGCAAAATTAGAAGGAGAAAAATATTCACTGAAATATGGAAAAAGCTTTGTAATAAGAACATCATGGGTATTTGGAATGGGAAATAATAATTTTTGTAAACAGGTGATTAACTGGTCAAAAGGAAAAGATAGATTGAGTATAGTAGATGACCAAGTATCATCACCAACATATTCAAAAGACTTGGCAGAATATTCATGGGAACTTATTCAAACAGATAGATATGGGCTATATCATTTATCAAATGATGGAGAAGCATCAAAATTTGAACAAGCGCAATATATATTAAAGCAAATAGGATGGAATGGAATACTGGAAAGAGCAAAAACAAAAGACTTTCCTTTACCAGCAAAGAGAGCAGAATATTCTAAATTAGACAGCAGTAAATTGGAAAAAGTAATTAATAAAAAAATACCACATTGGAAAAGTGGAATAGATAAGTTTTTAGAGGAAATGAGAGAAAAGGGAGAGATATAGATGAAAACATATCTTGTAACAGGAGCAGCAGGGTTTATAGGAACAAATTTTGTGAAATATATGCTTGAAAAGTATGGAGAGAAAATAAGAATAGTAGCTCTGGATAAACTTACTTATGCAGGAAATATAGAAAATATCCAAGAAGAAATAGATTCTAAAAAGATAGATTTTGTAAAGGGAGATATCTGTAATAGAGAATTAGTGGAAGATATATTTTCTAGGTATGAAATAGATTATGTAGTAAATTTTGCAGCAGAATCTCATGTAGACAGAAGTATATCAAATCCACAGATATTTTTGGAAACAAATATACTTGGAACACAAAACCTGTTGGAAGTCTCTAAAAAATTCTGGAGTATAGGAAAAGATGAAAATGGATATCCTGTGTATAAAGAAGGAAAAAAATTTCTACATATATCTACAGATGAAGTATATGGATCACTATCAAAAGATTATACAGAAGCAAAAGAACTTGTACTTAATGACAGAGTAAAAAAAGTAGCAGAGGGAAGAAAGAATTTAAAAACATATGGAGATAAATTTTTTACAGAAGAAACACCATTGGATCCAAGATCACCATATTCAGCCTCAAAGACATCAAGCGATATGATAGTGAGAGCATATGCAGAAACATATAAGTTTCCAATGAATATAACAAGATGTTCAAACAATTATGGACCATATCAGTTTCCAGAAAAGTTGATACCACTTATTATAAAAAATATATTGGAAGGTAAAAAGCTGCCAGTATATGGAGATGGAAGTAATGTAAGGGATTGGTTGTATGTAAAAGATCATAATAAAGCAGTGGATATGGTAATAAATAATGGAAGATTAGGAGAAGTATATAATATTGGTGGTTTTAATGAAGAGAAAAATATCAATATAGTAAAGCTTACAATAGATACTATAGCCAAGATAATGAAAGAAGAACCAGAGTATAGAAGAGTATTAAAAACTGATGTGACTAAAATATCATATGATTTGATAAGTTATGTACAGGATAGACTGGGACATGATGCAAGATATGCAATAGATCCAGAAAAGATAGTAACAGAATTAGGTTGGTATCCAGAAACATCATTTGATAAAGGAATAGAACAAACAATAAGGTGGTATTTGGATAACCAGGAATGGACAGAGAAAGTTTTAAGTAAATAATAAATATAGCATTGTAATCTATAAGAAGATTGGTTTAAAAGCCAGTCTTTTTTTATTTTTTGAAACATAATTTCACCATAAATATATTGCTAAAAAAGCTTAAAATTAATTTTAAAGATATTTATTAATAGTATAATCAGTATTTTTGTATTTAATGATTGAAAAAAACAAAATAATTTAATTTTAAAAAATCTAATCTTAAAGAATGTTTAATGATAGAAATAAAATGTTTATTAAATTTAAAAAGTAGAAAAAAATAATTATATAATGTATAATTTTACTTGAAAAATTATTTTTATTATCTTTAAAAGTAAATAAAATATAAGAGTTGATTAATATAAATCTTTGGGGGAATTATGCTAAGAAAATTAAATAGAGCATTTCAAGACTATATGCGGGAGAAAAGATTAAAACTAGGAAAATATATATGGGATAGAAAAAAGAATAAAGAAGAAATAAAATTAGGAAACTTTATTGAAAATAATGAGATAAGAAAAATATTATTTCTAAGATATGATGGGAAAATAGGAGATATGGTAATAAATACTCTAATGTTTAGAGAAATAAAGAAGAAATATCCATATATAGAAATAGGAGTAGTAACAAAAGAAGGTGCAAAAGTAGTAATAGAAAATAATCCAAATGTAGATAAAATATATGAGTATAAAAAAGATAGAAAAAGTATAAAAGAATTATCTTTGGAAATAGCAGCAGAAAAATATGATTTATTAATAGATTTTTCAGAGATGTTGAGAGTGAATCAAATGATGCTTATAAATCTATGTAAGGCAAGATTTAACATAGGAATAGATAGAGAAGAATGGGAATTATTTGATATAACAATAAAAAGTGGGATAGATTTTAATTGGACAGATCATATAACAGAAAGATATTCAGCATATTTGAAGAAAATAGGATTTAAAGAAAAAGAAATAGATAAGAAATATAATATTTATATTGCAGAAACAGATAAATATAAAGAATTTTTAAAAGGAATAAAAGAAGAAAAAATAGTAGTCTTGAATCCCTATGGAGCAAGTAAGCATAAAAGTTTTAGTTTAGAAACATTGGATAAAATAATAAAGTATTTAAAGAGTGTGAATGTAGGAGTAATTTTAATATATTTTGGAGAAAAATATAGAGAGCTAGAACAATTAAAAAAGGATAATGAGAATGTGTATATTCCTCAAAATATAGAAACAATACAAGACAGCGTATATTTAATAAAAGGAGCAGATTTAGTAATAACTCCAGATACATCAATAGTTCATATAGCATCAGCGTTAAATAAAGCTAATATATCAGTATATCCTCCAAAAGGAGGAAAATATGGAGTAGATCATTTAGTATGGGCTCCCAAAACAAAAGAAACAAAAGTAATATTTTGTGAAGATAAGAAGAGTCAATATGATGAAATAGATATAAATACATTTGATTTTCAAGAAATGAAGAAACTGATTGGAGAAAGATATGAAAAGAATATTATTTAAAAGTGGAAGTACTATGATGGGAGGAGTAGAAAGAGTTCAGTATGAATATATTAACTTTTTAGTTGATAAAGGATTTGATATAAAAGTTGTTATTGAAAATGATAACGGAAGTGAAAATATTTTAGAAAAAGAAATAAAAACAAAGGTAGAATATTTAAAAAATTATGAGTATATATCACAAATAAAAAAAATTAGAGAAAATAGAAAAAGAAATTTTTTTTCAAGAATAAAATATGCAATAGTATTGTCTAAAGAAAAAAGGTATGCAGATAAAAAGTTTTTAGAAATATATAAGAAATTTCAGCCAGATATTGTAATAGATTTTGATTCCAGTCTTACAAAGGTTATAAAAAAATTAAAAGATTCAAAGAATTTAGTGTGGATACATAGTTCAATAGAAAATTGGAAAAAGAAAAAAAATAAAATAAAGAGGTTTGTAAAAAGATTAGAATATTACAATAAAATAATATGTATATGTCAGGAAATGGAAGAGGACTTATTAAAATTAAATAATAATTTAATAGGAAAAAGTGAATATTTATATAATCCAATTGATTTTGAAAAAATAAAAATGTTGTCAGATATTCCTTTTGATGAGGAAGAGAAAAAATTGGTAAAAGAAAAATTTCTTTTGATGGTGTCAAGATTAGATATAATTCCAAAAGATTTTAAAACATTATTTTCAGCATTTGATATTGCAAAAGAAAAAGGATATGAAGGAAAATTATATCTTATTGGTGATGGACCAGATAGGGAAGAAGTAGAAAAAATGAAAGAAAATTCTAAATATAAAGAGGAAATTTATTTGCTGGGTAGAAAAGAAAATCCATATAATTGGATGAAAAAAGCAGATAAATTGATATTATCTTCAAGATATGAAGGTTTTCCAACTGCACTTTTGGAAGGAATTGCATTAAATGGAAATGTGATAAGTTCTAATTGTAAAACTGGGCCAAAAGAAATATTAGCAGAAGGAAGAGGAAAACTTTTTAAAATTGGAGATAATGTTGAACTTAGTAAAAATATATTGAAAAATTTTGACATAAATTTTAAAGAGAATTTTTTAGAGAAATTTAATAGGAAGGCAATTTTTGAAAAGTTTTTGAAAATTTTGGAGGAATAAATGGTTAAAATATTTGATTATTTTTTTAAAAAAGAAATACCAATATTAATGTATCATAGACTTATTAATGATAAGAAAGATATAGGAGTTCATACTATATATTATGAGGTTGATAAATTTGAAGAACAATTGGTTTATTTAAAAGAAAAAGGATTTAAAACTATTACTTTTAAAGAGTTAAAAAATATAACAGAAGAAGATAAAAAGAAAGAAAAATATATTATTTTAACATTTGATGATGGATATAAAGATAACTTTGAACTTTTATTTCCGTTATTAAAAAAATATAATATGAAAGCTGTGATATATATGGTGTCACATCTAGAAGATAACAGATGGGATATAGAGGAAACTGGAGAAAAAAGATTTCAACTGATGAACTCAAATCAGATATTGGAAATGCATAAATCTGGATTAGTAGAATTTGGTGGTCATACTATGCATCATGTAAAATTAAATAAACTCAGTCCAGAAAAGCAAAAAGAGGAAATAGAAGGAAATAAAATATACTTAGAAAAACTTTTAAATGAACAGTTAGTATCTTTTGCTTATCCTTTTGGATTTTTTAATGATGAATCTAAAAAAATAGTAAAAGAATTAGGCTATGATTATGGAGTAGCAACTGATTCAGGACCTTTTTATATAAATGATGATTTATATGAAGTTAGGAGAATAGGTATATTTTCAGATATAACAATGAATAAATTTAAAAGAAGAATAAAGGGAAATTATAATTTGAAAAAATGTAATAAGCTAAAATAAAGAGGTGAAAGAAAAAAGTGGAAGAAAAAATAAGCCTTATAGTAACTTTATATAATCGCTTAGAATATGCAAGAAATATGATTTTAGCTCTTCAACAGCAAACAAAGCAGATAGATGAACTGATTTTTGCTGATGATGGATCAAGTGAAGATGTTTATGAATATATAAAAGATTTACTACAGGAATGTAAATTTAAAATAAAATATGTCTATCAACAGGATATAGGATTTAGACTAGCAGCTTCAAGAAATAATGGAGCGAGAGCAGCTGAAAATGAATACCTTATTTTTTTAGATCAAGATGTTATCTTTGATAAAGACTTTATCAAAAAAATATATGAATCAAGAAAGAAAAAAAGAATGGTTTTTTCAGAAGCGTTGGGAAGTTCAGATGAGGAAAAACAAAGAATTCAAAAAATAATAAATAAAAAATATGATTATAAAAAAATTTATAAAATAATATCAGAAGAGAAAAAAATAGAACAAGATGGAATAGTAAAAAAGGAAAAACTATACAATGTTTTATATAAATTAAAATTAAGAACAAGAGGAGCTAAGATAGTAGGACTCATTTTTTCTTTATATAAAGAAGATTATGTAGCAATAAATGGATTTGATGAAAATTACATAGGTTGGGGACATGAAGATGATGATTTTGGGAATAGATTTTTTAAATATGGAGGAGAAACTTATTCTTTTAAGTTTGAAAGATACCCAATTCATATGTATCACAAATCAGCTTCTCCAAAAGATGGAAGTGTAAATGAGAATTATTATAGAAAGAGAAAAAAAGAAATTTGTAAATCAAATTATAAGTGTGAGTATGGATTTGATAATCGTAAAGATAAAGATGGAGTTAAACTAAAGTATATAAAAGAATAAAGGGGAAAAAATGGAGTGGGGGATTTTTGATAAGTACTTGTCAGAAAATATAGAAAGTTTAGGGGAATGTGTTCAAAATCATAAAAATACTAGAATGGTGTATAAGGAAGAAGTGAATGGTGAAGTATTTTATATAAAAAAATATATTATGAAGAAGAGAGATAGCTTTTTTTCTAATTTAGGAATAAAAAATGATTTAGCAAAACACTATGAAAAAGTATCAAAAGAACTGAAAAAAATAGATGTTTTATATGTAAAATCTAAATATATTAACATAAGAAGAGAAGGTCTTTTTAAAAGAACTGTCATACTAGTTATGAAGGATGGAGGAGTTTCTTTAAATAATTATATTTCTAATTATGAAGAAAAAGTGAATTTTTTTATAGAATTTTTTAATATTTTCATAAGGTTATGTCAAAATGGAATATACTCTAAAGATTATAATTTAGAGGGAGCACTTCTTGGAAACGATGGCAAACTAAGACTTATAGACTTTGATAAGTATAGAATAAAAAAAATAGTAACTAAAAAATTTAAAAAGAAACTTATTGATAATTTAAGAAAAAATTATATAAAAAAAAATAGAGAAAAAGGATTTGAGGAGTTTTTAAAAAAAGAAATAATTAGGGTAACAAAAGAATTAAAATGGGAAAAAGATATAAAGTAGGGAGCAGAATAATGATAGAGAAGAAGATTCACTATATTTGGTTTGGAAAAGAAAAGCCTGAAAAAGTATTGAAATGTATAGAAAGTTGGAGAAAATTTTTACCAGAATATGAAATTATTGAATGGAATGAAAAGAATTTTGATTTAGAAAATGAAATGAAAAAATGTAAATTTCTAAGAGAATGTTATAGAAGAAAACTTTGGGCTTTTCTTTCAGACTATGTTCGATTAAAAGTATTGTATCAATATGGAGGGATATACCTTGATACAGATATGGAAATAATAAAAAATTTAGATGACCTTTTAGAAACAGATTTTTTTACTGGATATGAAAATGATGAAATAATAAGTTTCGGAATTTTAGGTTGTATACCTCAACATAAAATAATAGAAAAAATGTTGGATTTCTATGATAATAAAATATGGGATTCAGATATGTACATAATAACAAATATATTAACAGAAATCTTAAAAGAAGAATATGGAGATAAACTTTTTGAGACATCAGGTATAAAGATATACCCAAAAGAATATTTTTATCCATATAATCATGATGAAGAATTTACAGAGAAGTGTTTAACAGAAAATACTTATGGAATTCACTGGTGGGGTAAAAGCTGGGGGAAAAATCCGAAGGTATATTTTTTGAAGTATAAACATTTGCCATGGTGGAAAAGATATCCAAAACATTTATGTAAATTAATAAATATTTATTCTAAAAAATATTTTACTAAGAAAGTTTGAAGGTAAAAATATGAAGAAAATAAAAAAAGAAGTATTTAAAGGATATAATATATACTTTTTAGAAGAAGAATATAAAATGTTGGCTGAAAAAATAATCAAAAAAGAATTTAAAGAAATAGAGAAAATAAAGGATACTAAAAGAAACTATGTTTCTTTAATAGAAATAGATGGAGTTAAATATATATATAAAGAACCAAGAAACGAATATAGAATTCCTCAAAGACAGTTTATGAGCTTATTTAAAAAAGGAGAAGCTTTAACTACATTGGTTAATATAAATAAATTGATAGATATGGGATTTGAAGAATTTGCCAAACCTTTAATAGCAGTCAATATTAGAAAAAGAGGAATGATAAATTTTTCCTTTTTTGTAATGGAATATGTACAAGGAGAGGAAGATAGAAAATATTTAGATGATATAGTGAAAAAAATGGAAGAAATTCATAAAAAAGGATATTATCATGGAGATTTTAATCCAGGGAATTTTTTGGTATCCAACGGTAAAATAAGAATACTGGATACGCAGGGAAAGAAAATGGGATTAACAAGATATAGAGCACATTATGATATGATAACAATGCAGTATGATTCTTATGAAGAAATGAAATATCCATATAAAAAAGATATGGTATATTATCTAGCATATTTCATAAAAAGATTTAAAAGGCTTCCAGCAATAGAAAAAATAGGAAAAATAAAGAAAAATTTAAGAGATAAAGGATGGAAAATTTAAATTAAAAGAAAGGAATATTATGAATATATTTTGGATATCTCAAGAAAAAAATGAAAATATAGATGATAGAAATAATAATATCTATTATTCAGAAGAGGGTGGAATAAATTTTAAAAATAGTGGTTTAATAAATTTTTTTAAGCAGTATAAACATATGAGTAAATTAAAAAAAGAAATAGAGATAATATATGTAGATTCTTTAGAAAAAATAATTTCACTTTGCTTTTTTTCTTTTTTTAATAAGATACCAGTAGTTTATAAAACAAAAGAAAAAAAAGATATTGAAAAAGAGCTGCAGCATAAAATAGCATATTGTAAAAGAAAAGATATACCAGTATTAATGTATCATAGAGTAATAGAAACAGAAGAAGAAAAAGGGTATTATGACACATTTGTGACTAAAGAAAATTTTGAGAAGCAGATGAAATATTTAAAAGAAAATAATTATGAACCTATTTTTTTTAAAGATATAAAAAATGGAGAGTATAAAAATAGATTTAATAAGAAATATATAATAATAACATTTGATGATGGATATAAAGATAACTATAAAGTAGCATTACCAATTCTAAAAAAATATAATTTTAAAATAGTCCTTTTTCTTATTACTGATTGTGAATATAATAAATGGGATGTAGAAGCTGAAGGAAGAGAAAAGGAGAAAAGGTTTCCTTTAATGACTAAAGAAGAAGTGCAAGAACTAATAAAATCAGGATTAGTAGAGATAGGAGGTCATACAAGTAATCATTTGGATATGCCTTTTATAGAGCAAGAAAAATTGAAAGAGGATTTAATTTTTTCTAAAGAAAAACTTGAAAAATTAACAGGAGAGGAATTGGTATCTTTTGCTTATCCTTGGGGAAATAATGATGATAAATCAAAAAAATTAATAAGAGAATTAGGATATAAATTTGCAGTAGCAACAGAAAGTGGAACAGCATGTTTTTCAGATGACTTATACGAAATACAAAGAATAGGAATATATTCTAAAGATGATATAGATAAGTTTAAAGAAAAAATAAGTGGAAGATACCTTTTTAAACGAGAAAAAAGAAATGAGATGAAGAAAAAAAGGAATAAGATTAGACAAATATTAGGTATAAAGAGAAAATAGTTGTTAATCATGAGGAATTAATAAAAGATTATAAAAATAAATAGAGTAAAAAATGAATATTTAACTCAAGGGAAGTTGTTACAGATTAATAATTTTTAATTATTAATTAGGACAGCTTCTTTTTTTCAATATTTTTATTTAAGTTATTTGGAAAATATAATGAAATTTTTTTATCTTACAAAACACAATTTTAACATAAATATATTGCTTAAGAAGTTTAAAATTAATTTTAAAGATGATTTTTGATGTTTGGTGATATCTTTTATAATTTGTTATTTTTTAAAAAACAAAATATTTTTTAATGTAAAATAATTAATTTTAAA
>ERZ791743.1690-NODE-1690-length-11252-cov-2.140127_pt1 | contig 11252 bp, 9 predicted proteins | sample MGYA00509952_ERZ791743 | MGnify/ENA primary metagenome ERZ791743 (study PRJEB30046, sample SAMN00792040) | human gut metagenome | study: EMG produced TPA metagenomics assembly of the A metagenome-wide association study of gut microbiota in type 2...
CTACTATCAAAGACATTGCTAAAGCGGCCGGAGTGGCCCAGGGCACCGTTTCCAACGTTCTCAACGGCAAGGGAAATGTGAGCAGTGAAAAAATACGGCAGGTCATGGACGCCGCCTCTGCCCTTGGCTACGTGCCCAATGAGCGGGCCAAGCTGCTGAGGAAGGGCAGGTCCAATACCCTTGCGGTCATTCTCCCCAACATCCGTTCCAAACAATATATAGACTTCTATCTGAGCTTTAAGGCATATGCGGAAAATCACGGCTACAGCGTGTCCCAGTATCTGACCAGCGATGACAACCGGGAGGCGGAATATGCAGCCATCCAGGATGTCCGTTCTTCCATGGCCCAGGGCATGGCAGCAGTCTCCTGCTGTTCCTTTGCCGACGCCAATCCCTATCTGGACGAGCAGGGTATGCTGGCGGACCATGTGGTATTTGCGGAACGCCGCCCTCCCTTTGCAGCCCCCTATGCAGGCTTTGACTATCACCGGGCAGGAAGCGAGCTGGCTTTAAGGGCGCTGGAGCGCGGCTTCTCCAGCCTGTGCCTTCTCACCGGAAGTCTCCAGCTGCCCAATGAATCCGACTTTTTCAACGGATTTATGAGCATCGCTGGTTCATCGGGCTGCCGGATAAACCACATCCAGACAGACCCCTACCGCAAGCTGCAGAATATCATGCAGATGTTCGGCGCTGCCGCCCCCCAGGCCATCTTCATTTCCAATTACGGCTTTGCGGAGAGCGTCAAGGATATATGGAACACCTTCTATTCCGGGGACAGCCCAGAAATTTATACGGTATCCCCCATGTTCACCATGCCAGAAAATGATTTCCAGAAATATGAACTTAACTACCGGCAGCTGGGAAAGGTTGCGGCGGAGTGCCTGATTCAGGATATATCAAAAGAAAAAAAGGGAAAAAAGAGCGGTCCGGAAGAATCAGAGGAACCAAACCTGCGCACCGGACAGGACAGCGGACAGGACAGCGGACAGGGCAGCGGACATCCCTACCTGCTGCTGGAGAATTCCGGCTTCAGGGACTGGTTTGCGGATATCCTCATCCCATCCTCCAAAAAGCCCTTAAATGTGCTGACCCTGGACAGCCCCAGCGCCTACACCATGCGCAACCTGTCCCGCATCTACACGAAAAAAACCGGTGTCCCTGTGAACATCACCATCTATTCCTACGAGGAAATATATGAGGCCTTCAACCATATGCATCATGATTCTGTCTTTGATGTGCTGCGCCTGGACGTGACATGGCTGTCCTGGTTCGCGGACAAGATTCTGCAGCCCCTGGACCAGATTGACCCCGGCATCTCCAGCTGTCTGGACACCTTCCTGGACGGGACCATCAACCAGTATTCCATAGTGAGGGGCAGGGTATATGCCCTGCCCTCCACCCCCAGCGTACAGCTGCTGTACTACCGCAAGGACCTGTTTGAAAGCCCCATCTACCGCAGGATGTATCACGAAACATACCGCCAGGAGCTCCGGCCGCCTCAGGATTTTAAAGAGTTCAACCAGATTGCCAGATTCTTCACCAAGGCATGCACCCCATCCTCTCCCGTGGAATACGGGGCTACCATGACACTTGGATCCACCGGCGTGGCCGGTTCCGAATACCTGGCCCGACTGTTCAGCCACCAGGAGAATCTTTATAACGAGGACTGCCGGGTCACCCTGAATTCCCCGGCGGCCATTGGTTCCCTCAGGGAGCTCATCGCCCTGAAGGAATACTCTGACCCCAAGTACTGTTCCTGGTGGACCAACACAGCCACTACCTTTGCAGGGGGCAATGTGGCCATGGCCATCCTCTACAGCAACTATGCCTCAGACCTTCTGAGCCATTCCTCCCGGGTAGCGGGAAATATCGGATATGCCCTGACGCCCGGCCGCAATCCAGTTATCGGAGGCGGTTCCCTGGGAGTGGCCAAGTATACCAAACGGCCGGAGGACGCCCTTTCCTTCATCAAATGGATGTGCAGCGAACCCGTGGCCTCCGCGGCCACGCTGCTGGGCAGCGTATCCCCCTGCCGTAAGTCCTATGACAATTACGAGATACTCAACACCTTCCCCTGGCTGAACCTGGCCAAGGACGGATTCGGCCTGGCCCATGGGCGCCGTACCCCCGAATTCTCCACCCAGCCCTTTGACGAGCGCAGCTTCCTCAGCATCATAGGCATGGCAGTGAAAAATGCCTACAGCCAGGTGATGACGCCGGAGGATGCCCTGAACTATGCACAAAAGCGCTATGACGAGCAATTCCTCCATACCGGTCCATAACAAAAGCGGGCATTAAGACAAAAGTTCCAGGCAGGTCCCCTGATTACAGGAGGCAGCCTGGAACTTCTATGTTAAAGTTAAAACACGTTTTAGCCGGCTTCGTCCGCTCCCCCTCTCAGCACAGCTTTGCCATGACAGACGCGGAAGTTTTTTCATTATTTACACTGCACTTGTCATAATATGTCCTGTAATATTCCGTGTACAGCATGTCAATCAGGAAAAGCTGGCTGATTTCCGCTGAGGAAGAGCCTGCCTGCAGCGGGCTTTCATTGGCCCCGCACAAGAAGGTCAGGTCCGCGTAAGCCGTAAGAGGCGACTTGATGAACCGGGTCACACAGACAATGGCCGCGCCTGCCTGCCTGGCCAGCTGGGCCACATGGATGGTGTCCTTGGTTGCCCCGGAATAGGAAAAGATAACAGCCACTTCGCCCCTGGACATGGTGGAGGCCATCATGGCCTGCATATGGGAATCAGGAGAACAGTAGACCTTTGGCTCAATCTTAAGAAATTTATCAGCTGCCTTCATGGCTGTTGTCATGCTGGTACCCACTCCGTAAAAGCAGATGCGTCCGGCCTTATGGAAGCACTCAACGACCCGCCGGAACACGTCCTCCTTTAACAGGGAATGAGTCTCCTTAAGGGCCTTTACATTGGAATTGAGAACCTTCTCCGCCACCTGGGAAAAAGAGTCCTCCAGGCTGATATCGCTCTCCATCTGTCCGAATCCCTGCTTTCCCTCATGAAGGCTCAGGGATAAAAGCATCTTGAATTCCTGGTAGCCTTTACAGTTCATGGTCTTGCAGAAGCGGAACACGCTGGTATCCCCCACCCCGCAGGCCTCGGCCAGCTCAGTGATGGACATGAACAGAACCTTCTTGGGGCTGCTCAGGATATAATCAGCCACCTTTTTCTCCGCCTTTGTAAACTGGTTATACCCGCCTCTTATTTTCAACAAAAAATCCTCTGCCATTTTCCTTCCTCCTTCTGCTGCCCGCCCTGTGAAAAATTAATTTATCTTTATTATAAAAAAAAATATTTCTTTTAGCAAGAAATGTAGTAGAATTAAATTAAATAATTGCCATTTTCAAAGAGGGGGGCTGTATTATGAGGCATATCTCAAAAAAGGAGCTTTTGTCCATCCCCAACCTGATGGGGTATTTCCGTTTAATTATGATTCCTGTGTTTGTGTGGCTGTACCTGAAGGCATCCACAGATGCAGACTATTACAGGGCTGCCATTGTCATGGGCATATCCTCCATCACAGACATGTTCGACGGAATGATCGCCAGAAAATTCAATATGATTACGGAGTTCGGCAAATTCCTGGACCCCCTAGCAGATAAGCTGACCCACGGCGCCATCCTGCTCTGTCTGTGGAGCCGTTATCCCCTGATTCTGCTCCTTCTGGTCCTGTTTGTGCTGAAAGAAGGCTTCATGCTAATCATGGGCGCCATCAAGCTCCGGGAAGGCAAGAAGTTAAACGGCGCCAAGTGGTTCGGCAAATGCTGTACCGCGCTTCTGTTCGTGGTGCTTTTCCTACTGCTGCTCTTCCCCCACATGTCACTTGTCACGGTCAATGTACTGATTTTGCTGTGCGCGGCAGCCATGTTCATCACCCTGCTTCTCTACATACCGGTATTTCGCAGCATGTAAGCGGTATAACATAGGGCTGGGGCCCGCCTGCAGCGGGGCCTGTCTGCACTTTACTGCCGCGCTTCCTTATATACTCTCTTAAGGGTAAAGCCCCTGCCTCTCACCTCATTAATCTGGTTGATAATCATAAAGGCCTCCGGGTCTTCATCCATGACCAGGTTGTTCAGCCTGGGCAGATCCCGCCTGGAAATCACCGCCAGAATCATTTCCTGCTCCCTGTGGAGATAACCGGTCTCCATATGCAGCAGGGAGGTACCGCAGTCAATGCGCTCCGCTATGAGGCGGTTGATCTCCTCATACCTTCTGCTGACAATCTTCACCTGTATTCTGGCATTTCCCGACATAAGGACCTGGTTAAGCACCATGGTATACACGATAATCAGTATGATACCGTAGAGAATGGCATGGGAATCAGCCTCAATCAGCTGAAGCCCCAGAACCACACAGTCCATGATATACAGAGTCATGGACACATTCACATCCAGCTTTTTCTTAAGCACCAGGGCAGGAATGTCCATGCCCCCTGTGGAGGCTCCTGCCCGCATCACTATACCGATCCCCCCGCCTATGAGCAGCCCCGCATAGAGCACTGCCACCAGCTTCTCTTCCAGCACAAATCCGCCAAATCCGCTTCCCTCCATCACCCCCAGCAAAACCGGGTAGATAATGGTGCTGAGTACGGTTGTCAGGGCAAACTGTTTACCCAGCACCCATGCCCCCAGCAGAAACATGGCCACGTTAAACACGCTGACAAACAGGCTGATGGGGATGCCAAGGCTATGGTTCACAAACAGGGCCAGTCCCGTGGTTCCTCCTGTAATGAGACCGTTCGGCACAATGAACAGCACCACTGCTGCCGCGTACATCATATTTCCCACCAAAATTTCTCCCAGACTGAATACAATCTTAGCCGTCGTTTTTTTCTTTTCCATGATTTTAGTCCTTTCTCACTGCACCGGAATGAATTCCCAAATTAAAAGACGGCAGATTTCTCTGCCGGCCTGATGTCTCAAATCTTCTATATATAAACACCCGGTTCCGCCGGGGCCTTCTTCTGTATGCTTTCAGTACCATCATGTTCTGCGCGCTCTCTGTTTCGTATAATGAATCCTGCATTTTATGGTAGCATGTTTCCCCAAACCTGTCAAGAGCCCCTTCCATCCGTCCATCCCATGTGCTAAACTGTAAGTATAAGAAACCATGTAAGAAGCGCTCAATAGAAGGAGGTATACCTATGAAAAAACTGATTCGCTGCGCCAACCAGTACATCTGGGAGTCCGACTGGAAGACCATCGGACTGTTAAAATTCTGGGCATCTGCGTCGGCATGGCAGTGCCGGAGGAAAAGAAAAAGACGGTCCTCAGAGCCGCCTTTCTGTCCTTTGTCATAAGCTATATCCCTCTTATGGCCAAATTCATCCGGATTATATGGTCTGATGAGGGCGACTGGTAGGCTCCCCCGTTCCATGCAGCAGAGGGTCCCGGTTCAGCACCTTCAGATAAATGCCGCAGAGCAGGATTTGCAGCAATGTGGAGGCCGGCGTGGCCAGACCGATTTTAAATAAGGACACCGGAACCAGACGGCTCATGAGATAGGACACCGGTATGCGGACACCGAAGGCTCCCGCGATTCCCTGAAACATGACAAAGGCGGTCCTTCCGCATCCGTTAAAGAAACCTGTCATGCAGAACATGAAGGATACCAGCAGACAGTCAATGGCATAGGCCCGCAGATAATCTGCCGCCGCCAGCACCACCTCCCGGTCCCTGGAGAACACACCAGCCAGCAGATCTCCGTGGAAAAATGAAAAATACGCCAGGAACACGCCCACTCCCAGAGAAGTGAGTATACCATATGCAAGGGCCCGTTTGGCCCGTTCCGGTCTCCTGGCGCCGATATTCTGGGCCACAAAAGCCGACATGGCCTGCCCGTAGGCAGATGGCACCAGCAGCACAAAACCGCAGAGTTTTTCAGCCACGCCTACACCGGCCGAAGGAATGACTCCCAGGGTATTGACAATGGCTGATATAACCAGGAAGGATATGGACACCAGCACATCCTGAAAAGCAATGGGGAAACCCAGCTTCACCACCCGGCCGGCCAGCTGCCTGTCATAACGAACGCTCTCCTTGCGAAAAGCAAAGGGGAGCTTCTGTTTTCTGATAATCAGGATTGACAGCACCACGCTGACCGCCTGGGCAAACACCGTGGCTATGGCTGCTCCCGCAGAAGCCATGTGGAATACCCCAACCAACAACAGGTCCCCTGCGATATTCACCAGGCAGGCAATGGACACGGATATGAGGGGAAGCCTGGAATTTCCCAGTCCCCTGAATATGCTTCCCAGCAGATTGTAGGCCACGATAAACAGCGAGCCCGCGGAACAGATTTTCACATACACCGCGGTACTGTCAAATGCCTCTTTGGGCGCCCGCATCCATGCGGTGCAGGGAACTGCCAGAAACTGCATGACCGCAGTCACCGCCAGACCGATGACAGCAAATATCCATATGCTGGCGCCCATAACCCGGCCAGCCTCCTCAGGCTGCCCCTCCCCAATCTTCCTGCCCAAAAGAATGGTGGTTCCCATAGCCAGTCCTACGATGGCCGTAGTTATGGTCTGCATGATCCAGCTGCCCGTGGACACCGCGGACACCTCCGCCGCATGGCTGAACTGCCCCACAATCATCATGTCAACAGCCCCATACATGGTCTGCAAAAACAAAGCAGCCAGCACAGGCAGCGCAAAACCCATAAGAGATGTGAGAATGTTTCCCTCTGTCAAACTGTGCGGTCTGCTCATAATACCCCCTGTCTATCCCCAATTTTACTCTGTCAAATCAGCTTTATCCCCAAAAACATACTGTTTTCGCACAAAAAGCCGGAATCAGCATACCACATAGCCCCCTGGCTGTCAACATTCTGTATAAATACCACATTTATACTTGATAATTTTTATCTACTTTGCTATAATAGTATATAAGAATTGTTACAATTTTAACAATAAGGTGATAACACTATGATGATAACACGCGAATCCGATTATGCAATCCGCATTATCCGCGCCCTGAAGGACGGGGAACTGCTTCCCCTGGAACAGATATGCCAGCGGGAACTGGTGCCGAAACAGTTTGCATACAAGATACTGAAAAAGCTGGAGCGTTCCGGCCTGGTATCCATACGCAGGGGCGCCGGAGGCGGATGTATTCTGAACCGAAGCCTGGCGGATCTGACCCTCCTGGATATCATTAAGGCGGCGGACGAGGAATTTTTTCTTAATCCCTGCCTGGACAGTCAATACCAGTGCGGCTATGCCGCCAGTTTTGACGGCTGCAAAGTTCACTGTGAACTGGCAAGAGTCCAGCGTGTGCTGGAGGAGGAATTGAAACGCACCTCTTTGGACAGGCTCTTTAACAAATCCGGCTGATACATCTATTTTTATTTGCCCCTAAAGTGGATAATTTTTATCCACTTTATGATATTCAAACCTACGCAAACCATATATTTCAACAGGAGGTATCCATCATGAATCATTGTTACAGCTGCACAACCTGTAAAAGCGCAGACAAACCACTGGAATGTTACATAGCAGGTCTCCCCATGGAAACATCCCACCACCGTGTGGAAGGACAGTCCGTCAAATGCGGCTTCGGTCTCCAGGGCGTATGCTGCCGCCTCTGTTCCAACGGCCCCTGCCGTATCACGCCTGAGGCCCCTCACGGAATCTGCGGTGCTTCCGCCGACGTAATCGTGGCCAGGAATTTTCTCCGCGCAGTGGCAGCAGGATCAGGCTGCTATATCCACGTAGTGGAGACCACTGCCCTTAATTTAAAGGAGACCGCACTTTCCGGCGGAGCCTTAAAAGGGATGAATGCCCTGGAACATCTCTGCCAGCTATTCAGAATCCCCCAGGGCGACCCACACACCCGCGCCGCAGCCGTGGCCCAGGCAGTCCTGGACGATTTGTACCTTCCCGACTACACTCCCATGAAGCTCCAGCAGAAGCTGTCATACGCTCCCCGTCTGGCCAAGTGGAACGAATTAGGAATCCTGCCCGGAGGCGCCAAATCCGAGGTCTGCGCCGGCGTGGTGAAATGTTCCACCAACCTGAACTCGGACCCCACAGACATGCTGCTTCACTGTCTCAAGCTGGGCATTTCCACCGGCGTATACGGTCTGATGCTGACCAACCTGCTGAATGACGTCATGCTGGGCGAGCCCGAAATCACCCCTGCCCCGGTTGGCCTTGGGGTGATTGACCCGGACTACATCAATATCATGATTACCGGACATCAGCACTCCATCTTCGTCCATCTCCAGGAACAGCTTAAGAAGCCGGAGGTCCAGGAGCTGGCAAAGGCAGCAGGGGCCAGGGGATTCCGGCTGGTGGGATGCACCTGTGTGGGCCAGGACCTGCAGCTTCGGGGCGTTCATTACCAGGACATCTTCAGCGGCCACGCAGGCAACAACTACACCAGCGAGGCTGTCCTGGCCACCGGTGCCATCGACGCCGTGCTCAGTGAATTCAACTGTACCCTTCCCGGCATTGAACCCATCTGCGACCGTCTGAACATCCGGCAGATCTGCCTGGATGACGTGGCAAAGAAGCAGAATGCAGCGCTGAAACCCTTTGTGTTTGAGGACAGGGAGCGCATCAGCCGGGAAATCCTGGACGAGATACTGGAATCCTACAAAAACCGCAGGGCCCGGGTGCCCTTAAACCTCCTTCCGGAACACGGCAATACCAACACCATCACAGGCGTCAGCGAGGTATCCCTGAAAAAGTTCCTGGGCGGCAGCTGGAAGCCTCTCATCGACCTCATTGCTTCCGGGGATATCAAGGGAATCGCCGGTGTGGTGGGATGCTCCAACCTGACGGCAGGCGGCCATGACATCCTGACCGTGGAGCTGACCAAAGAACTCATTGCCAGGGATATCCTGGTCCTGACCGCGGGATGTTCCTCAGGCGGCCTGGAAAACTGCGGCCTCATGACCCCGGAGGCAGCCAGCCTGGCAGGTCCAAAGCTTCGGGCAGTCTGTGAGTCCCTAGGCATCCCTCCCGTGCTTAATTTCGGCCCCTGTCTGGCCATCGGGAGACTGGAGATGGTGGCCACGGAACTGGCCCTGGCCCTTAACGTGGACATTCCCCAGCTTCCCCTGGTGCTCTCGGCCGCCCAGTGGCTGGAGGAACAGGCGCTGGCAGACGGCGCCTTCGGACTGGCCCTGGGTCTTCCCCTTCACCTGGGACTTCCCCCCTTTATCACAGGCAGCAGCCTGGTGACAAAGATCCTCACAGAGGACATGAAGGCCCTTACCGGCGGACAGATCATTGTAAACAGCCATGCAGGTGAATCCGCGGACATTCTAGAACAAATCATCATGGACAAACGACAGGCACTGAATATATAGGAGGGCGGCTATGAAACGGATATGGATTGACGCCGGCAGGTGCGATGGCTGCCTGAACTGCACACTTGCCTGCATGAATGCCCACAGGGCAGATAAAGGCAGCATATATGATTTGGATCTGACAGATCCTGCCAACGAAAGCCGCAACTTCATCCGCCGGCAGCCGGACGGTTCCTACCGCCCCATCTTCTGCCGCCACTGTGATGAACCGGAATGTGTGAATTCCTGCATGAGCGGCGCCCTTTCAAAGAACCGGGAAACAGGAATCGTGGAATACGATGAAAAACAGTGCGCCGGATGTTTCATGTGCGTAATGAACTGCCCCTTTGGCGTCCTTAAACCCGACAATACAGCCCGCAGCCGCATCATCAAATGCGATTTCTGCAAGGACAGCGGCAGTGAACCCAGCTGTGTAAAGGCATGTCCCAAAAAGGCAATCTGGATTGAGGAGGTGGAGTCATGAGATATGTTATCGCAGGAGCCGGCCCGGCCGGCATCAGCGCAGCCAAGACCCTGCGCCAGCTGGACAGGGACGGTGAAATCGTCCTGGTATCGAAGGATGACCAGGTCCATTCCCGCTGTATGCTTCACAAATACCTGGGCGGTGAGCGGGACGCAGAAGGAATCAGCTTTATTCCGCCCGGCTTCTTTAAACAGAACAACATAACCTGGTATCCAGGAAGGGCAATGGTCCGGCTGGACTGCGCTGAGAGGCGCATCCTCTTAGATGACGGCACCTTCCTCCCCTATGACCGGCTTCTCCTGGCAACCGGCGCCTATTACCTTCTGCCCCCTGTACCCGGACTTAAGGAGGCTGAAAATGTGTACGGCTTCCGCGATCTGTCCGATGCCCTGGCCATTGACAAGGCCGTGAGACCAGGGGCCAGGGCAGTGATAATCGGCTCCGGCCTGGTGGGTATGGACGCAGCCTATGCCCTTATGGAGCGGGGAATCTCCCCGGTAATCGTGGAGATGGCCGGCCGGATCCTTCCCCTCCAGCTGGATGCCGAAGCTGCGTCTGAGTACCAGAGACTCTTTGAACACCACGGATGCAGCTTCCGGCTGGCAGCCAGGGCAAGCCGGACCCGTCTGGATTCCCGGGGCAATGTAAGCGCCCTGGTTCTGGAGGACGGCGAAGAACTGGCCTGTGACTTCATCATTGCGGCGGCAGGTGTACGCCCGGAAATCCGTTTCCTGGAGCATTGCAGCGTGGAGACGGGCAGGGCCGTCACAGTGGACCAGTATCTCTCTACCTCTGTTCCCGGAGTCTACGGGGCCGGGGATGTGTGCGGCCTGTCCGGCATATGGCCCAACGCCATGAAGCAGGGCGCCGTGGCTGCCAAAAACATGTACGGCATACCCACTCCCTACGAGGACACATATGCCATGAAGAACACCATGAACTTCTTCGGCCTGCCGGCCCTTTGCATTGGCGACATCAACCGCCTGGACAGCCACACTCTGGTCATAACAGAGGAGGACAGCCAAAACTACAGAAAAGCCCTGGTGGAGGACGGCGTACTGAAAAGCATACTGATGGTGGGAAATATATCAGGCAGCGGTATTTACCAGTATCTGATAAAAAACCAGATAAAACTACCGTCCGCCGACCGGAGCATCTTCAGGCTGTCATTTGCCGACTTCTATGGATTTGACACGTCAAAGGGGTCCTATACATGGGACACGGACCTGTGCTGCGGTTAAGTTTCATTCCAGATATCACAAAACCCCCGGAAGATACATCTTCCGGGGGAATTTTACTGTTTGGGCACAATATCAATTCAGATATATTATTTTATGATTTTAGCGTATAAGCTTGCCGAAATTATTCAACGATGCTTACAACTCTACCAGAACCAACGGTTCTTCCGCCTTCACGGATAGCGAAACGAAGACCCTGCTCCATAG
>ERZ791743.1718-NODE-1718-length-11004-cov-92.020093_pt1 | contig 11004 bp, 9 predicted proteins | sample MGYA00509952_ERZ791743 | MGnify/ENA primary metagenome ERZ791743 (study PRJEB30046, sample SAMN00792040) | human gut metagenome | study: EMG produced TPA metagenomics assembly of the A metagenome-wide association study of gut microbiota in type 2...
ATCTCGATAAATTGCGATTTCACCATTTCTTGGGTGGCGGTGAGAAGTTTCTTATATGACTCCTTTAGTCTGTATGCAGCCCACAATTTATCTGCTAAGATACGCTGCTCTTCGATGGGGGGAAGATCGAATTCGTAGTCTTTCAGATGTTCCCACTTTACTCTAGGAGATAGACCTCCAGCTGAGCGAGAAACGGCATAATCGAAAAACTTATCATTCTGAATAATGAACGGAAGCAACAAAGGGTCTACCTTACCAGGTATAGCCTCTATCACAGTAATATCCCCAGAACAAATACCATCAAAATCAGCAATAGCGGCCTTTTTTAGATATGCTCTTCTTCGGCCAAACAAGATTTGTCCCTTCTTGAAAGTCTTCGTAAATGTATTCTCGGTGTCTACATCATATCCAGAGAACTTGATTTCTTGAGGAATAAGATGCTCTAATCCTACAATGGGGACACCCGATTTATCACCTTTATGAGTTGCCCTACTTTCTCTTGCAAATTCTTCTAATTTCATACTCATTTGCCGATTAATGTAAACATTTCAGTTATTGAAGAAGTCATCTCTGCATGAACACTCTTCCAATTGCTCAATGTTTCTGAAACTGATAAAACATTAAAGTTATTTTCATTATTCAAAGCATTGGCATATAAAGAGATATTGAGATTGTAGTTGTAATTTGCAATCTGTTCAAGAGATGCCACGGTGCTGAAATTCTGAATTTCAGAAGCATTAAAATATGCAGATACAATCTTTTCAATATGTACCTTTTCCAGATAGCTCTCTGCGTTTTTTCGTGTAACTTCCTTAAGAGCGTTGATAAAAATGATTTTGTTCTTCAAGGTGCTACGTTTCTGATTATTACATATCAGAATGCAAGCTTCCATGGGTGAATTGTAAAAAAGGTTTGCACCAAGGCCAATAACACATTCTACAACATCACTCTTTATCAGTTTTTCTCTTAAACTTTGTTCTTCATCTCTAAACAGAACACCATGAGGGAAAAGTATTGCACATCTACCTGTCTTATCATCCATAGATGCAAGGATATGCTGGAAGAAAGCGTAGTCTGCACGCCCTTGAGGTGGAGTTCCCAAGAAATTACGTCCCCACTTATCGTTCATAAAAGCTTCACGATTCCAAGTCTTAATAGAATATGGTGGATTAGCCAACACAATATCAAACTTACGCAACCTACTTCCGTCTACAAATGCAGGGTGTGCTAAGGTATCTTCACGAACAATAGAAAAGTCTTCTACACCATTCAGGTAAAGATTCATTCGGGCAATGGCGCTGGTGAGTGCATTAATCTCTTGGCCAAATACCTTTACACCTTGCCATGGTTCACCCTTTTTACGAAGAAAGTCCAAACACTTCACAAGCATACCACCCGAACCACATGTAGGGTCATAGATACTTTCACCTGGACGTGGCTGAAGAATCTCTGCCATCAAATCTACTACAGTACGATTGGTGTAAAACTCCTGTGCTGTATTGCCAGCATCGTCGGCAAACTTACCAACCAGATATTCGTAAGCCTGTCCCATTTCGTCTGCAGGGCATGCTTTAAGCGACAAATTGTATCGTGAAAAATCTTCAATCAGAGACGTTATGATATGGTCGGGCATCTTCGCCTTGTTGGTCCAGCCGTCTTTAGGGCCAAAGATTCCTTCCAAACCTCCAATCACACGACCATCTGCATGCTCGCCTGGATTGGCCTGTTCAATAGCAATAAAGGCTTCCACCAAGCGTTGGCCTACATTTTCTGTACACTCGCGTACATCACGCCAATGGGCACCATCAGGAATACGAATTACCAATTCTTGAGCTTGGGCATTGGCATACTCTATACCACCTTCGCAAACATAACCTTCAAACTGCTCATCGTACACATCAGAAATTCGTTTGAAGAATAGCAAAGGGAAAATATATTCTTTGTAACCAGCAGCATCAATCTGACCACGAAGGCGAGTGGCTGCTCCCCAAAGGAACGATTTCAAGTCTTCCAATGAAATAGGTTCATCGGGATTTCTATAATATTTTACAAGTTGTTCCATAGGGTTATTAGTTTATCAGTTTTCTAAATTCTTCTTCACATCTCTTTACCTCCTCGTATGCTGCCTTGAACTCAGCAAGCACTTCGGCATATGGACGGATTTCCTCTTTGTGATATTCCACGTATTTATTAGGAGAAAGGTCATAATCCTTGGCGGCAATAGCATCTAGAGTGACCACTTTAGCAAAGTCTTCTACATCTTCGTAGTTGATGTAAAGTTCGTAAAGGCGGTCTACATTTTCAGGAGAAAGTATATTCTGTGCACGCTTTACGGTGAGAATCTTTGTTCCATCAATCATCAGTACTCGCGCACTATGTGCAGCTGGTTTCAAGCGTCTTAATATCAAGAAACAGGGAGAAAGACCTGTGCCATAGAATAGTTTATCGCCTAATGTCACAACAGCTTCAATCAAATCGCTCTTTACCAGTTTCTCACGAATGCGGCCTTCTTCATTACCACGGAACAATACGCCTTGAGGCATAACAACCGCCATACGGCCATTGCCGGATGCCATACTTTTCACCATGTGTTGAATCCAGGCATAGTCTCCGCAAGAATCGCTGGGTGTTCCCCAAACATTACGACCATATTTATCGGATGACCATTCTACTGAACCCCATTTCTCAAGAGAGAAGGGCGGGTTAGCTATAACACAATCGAATTTAGCAATCTCTCCATTCTGCAAAATCTTAGGTGAACGAAGTGTGTCACCTTGCATGATATTAAAGTCACTGGCACCATGCAGGAACAAGTTCATCTTTGCAATGGCAGAGTTGACAACGTTCTTCTCCTGGCCGAATATACTTCCACAACAAAGACTTGAATGATTCATGTGCTGTACCGCCTCAATCAGCATACCGCCACTACCACATGCCGGGTCATAGACAGTTTCACCTGGTTTCGGATCGAGAATGCGTACAAGCAAGCTTACGACCGAACGAGGCGTATAGAATTCTCCAGCTTGAGCCTTACTGTCATCTGCAAATTTCTTTAGCAATATCTCATATGCATCACCCATTAAATCAGCCGGGTAATCATTGTTGCCCAATCGGCGGGTAGACAGATGTTCTATCAAATCACGAATCTTGCCATCAGAAAGGTTTTTCTTATCTGTCCATTTCTGTGCGCTGAACATCGACAATACACCATATAATGTATCCGGATTGGCCAACTCTATACCTCGCATTGCTCCAACAATTGCAGCACCAAGATTCTCAGAGCGTTTGCGAATATCACTCCAATGGCAACCATCTGGAATTACAAAACGATGTTGTTCAGGCAAGGATGCATACTCCTCATCGCCACCACTTTCTTCAAGCGCAGTTTGAGTTTCCTCGTCATATACATCAGATATACGCTTAAAATAGAGGATAGGTGTTATATAATCTTTGAAGTTATCTTGACTCACAGGACCACGCAATATGTTGCATGCCTCAAACAGGAAGTTGTACAGATTCTGCACGCCTTCCATTTTAAGGGTTTTCTCGTCTTTGGGAACCAGAGATTCTTCTTTATTTTTCTTTTTTACCATAATATATTGCTATCATATGAAGATAGAGAACTATTTTGTAGAGTTAAGAAGCTCTTTTACATCTATATCGAGTACTCGAGCTATTTCTCGGAGTGTTGCCACATCGGGCTGGGAAGTATTAGTACACCATTTAGAAATGGTTGCAGGGTTTTTGCCTAAAACTTCCGCAAGCCATTTACTAGTTTTCTTCTTTTCTACAAGAACTACTTTTATTCTATTCATGTCGTTCATGACGTAATTTTTATTGCTTTGAACGCAAAGATAATTAAAAGTCTATTAAAAATCAGCAATTCCTATGATAAATCTTTCTTAAAAATGGATTTAACCCTTATTTGTATAAAATCAACTCACCGCTACCACCATATTTCTTGGTGATAGCGGTCTTTGAAAAGCTATCGGGAGCGCCCCTTATTCTGCTTCACACTGTATTTGGCCATAATGTATTTGACGGCATGTGAAAAGCATCTTCTTTGGAATGCAAAATCAGGTTCATCAGGTCTGCGACCATCCCAACGTAGGTCTGATTCATTTCCTCCGCCTCCACCCCCAGTTGGAACTACGTAATCTCCACCTATAAGAGCTGTTGCTACTGCACATAACTCATCACGTAAAGATGGTATCGAGAGGTAGTCAAAAGTCTTCAATGCCAAATTAGACCAGTAATTCATGCATTCCGTCAGCGTCTTGTTTTCTGCTTTTAACGTATGAACTTCTTTCATATCCACCAAAATATTCTGGCGAACAGCTTCAACTTGATTAGCGGCTTCATTTCTATAAAGTTCCTCCAATTTACGCCCCATAGCGGTAAATTGCTTCTCGATAATCGTATTTTGACGTTCCAACCACTTATCGGTTCCAAACATTGGCGGTTTCTCTGTAATCTGTGGAGCATTAAACTCAATCTTGTAATTCTTGAAAGGTCTATTCACAGAATGAATGTTTTGGATATCTTTCAGCAACGAGTCCAACTCCTGCTGCTTTATCATCAACTTGGTTTCCTTATCATCGAGTCTTTCTTGGCAATCATGTATCAAATCTTCAATGCACGCTTTCTTGTTTTGATATTCTGCCAATACAACACGTCCTGCAGCCAAATCTTTCTCCAAGATTTTTAATTCATCGGAAAACATTTGCATTTCAGCCTCGATATTATCCTTCATGGTTTGCAATCCTCTGATGGCTTTTTCCATCTTCTTCTGCTCCTTTGCGAGTTTACGGATATAATCTCGCTTATTCAGGTGCTGGATATTTCGACCTTCTACGCTGTCACCCCTCTCCAAACCGTATTTACTACCAACTTCTTCATAGAGTGAGGTATGCATTTCCTTGAGTATTGAACCATACTCATATTTATTCTTTCCGAATTTTGCAGACCACATCACACATTCACGACCACTTTTAGGACGTACCCCAACAGGAACAATAAGTGCATGAATATGTGGTGACGTTTCATCAAGATGAACCTGAAAGCCGATGATATTTTCTTTCCCATACCTACGACAACACCAATTATATACATCCAAAGCCCATTGCTCCACCTCTTTGCATCTATGTATATGGCTATTATCAGAATCTTTATCAAGTTTTAGGTCCTGAGTGCCAAATGCCATTTCCAATGTACGCTCTCGATTGCCACCAAAGATGAGACGAGCACAACAATTGGGTTGAATCTTACTATCCGCTTTGAATGGACGCCAACCAAGTTCATTTAGCCGTTCTTGCAAACGAACATCAAGTCTTTTATCCTGATAGCCCAAAGAGTGAATCTTACCATCGGGGCCAATCTCAAAATTAAGCCTCATTCTGGTTTTGTCGTAGTTATTAATAGAATCGTTGTTCTTAGAATCAATCATCTTATCGTCCCATCTTCTTTCGTTTTCATTGGCTTCTGCTGCGCCAAAAGATTTGCATGCATCTAAATGCATGGCTTGTTTAATACTTTCATTCATAGATCTAATGTTTTAAAAGTTACACATTTGAGCTTGCTCATTTAGAGTTGTGTTTGCCAACCACAAATGGGAGTTTCTTGCTGCAAGGCAAAAAGTCCTTATTGTGTTTATGGATTTTATTTTAACTCCTGGACCAAGCTCCTTTGTTATTTAAGTTTTGTACAATCTAAGTGGACTCTGTCATCTGCTGAGCATCTATCAACTCCAAGCCTAAAGCATCAATGAGATTTTGTAAAAGAGGGTTCTTCTCAATCATCATTTGTAGAATCTGGTGTTTGGATGGAGAGAATAGATAGTAGTCAGAAATATCAAGTCCTTTGGATTGTTCTTCTTCAGTTGCTATCTGTTCAAGCATATCCGAGACTACAACTCTGCTGCAGATTCTTGTCAGAATTATCGATTTCTCTTTCCACAATTGCGTAGCTCCCAAATCAGGGATTAGAGTTACATCCCTACCTTTAAGACTGTGAACAAATTCTTCTTTGAAGCATCCATTAATGCCGCCAGTTGCCACCCAAACATAGTTCGGAATGAAGTGACTCATGACAATAGCCGTCTTTTCGCTTTCCACCAATATGACCGGTGCATCCGGATATCTTATCAATAGATGTTCGCCAAATAGACATTGCTTCAGATTGAAATCTTTAAGTTGTAGTTCACGATGCGCCCAGCTTACATAGCTGTGGGGTTCTTTAACCCTATGCCCTGTCTCAGAATTATAAAGTATAATCTTGCCAGAACGTACCTGCTCATTAGCATCAATTTGCCAAAAAACTGTTGCACCTCCCCATTTAGCCGATGTACCAACATGATATAAATGGAATACCCTTTGGGCTTCAGCTTCACCAAACACCCTACATAAGTATTTGTATAAGGGATTCTTCTCAAAATGAGCAAGACTCGCATTAAAATACTCTAAGGGAATAAAAGAGGGTGGCACAATAATTTCTTTTTCATGAGTACTTTTCACAGGCTGTACATAATCACTAGACCGTTCTTCCTTGATGTTTGCATTGGGATTATCACGAAAGAAATCACGTGGAGTGTAATGATAACCACAACTGATTTCATGGTCACATTTCCCAACCTCATTGGAAAAACTTACAACTCCCTCTTCATCAACATATTTCACAAAACATCGAGGTCTCTCACAACTAGGGCAAGCAATCTTGCTTCCCAAACTATACTTTTGCAAATGAAATCTATACTTGCTCATGGATAGATAAGTTTATTCGTTTGCACTATGCACTTTTGCACTATGCTTTGTCTGTAATTCCTCAACTTGGGTTGAAAGTGCAATAGTGCAAGATGCATTTGATGTTTGGTGTTGAATTTTTCGATATTCGCCATGCTTGGTTTTTTCCAGAATTGGCTGCTTTGTCTGACAGAGTTTCTTTAATGCATAGAATACGGTTCTTCTGGGTATTTCATATATTTTCGCAGCAGCGATAGCATCGCTTGCTGTGAATGTATTACCCAACTGAGATAACCAGTCTTCTTTTACATCACCGATAGTATTAGACAAAAGTATCTCTTGTATCCTATGGTAAGTATCTTCATAGTAATCAACCATACGAATAGCGGATTTCACAGAAGACAGGCTTACTGGCTGCATATCTTCTTCGCCTACAGCCCATTTCATTATCTGAAATATCAAGGATAAACGTCCTGCATGGCCATTAAGTTTCATACTGCGACTCTCCACATCTGCATCATCGTCGATGCTATTAACATTATCAATGATATTGTTATACCAATCATAAAAATACACCTCTGCCTCCTCTGTCATTTCCAAAACTTTTGGTTCTGCAACATTCCTTATTTCATTAATCGTGCAGGGAATTTCAAGTACTTTGTTGAGAATAGTCGCCCATTGCCCTGCTATATCAGGTTTTGGGATACTATTATCATTTCTTCTCCATCTTGAAATCTTCCTGTCTTTTGGAAAAATAAAGATAAACCTATCAAGGAATCCGTTAGCAATGAACTCTTTTCTGAACACCTCATGTAACATGTTGGTCTGTACCGTTCCTATTACATTAATACACGGCGTTTTAACACGAATATGACGTGATGAGGACTTGCGTAGAACTTTAATCGTACCACCACTATAAGCTGTTAGCAGAAGTTCAATAAGATTATTATTGCCATTGTATCTCTTTGCAAAATTGAATAGCCCAATAATCTCGTCGACAATTATAGCTATCCCTCGTGGATTGCGCCAATGAGCTTCTACCATTGCTTCTGGTGTGAAGTCTGATATAATATTGGTCAACCACTTGGGCGCTTTCAATTTATCATTTCCTCCGTTCGCCTGCTTGGCACGCTCATATTTCTCAAGTTCCTCACTATATTTCTCGTCAAGACGATCATCCAAATCGTTAATAGGTTTGTAGAGGAAGTTAAGAGGAGGAGTTTTGCCTAAACCTGGTCGCCCAATAAGCATCATATAAAGAGATGGACTGTCTTTCCACTCATTTCTGATATTGATTTGGTATGAATTGCCTATGGCAGCCGCCATCGCAGATATAATAATGGATGCCACATACTCAACATTGAAATTTTCATGTCGAGAAAGGTTCAGAATAATTTCCTGAATTTTATCAGGGAAAACATCCAACGGCAATCCTCCATCAAGATTATGCTCTACCTTTGCTCGGAGCATATTGGTTAAATGCAACTTATCGACCATAGCCACCTCCTCTCCGTTGGGGTAGTTCATCACTTGCCGCAAAGGCATCATAGTGAAAATTACGAAGGAATCGGTCTACATCTTCTTGAGTATACCAATATTTGTCTCCTTGACGTGAATATCCAAGGTAACCATTATCACGCAATTTCTTTAGGTATTTCTCCTTTATACCCAATTTTGCCATCAGTGCCTTATTATCATATAGATGATTTTGGGGCATTTGATGTTGAGCCAAAGCCTTTTCCTGCTCCTCTACAGTGTGGAGGATTTTCTCCAGCAATTCCCGTTCACATAGGGACTCTACATTCTTAATTTTAGCCATATACTTAAACAATTATGGCTTGACGGTCCTGATGCACACTCGGACTTTAAGCCGGGTTATTTCGCTATGGTACGATTGTGCACGTCGTCCATAGCTGCCACGAAAGTAGCGAACCTTTAGGACCTCGAATGTTATGGTAGATTAGTTAGTGTGTTATGAATAATGTTAGGGTAAGTTATGTTGAAGTTATGATTGAGACGCAACTATCTGATTATAAATAAAAAAGAGTAGCCGTTTAGCTACTCAAAAAATTTATCAATCTCTGTTGATTTTACTGGGACTGCTAGGTCTTTCCTATTTTGTCGGGATTGCCCTAGCCCCGAGATGTCAAACAAATTATTTAGCTCTGTGTCCGGGAAAAAAGTTTCTCCAAACTTCCAGGATCCTTTATCATCAAATTTTGAAGGTATTGGTTTGTCCCCACAATAAATACGCCCACACATATACGCCAAAAGAACTTTTGATTCGTTCCATTTATAGTGTGTGCCATCTTCTTTCATATAACCAGCTTCTATGGCCTTTGCAAAAACTTTACGAGCCAATTCTGTATCCAATGTTTCAGAAAGAATAATTTCAGCATCAACAGATACAACTTCTTCCACATTCATAATATTTTTCTCACGAAGAATTTCTGCACCAATAACTAATGCAGCTGCTGAAATCAGAAACATAATTGTGCCCCAAAACTCTGATGAGCCAGTTTCGTTATCGCTGACAGGATTTACAATTCCAAGTCCAACGAGTAATAATGTGCCTACGAATAATGTAATTGCACTTGACCATAGAATTACTCTTGCGTATTTTTTGAAGACGAAGGCAATTGCCAACAAGATAACACAAAGACCAATATTAAGAAATATAATCTGCAACATACTTCATTCAAATTATTTCTAGAGTTTTAAATTCATCTTTTAAACGTGCCACCTCAGTAGAAAGAGTTTCCGGAAGAAATCTTGCATAAACTTTCTCTGTAACATCGGTACTACCATGTCCTAAAAGGCGACTTACTACAGTCATTGACAAACCTTTGTTTAATGCAAACACTGCAAATGAGTGTCTAGCTACATGCATTGACAAATTAAACGGCAGCCCAATCTGTTCACCCACTACCACAAGTGACTGATTGATGCATTTCGTGGCATTATTACGAGCTTTATAAAGGGCTTCAGCATCATCTAGGTCTAATTCTTCTTTCACAAGATTGAATACATATTTGCAGCCTTCCCGTTTTTCTTGCCACTGTCTTAAGATAGATATAGCTTGCTCTGTAAGAGGAATCACATGGCGTTTGTTTGTCTTAATCATAATTTTTCTCAACTCTTTCTTCTCAAAGTTGATATGCCCCCATTGCAATGTCATTACATCCACAACACGAAGTCCGCAAGCATGGAAAGCAAAGAAGAAAATCTCCAGAAACTCTTTCCTGCGTGGTTCAGGGCAGGTTTTGTAGTATTCCAATAGAGCAAGTAATTGTTCTTTATTCAGACTCTTCCCATCAAATTCACTTTCCTCTTCCGACAAAGATACCTTAGTAATAATACGCATATCCTGTATTCGTGCATTGACAGAAGGTTCCAGCATACCCATCTCACATGCGTAAGCACATGCTTTTAATATTGGTGTTAAAGAGTGATTGATTGTTGCATCACTATTCTGCTTTATCTCTCTACGCCACAAAATATATGCATCCAATAATTCAGGAGTGATATCGCCGACATAGATAGAATCGGTACGATATGTACCCTGTTTCGTAGAACGAAGGAAGGTTTGGAATATATTCATTCCGCTTTTACCGTTTTCATATCGACTACGGCCAATCTTGTTTCTTGAGTATTCTGAATAAAGACGCTCCAATGTGAACTCAACAAAATCTTTTCCTTGGTCTGGGCGTGTCAATGGCTTATCTGCAAGGAATCCCGAAATAATGTCAGCAGTGATTTGATTGGGATGCTTTTCATTATACTCAGCAAGCATAGAGTCAATCCGCTCAACACGTGCCAATAACAGTTGATTGAGACGTTTGTACTCAGATCCATAACTGACACGAATTTCTCCACGACCTTGATTGCCGTTCTGATTCCAGTCGGTTTCCTTAACAAAGACATTTGTTGTCTTACGTATAATTTGTCTATTCCAAGTATATTCCAACTCAATAGGGTAGGCTTTATTTTTGTCAGACTCCTTCGGAGTACGGAGACGATATTTGCCCAACGGATATAATCTCTTCGGTCTTCCCATACGCTTCCTTTCGTTTTAATATTCCTGAGGATGCACAAAGGTAGTGTATTTTAGACAAACAAACCCTATTTTCAAGAAGGAAAATTGCATTTTAGACAAACAAACCGCACCATTCAAACCTATAAAACACCAGCGGGACAAACAAATTATTTTTGCTTATCCCGCTGATATTTAAGTGATTAACTTAGATTTTCCTTCTTAATACTCCTC
>ERZ791743.1720-NODE-1720-length-10988-cov-2.693863_pt1 | contig 10988 bp, 8 predicted proteins | sample MGYA00509952_ERZ791743 | MGnify/ENA primary metagenome ERZ791743 (study PRJEB30046, sample SAMN00792040) | human gut metagenome | study: EMG produced TPA metagenomics assembly of the A metagenome-wide association study of gut microbiota in type 2...
CGGGTGAGGAGAATCTGGCGGTGATGAATGCATTAAACGATTCTAAGATCCGCTTCATCACAACGAGACATGAACAGGGAGCTGCATTTATGGCAGATGTCTACGGACGACTGACCGGAAAAGCAGGTGTGTGTCTGTCCACGCTTGGACCGGGTGCGACAAACCTTGTAACCGGTGTTGCGGATGCAGACAGTGACGGTGCTCCTCTTGTCGCAATCACCGGTCAGGTGGGAACAGAGCGCATGCATATCACCGGTCATCAGTTCCTTGATCTGACAAAGATGTTTGAGCCGATCACGAAGCGGACGAAGATGGTTGTGCGTCCGGATACGATCGGAGAGATTGTGCGACTCGCGTTCAAGTATGCGGAGGGAGAAAAACCGGGTGCAACCCATATAGATCTTCCGGTTAATGTCGCAAAGATGGCGGTGGATGAGTCGGAGAGACCGCTTCACAAGAAGATTGCACCGAAGGAGTATGCAGAACTTGACACGGTTCAGGATGCAGCGGGACTGATTTTTCAGGCTCAGAATCCGGTGATTCTCGCCGGAAGCGGAGTAGTTCGCGGTCATGCATCAAAAGAGCTCACGGAGTTTGCTTCCAAGTTGAAAATTCCGGTTGTCAACACGATGATGGCAAAGGGTGTGATTCCGTTTGATAATCCATACTCGATGTGGACAGTCGGGATTCCGCAGAGAGACTATGAGAACAAGATTCTTGAGGAGGCAGATCTCGTCATCGCAGTCGGTTACGACATTGTCGAATTTGCCCCGGCAAAATGGAATCCGAAGGGCGAGACAAAGATTGTCCATGTGGACATGCGTCCGGCACACATCAACAAGGTATATCAGCCGGATGTCGAGGTTGTCGGAGATATTGCGGATTCGCTGAACCAGATTGCGAGAAGAACGGGACGCCACAGTGAGCCGGAGAAAGCGCTTGCGATCCGTGCGAGAATGGTCGCGGAACATGAGTCCTATGCGGATGATAATTCGTTCCCGATGAAACCGCAGAGAATCCTCAACGATGTCCGCAAGGTCATGGGACGCGAGGATATCGTGATTTCGGACACCGGAGCTCATAAGATGTGGATTGCGCGTCATTACAACTGCTATGAGCCGAACACCTGCATCATCTCAAATGGATTTGCGACGATGGGAATCTCCGTTCCGGGAGCGATCGGAGCCAAGCTCGTTCATCCGGACAAGAAAGTGCTTGCAATCAGCGGAGACGGTGGATTCATGATGAACTGTCAGGAACTTGAGACTGCAAGAAGAGAGGAAATTCCGTTTGTCACTCTGATTTTCAACGATTGCAGTTACGGTCTGATCAAGTGGAAGCAGATGGATCAGTACGGAAAGAGCTGTTACGTCGATTTCACAAACCCGGATTTCGTAAAATTTGCAGAGAGCATGGGAGCGATCGGATACCGGATTGAGAAGGCAGAAGACCTGATTCCGACACTCGAAAAGGCATTTGAGCAGACGGTTCCGGTCATCATCGACTGCCCGGTAGACTACTCGGAGAACACGAAGCTGACCGCACACCTGAAGCAGTTGATGGAAGAGCTGTAACAATTATTCTTATCATCGGTAAGGCATATAGAGAAATGTTTTATCTGTAAAAGAAAGGGATGTCTTTGCATCCTTTTCTTTTTGTGTTATGATTCAAACGTGCGACAAAATAAATATGCAGAAATGGGTTTATTTATTCATGAATTTTCTGCAAAAATCAATTTGAAATGAGGGTTGCACAGAGGAAATAACTGTGAGGACACGGAACAGTTACGAAAAATAAAAAAGAAAATGGATGGTAAGACAACAATGGAAAAAGACAGAAAAAAATCGATGGTCAGCAGTATGCTTCTGATGCTGACTGCTCTGATCTGGGGTGTAGCATTTGTGGCACAGAGTGAGGGACTCAATTACGTGGGGGCATTTACGCTCAATGGAAGCCGTTTCCTTGTGGGCGGTATGGTTCTTCTGCCGTATCTTCTTTTAACAAAAAAGAACGGGAATAATGAGAGCGCGCAGGAGAGAGAGGTGCAGAGAAGACGCTTAAAAACAGGTGTAATCGGAGGAATCTGCTGTGGATGTTTTCTCTGCCTGGCAAGCAGTCTTCAACAGTTTGGAATTGCGTACACGACCGTCGGAAAAGCTGGTTTTATCACGGCACTCTATATCGTGATTGTCCCGTTACTTGGACTTTTTATGCACCACAAAGTCGGACTGAATATCTGGCTCAGTGTTTTGATTGCCTCCGCAGGCATGTATCTGCTGTGCATTACCGAAGAATTTTCAATCGGTCGCGGAGATCTCCTCGTATTCCTGTGCGCGATTGGATTTTCGATGCATATTCTGGTCATTGATCATTTCTCTCCGAAGGCAGACGGAGTCGTGATTTCCTGCGTACAATTTTTCACGGCGGGTCTTATCTCCGTTGTATTGATGTTTACTTTTGAACAACCGTCATGGAAGGGGATTCTCTCCGCGTGGTTGCCGATTCTGTACGCAGGCGTGATGTCGTCCGGTGTCGGATATACGCTTCAGATAATCGGACAGAAAAATCTCGATCCGACAGTTGCCTCTCTAATCATGAGTCTGGAATCTGTATTTGCAATGCTTGCCGGATGGGTGATTCTCGGACAAAAGATGTCTGCACGCGAGCTGTTGGGCTGTGCCCTCGTATTCGGTGCGATCATTCTCGCGCAGATTCCGGTGGAGAAACTGCGAAAGGCGTAAAAATATGTAGGCGAGATCACAGGATGCCATCATTTGGCGTGTCTAAAAAATGACTAGCAAAACAAAAAAGTAAGGAGAATAAGTTGTGGGTGTTGCGATTGCATTAAGGGATGCATGGCTGTTTGAACAGGCGGATGACAAGTCTGGACGAGCGGATCAGGTTCTGTCCGGTTGGGCAGTCTGGTGCGATGTTTCCGAGACACAGAGCACGAAACTGTCTGAGCAAGACGTGATGGACTGGCAGAAGAGCCGATATGTCCATGTCGTGACGCACTATGGATATCAGGGGTGGATGCGTACTTCTGATCTTCGCCTGTGTTCCGAGAAAGAGTGGAGACTGCGCCAAAATCTCGAAGTCTTAGCATTATCGGGAACAGAAGAATTGTTGCAATCATCCGCACCATTTTGTTGGATTGGAGTCCGGGAGGCAGACATTCTCTCAGCCCCTAAAGTTCAGGCAGAAATCCTTGAGACGCTGACGCGCACTTCGATCGTGCATGTCATAAAGCGTGATGAGGTGGACGGATGGAGCAGAGTCCGCACTGCTTCAGGAACGGAAGGCTACCTTCACATAGTATTTCTCACAGAGCGCCGTGACCATGATCGATTTCTGATGAAGCGGTCAAAAGGATTCTTTTTACAGGATTTTTTATCTAGGAGAGCAGAAGTGGTGCAGGAAGAGAGCATTCAGAAGTTTTCAAATGTGAAGACAAATCTGCAAGCGTGGGAGCAGGCACTTCGCCATGCTTTAACGAACAGTGCACTCCGTTATCTGGGAACGCAGTACCGCTGGGCGGGAAAAAGCTCGCAGGGAGTCGACTGCTCCGGTCTACTGTTTTTGTCCTATATGGAAAATGGAATCCTGATTTATCGAGACGCAAAAATGATAGATGGATTTCCGATGTGCCCGATTGGTCGAGATGAACTTGCCCCCGGCGATGCAATCTATTTTCCAGGTCATGTCGCAATGTACCTGGGTGATGGAAAATTTATTCACGCCACTGCATACAAGGAGAATGCGGGAGTCTGCATCAACAGCCTGAATCTGACCGATAGCGATTACCGGGAAGACCTAGTAAATTCGATTACGGGATATGGGAGTGTGTTTGTAAAAGAATGATATGTATTTTCTCTTAACGATTATTTACAAAAAGGAAATAGAGTAGGTAAGTGATTGGGAGAAAAACGGGCAGAAAAAAGATTAAAAGATAGAGGAAAAATAGGCGACGGAGTGCGAACGTGTTTGCAGGACTTTACTCGCTGGAGGAGCCGAACTGGAGGAGCCGGACTGGAGGAGCCAAAAAAAGAGCCTTGCTCGGAACGGGATTATTGATGCAATCCATTCCGCACAAAGCTCTTTTATTATTTTCCCTAAATTTACTAAAGCGAATAAAGTTGAACTTACTTATTCTCGTTCTTCTTGTTCTCAGCCATCATCATTGCACGAACCTTTAACGGCAGTCCGAACAGGGTGATGAAGCCAGATGCATCATGGTGATCGTAGAGATCGCCGGTTGTGAAGGATGCAAGAGACTCATTGTACAGAGAGTACGGAGAAGTGGTTCCAGCCTTGGTGATGTTGCCCTTGTACAGCTTAAACTTAACTTCACCGGTTACATACTCCTGGGTCACATCCATGAATGCCTGGATTGCCTCGCGGAGCGGGGTAAACCATTTGCCCTCGTATACGATCTGAGCGAAACGGTTGCCAAGATCCTTCTTCAGATCCATCGTAGCGCGGTCGAGAACGAGCTCCTCAAGCTGTTTGTGAGCTTCCATCAGGATAGTTCCACCAGGAGTCTCATAAACGCCACGGGACTTCATACCTACTACACGGTTCTCTACAATATCAACGATACCGATTCCGTGCTTTCCACCCAGCTCATTGAGTTTGCGGATGATGTCGGAAACCTTCATCTTCTCGCCGTTTACGCTGGTCGGGATACCCTTTTCAAAGGTCATTGTCACATACTCGCCCTTGTCCGGTGCCTTCTCCGGAGTTACGCCCAGAACAAGCATATGCTCGAAGTTCGGCTCATTTGCCGGATCTTCCAGCTCAAGTCCCTCATGGCTGATGTGCCATAAGTTACGGTCACGGCTGTAGCTGTGGCTGTGATCAAACGGAAGATCAATGCCGTGCTGTTTGCAGTACTCGATCTCATCCTCACGGGACTCGAGAGTCCAGATGTCGGTCATTCTCCACGGAGCGATGATCTTCAGATCTGGAGCCAGTGCCTGGATGCTCAGCTCGAAACGAATCTGGTCATTTCCCTTACCGGTAGCACCGTGGCAGATTGCAACAGCACCCTCTTTGCGGGCGATGTCAACCAGACGTTTTGCGATAGCCGGACGTGCCATAGAGGTGCCGAGGAGATATTTGTCCTCATAAACAGCGTCTGCTTTTACGCAGGGCATGATGTAGTTGTCGCAGAAATCGTCGGTAACATCTTCAATATATAATTTGGAGGCGCCGGATAATTTTGCTCTCTCATCCAGACCATCCAGCTCGTTGCCCTGACCGCAGTCTACGCAACAGCAGATAACATCATAGTCGAAATTTTCTTTCAGCCACGGAATGATGGTGGTGGTATCCAGACCGCCGGAATAGGCTAATACAACTTTCTCTTTCATAATCGAAAATCCTCCTCGGTATCGTTGGTTTCATTCGTTTAGACTTCATAAATATACAACACTTTTCGCGATAATGCAAGTGGAAAATTCATTTTATTCAAAAAATACTTGCATAATATGCATTATAGATGTATAATTATGAAACCACACCGAGCAGGACAATCTCTTTTGCGCCTGCCGATTCCTCTGCGTGATCGATGTGGGAACACAGGAACAAAAGGGGTACGAAAACGGAAGAAAAAGAAGAGATAAAGATAAGAACAGACAGAAACAAAGCGGGAATCTGTATTGTACAGAAACAAAGAATTTGGAAAAGGGTCTTTTCTTATTAGAAAAAAATAATTATAATGAAACAAAACAGAAAAAGATAACGATTTCTCGCAACATGGAACCGTTACAGAAAATGCATGATTATGAGAGGATGAGGAAAATGATTAAAGTCGGAATTATCGGAGCAACCGGATATGCCGGAGCAGAACTGGTCAGACTGCTTCTGCAGAGAGAAGACGTGGAGATTGTCTGGTATGGTTCCCGAAGCTATGTAGGACAGGATTTTGCCTCTGTTTATAGAAATGTAGTTCATCTGACGGATGAGCCGTGTAAAGATGATGATATGGCAACGCTCGCTGAGATCGCAGATGTGATCTTTACTGCGACTCCGCAGGGCTTCTGTGCTTCCCAGGTGACCGAGGAGATTCTCTCCAAGACAAAGATCATCGATCTGAGCGCAGATTTCCGTATTAAAGATGTGAATGTTTATGAGAAATGGTACAAGATTTCCCATGCAACCCCGCAGTTTATCCCGGAGGCAGTTTACGGACTTCCGGAGATCAACCGTGACAAGATCAAGAATGCACGCCTGATTGCAAATCCGGGATGCTACCCGACCTGTTCCTTCCTTTCTGTTTACCCGATGGTAAAGGAAGGTCTTGTAGATCCGAACACGCTGATCATTGATGCAAAATCCGGTACTTCCGGAGCAGGACGTTCCGCAAAGGTCGACAGCCTCTACTGTGAGGTCAATGAGAGCATGAAGCCGTATGGAGTTGCAACGCACCGCCACACTCCGGAGATTGAAGAACAGCTCTCCTATGCAGCAGGAAAGCCGGTGACGATCAGCTTTACCCCGCATCTCGTTCCGATGAACAGAGGAATCCTTGCAACCGCATATGCGACTCTGACAAGACCGGTGACGACAGAGGAGGTCAAGGCCGTTTACGACAAGTATTATGGAAATGAGTACTTTGTCCGCGTGCTCAAGCCGGGTGAGGTTCCGCAGACGCGTTGGGTAGAGGGAAGCAACTTCGCAGATGTTGCATTCAAGATCGATGAGCGCACGAACCGTATCGTGATGATGGGCGCGATCGACAACATGGTAAAGGGAGCAGCCGGACAGGCAATGCAGAATATGAACCTGCTGTTCGGACTTCCGGAGAACACCGGACTCAAGCAGATCCCGGTATTCCCGTAAATTTACTTATAAGAAAAAATCAGGAAGAAACAGGAAAAACTCATGGCAGGAACGATGAGCATCCTCGTGCGGGAGATGACCCCTGAGGATTATGATAAGGTATATGAACTCTGGAACAGCATTCAGGGATTCGGAATCCGCTCGATCGATGACTCGAGAGAGGGCGTGGAACGCTTTCTGAAACGAAATCCGACGACGAGCGTTGTGGCAGTGCAGAATGGCCGGATTGTCGGAGCGATTCTGTGCGGTCACGATGGGCGCACCGGATTTTTCTATCATGTCTGCGTGGCAAGTGACTATCGAAACCGCGGAGTCGGTCACAGAATGGCACACTTTGCAATGCAGGCATTGAGAGCAGAGGGCGTGAATAAAGTCAGCCTCGTTGCGTTCAAGAGCAATGCGCTGGGAAATGAATTCTGGCACAATGTGGGATGGCAACGCCGGGACGATATGAACTATTATGATTTTGTTCTGAACGAAGAAAATATCACGAATTTTATTCGATAGCGTCGACATGACTGTTTGTTTAGAAGAGATAAAAAACGTGTTACAAAAATCCTGAAAAAGATATTGATCTGGGATTGAGGTACATCATCAGGGAGGAAATGACATGAAAATCATAGAAGGTGGAGTGACAGCGTCAAAGGGATTTGAGAGTGCATCTACGGAGGCAGGAATCAAATATAAGAACAGAAAAGATATGGCGATGATTTACAGCCAGACCCCGTGTAAGGCAGCGGGAACATTTACGACAAATATCGTGAAGGCTGCTCCGGTTAAATGGGATCAGAAAATCGTGAAAGAGTCTGAATTTGCACAGGCAGTTGTAATCAATGCGGGAATCGCAAATGCATGCACAGGTGCAGAGGGACTTGGATACTGCGAGAAGACTGCACAGGCAGTTGCAGAGGTTCTGAATGTTCCGACTGATGCGGTTCTCGTCGCATCAACCGGCGTCATCGGCATGCAGCTTCCGATTGAGAAACTTGAGAATGGAATCAAGGCGATGGTTCCAAATCTTGATGGAAGCATTGAGAGCGGTACCGAGTCGGCAAAGGCAATCATGACGACCGATACAAAGAAAAAGGAAGTTGCCGTTCAGATTGAGATCGGTGGAAAAACCGTGACGGTCGGTGGAATGTGCAAGGGCTCCGGCATGATTCACCCGAATATGTGCACGATGCTTGCATTTGTGACGACGGATATCGCAATCTCCAAGGAGCTTCTTCAGGAGGCTTTGAGCGAGGACATCAAGGACACCTACAACATGATTTCTGTTGACGGCGATACCTCGACGAATGATACCGTGCTTCTGCTTGCAAACGGAATGGCAGGAAACCCGGAAATTACAGAGAAGAACGACGATTACAAGGAGTTCTGCAAGGCACTCAACTACGTCAACGAGACGCTTGCAAAGAAGATGGCAGGTGATGGTGAGGGATGTACGGCTCTGTTTGAGGTTAAGATTGTCGGCGCCGAGACAAAGGCACAGGCAGTGACGCTTGCAAAGTCCGTTATCACCTCAAGTCTGACGAAGGCAGCAATTTTCGGTCACGATGCAAACTGGGGAAGAATTCTCTGTGCAATGGGATATTCCGGTGCACAGTTTGACCCGGAGAAAGTGGATCTCTACTTCGAGAGCAAGGCAGGAAAGATGCAGATCATCAAGGACGGTGTCGCGCTTGATTACAGCGAGGAGGAGGCAACGAAGATCCTCTCTGAGCCGGAGGTGACTGCAACCGCAGATGTGAAGATGGGAGATGCAACCGCGACTGCGTGGGGATGCGATCTGACGTTTGACTATGTAAAAATCAATGCCGATTACCGGTCCTGAAAGGAGCCCCTTTATCATGAGTATGGAATTTAGTGAAATCAGTGAGATGCAGAAAGCGGAAGTTCTGATCGAGGCACTTCCGTATATTCAGAGATTTAACCGCAAGATTATCGTTGTAAAATACGGCGGAAGCGCAATGGTGGACGAGCATCTGAAACATCAGGTGATTCAGGATGTTGTTCTTCTGAAACTTGTAGGCTTCAAGCCGATCATCGTTCACGGCGGTGGCAAGGAGATCAGCAAGTGGGTCGGAAAAGTTGGAATGGAGCCGCATTTCGTCAATGGTCTGCGTGTGACGGATGAGCCGACAATGGAGATCGCTGAGATGGTGCTCAACAAGGTCAACAAGAGCCTTGTTCAGCTCGTCAACGAGCTTGGCATCAAGGCAGTCGGCATCAGCGGTAAGGACGGCATGATGCTCAAGTGCAAGAAGAAATATTCCAAGGGCGAGGACATCGGTTTTGTCGGTGACATCACAGAGGTTGATCCGCAGATCATCTACGATCTTCTGGAGAAGGATTTCCTGCCGATCATCTGCCCGATCGGATTTGATGATGAGTTCCAGAGCTACAACATCAATGCGGACGATGCAGCATGTGCAATCGCGCGTGCAGTCAAGGCAGAGAAACTTGCATTCCTGACGGATGTCGAGGGCGTTTATCGCGACTTTGAGGACAAGTCTTCTCTGATTTCCGAGATGACGGTCGACGAGGCACAGGAGTTCGTATCCGGCGGTTCTCTTGGCGGAGGCATGCTCCCGAAACTTCAGAACTGCATCGATGCAATCAACAACGGCGTATCCCGTGTACATATTCTTGACGGACGAATTGCACACTGCCTGCTTCTTGAGATCTTCACGAACCGAGGAATCGGAACTGCAATTCTGAAGCATGGAGCAGAGCGTTACTGTTATGAGGAGAGCGGACTTCCAAAGACCGGATTTGACCGCAAATTGCAGGAACAGGAGTGTCAGGGAGGAAAATAAGATGGATAAGAAACAGTATATTGACCGCGCAGAGCAGGTGCTCTACAAGACTTACAACCGTTTTCCGGTAGTCTTTGATCACGGCGAGGGCGTAAAATTATATGATACTGATGGACAGGAATATCTCGATTTTGGTGCGGGCATTGCCGTTATGGGACTTGGATACAGCAACGAGACGTTCAAGAATGCACTCAAAGATCAGATTGACAAGCTCTGCCATACCTCCAACCTGTTTTACAATGAGCCGGCTGTCGAGGCAGGAGAGAAACTCTTAAAAGTATCCGGAATGGAGAAAGTATTCTTCACCAACAGCGGAACCGAGGCGATCGAGGGCGCACTCAAGATTGCAAAGAGATATGCGTACAACAAGGGAATGGCACCGGATTATGAGATCATTGCAATGCATCATTCATTTCACGGACGCAGTCTCGGCGCTCTGTCCGTGACTGGAAACGACCACTATCAGGACCCGTTCAAACCGCTGATCCCGAACATCAAGTTCGCAGATTTCAACGATCTTGAGAGCGTGAAGGCATTGTTCAGCGACAAGACCTGTGCCGTCCTGATGGAGACGATTCAGGGCGAGGGCGGCATCTACCCGGCATACCCGGAGTTCATCGAGGGTGTTCGCAAACTCTGTGATGAGCACGATGCCCTGCTGATGCTCGATGAGATCCAGTGTGGAATGGGACGAAGCGGAGAGATGTTTGCATGGCAGGTATACGGCGTAAAACCGGATGTCATGACTGTTGCAAAGGCACTTGGAAATGGTGTTCCGATCGGAGCTTTCCTCGCTTGTGGCAAGGCTGCAACCGCAATGGTTCCGGGCGATCACGGCACGACTTACGGCGGAAACCCGTTTGTATGTCGGGCAGCTTCGACGGTACTTGATCTGTTTGAGGAAATGCAGATTCCGGAGCATGTTCAGTCGACCGGAGCTTATCTCTGGGAGACGCTTGAGAAGCTCAAAGAGAAGTATTCCTGCATCAAGGCACACCGTGGTCTTGGACTGATTCAGGGACTCGAATTTGATACCGCAGTTGGACCGATCGTTTCCGATGCGCTCTTAAACCAGCATCTCGTTCTGATCAGTGCAGGAGCAAATATTCTTCGTTTCGTTCCACCGCTTGTGATTGAGAAATCCGATGTGGATGAGATGGCGGTTCGCCTTGAGAGAGCGATTCAGGCGGTTGTGAAATAAGATTTTAAGTTGAATTCGATCAAGATTAAGACAAAAAAGGTGCTGTCAAATATGCAGCACCTTTTTGCTTTGAGTGCGCCCGGCGGCGCACGTTTCTAACCGGTGCAAGTCCGGAATCCGCCCGG
>ERZ791743.1728-NODE-1728-length-10917-cov-3.021175_pt1 | contig 10917 bp, 9 predicted proteins | sample MGYA00509952_ERZ791743 | MGnify/ENA primary metagenome ERZ791743 (study PRJEB30046, sample SAMN00792040) | human gut metagenome | study: EMG produced TPA metagenomics assembly of the A metagenome-wide association study of gut microbiota in type 2...
AGGTTTCAAGACGGCTGTAAGGTTGCGCACGCATCGCCTGCACCGTTTCCCAGACGCCCAGACCGCGCAGCAGATCGACTGACGCCGCGCTGATAGCAGAAATGCGCACATCCGGCTTGCTGGCGGGATCGAATGCCGGCGGTGCAGCCTGTTCAATTACCGTTACCTCAAATCCCTGCTGCGCCAGCCCCAGCGCCAGTGCGCCGCCGACCATACCGCCGCCGACAACGGCAACTTCGGTGTGTTGGAGTGTCATGGTCATTTTTCCTTATTGGAGAATCCCTTAAGTTTACGGATTTTTGCGGTCCTGAGACACATAACCTTCATACTGGTCACAACCCCACCAAAGCATTACAATACGCGGCTTGCAATCCTGAGCTGAGCAAGTCGATGACTAAAAAACTCCATATAAAAACCTGGGGCTGTCAGATGAACGAATACGATTCATCCAAGATGGCCGATCTGCTGGACACCACCCACGGATACCAGCTGACTGAAAATCCGAAAGAAGCCGACGTGTTGCTGCTGAACACCTGTTCAATTCGTGAAAAAGCGCAGGAAAAAGTCTTCCACGTGTTAGGCCGCTGGAAACTTCTCAAACGAAAAAATCCGGACCTGATCATCGGCGTGGGCGGTTGCGTCGCATCACAGGAAGGTAAGCTGATCCGCCAGAGAGCCCCCTATGTGGATATCGTCTTTGGCCCGCAGACCCTGCACCGCCTGCCGGAGATGATCAACCAGGTTCGCGGTAATCGTAGCCCGGTCGTTGACGTCAGCTTCCCGGAGATCGAGAAATTTGACCGTCTGCCAGAACCGCGCGCAGATGGCCCGACCGCTTTCGTTTCCATCATGGAAGGCTGCAACAAATACTGCACTTACTGTGTGGTGCCTTATACCCGTGGCGAAGAAGTCAGCCGCCCGGCAGACGATATTCTGTTTGAAATCGCGCAGCTTGCCGCGCAGGGCGTTCGCGAAGTGAACCTGCTGGGCCAGAACGTTAACGCCTGGCGTGGGGAGAACTACGACGGCACCACCGGCACCTTTGCTGAACTGCTGCGCCTGGTGGCCGCGATTGACGGTATCGACCGTATTCGCTTTACCACCAGCCATCCGATGGAATTCACCGATGACATCATTGATGTCTATCGCGATACGCCAGAGCTGGTGAGCTTCCTGCATCTGCCGATTCAGTGCGGCTCTGACCGCGTGCTGAACCTGATGGGCCGTCCGCATACGGTGCTGGAGTACAAATCCACCATCCGTAAGCTGCGTGAAGCGCGTCCGGATATCCAGATAAGCTCCGACTTTATTGTCGGCTTCCCTGGCGAAACCGCGGATGACTTCGAACGCACCATGAAGCTCATTGGTGAAGTGAATTTTGACGTCAGCTACAGCTTCATCTTCTCCGCGCGTCCTGGAACCCCTGCGGCCGATATGGTTGACGATGTGCCGGAAGAAGAGAAAAAGCAGCGTCTGTATATTCTGCAGGAGCGCATCAACCAGCAGGCCAACGCCTGGAGCCGCCGTATGCTCGGCACCGTCCAGCGCATACTGGTAGAAGGCACCTCGCGCAAGAGCATTATGGAACTCTCCGGTCGTACAGAAAACAACCGCGTGGTGAACTTTGAAGGCACCCCGGACATGATCGGTAAATTTGTGGACGTTGAGATTGTCGAAGTGCTCACCAACTCACTGCGTGCGAAAGTGGTCCGCACTGAAGACGAAATGGGCCTGCGTATTGCCGAGTCACCGGAATCCGTCATTTCGCGTACCCGCAAAGAAAACGATTCTGGCGTGGGGATTTACCAGCCTTAATCCTTCGGGCCTGCCGCTTCGGCAGGCCTTGTATTTCCTCTCATCGTCCCCAATATCATCTGCAATGCTTGCGCCTTTATTCTATGGCGTGAATAATTTCGGTAATGACCGTTTTATTACGCCGGGTGGCAGCGGGTCAGCTAACCAATCAAAGAGGAACAGTTTGAACATAGATACGCGTGAAATCAGCCTAACGCCCGCAGACAACGCTCGCCTGCTGAGCCTGTGCGGACCGTTTGATGACAACATCAAACAACTGGAGCGACGTCTGGGTATCGAAATCAATCGTCGCGATAATCACTTCAAACTTACCGGACGCCCTATCTGCGTCAATGCGGCTGCAGATATCCTGCGCAGCCTGTATGTCGATACCGCCCCGATGCGCGGCGAAATTCAGGATATCGAACCGGAACAAATTCACCTCGCCATTAAAGAGGCGCGCGTGCTTGAGCAGAGCGCGGAAAGTGTGCCGGACTACGGTAAGGCCATCAACATCAAGACCAAGCGTGGCGTCATTAAGCCGCGTACGCCAAACCAGGCGCAGTACATCGCCAATATTCTCGACCACGACATCACCTTCGGCGTGGGGCCGGCGGGTACGGGTAAAACCTATCTGGCCGTTGCCGCGGCGGTGGATGCGCTTGAACGTCAGGAAATCCGCCGTATCCTGCTGACCCGTCCGGCGGTGGAAGCGGGTGAAAAACTGGGCTTCCTGCCGGGCGACCTGAGTCAGAAGGTCGACCCGTATCTGCGTCCTTTATACGATGCGCTGTTCGAGATGCTCGGCTTTGAGAAGGTCGAAAAGCTGATTGAGCGTAACGTGATTGAAGTGGCCCCACTCGCCTACATGCGTGGTCGCACGTTAAACGACGCGTTCATCATTCTTGATGAAAGCCAGAACACCACCATCGAACAGATGAAGATGTTCCTGACGCGTATTGGCTTTAACTCGAAAGCGGTCATTACCGGTGACGTTACCCAGATCGACCTGCCGCGCAGCACCAAATCCGGCCTGCGCCACGCCATTGAAGTGCTGGCCGAAGTCGATGAAATCAGCTTTAACTTCTTCCACAGTGAAGACGTGGTACGCCATCCGGTGGTTGCGCGCATCGTTAACGCCTATGAAGCCTGGGAAGAGGCGGATCAAAAACGCAGGGCCGAACTGGCCGCAGAACGTAAGCGCGACGCGCAGGAGCAAGAACAGAAATGAGTCAGGTGATCCTCGATTTACAGCTGGCCTGTGAAGACAATTCCGGTATGCCAGATGAGGCACAGTTTCAGAAATGGCTGGATGCCGTGATCCCCCAGTTTCAGGAAGAATCAGAAGTGACGATTCGCCTGGTGGATGAGGCAGAAAGCCATGAGCTTAACCTGACTTACCGTGGGAAAGATAAGCCAACCAACGTGCTCTCTTTCCCGTTCGAAGCCCCGCCGGGTATCGAGATGCCGCTGCTGGGAGATCTGATCATCTGCCGCCAGGTGGTTGAACAGGAAGCCAAAGAGCAGCAAAAGCCGCTGGAAGCCCACTGGGCGCATATGGTGGTGCATGGCAGCCTGCATCTGCTTGGCTACGATCATATTGAAGATGACGAAGCGGAAGAGATGGAGTCCCTCGAGACAGAGATAATGCTTGCTCTGGGCTATGAGGATCCGTACATTGCCGAGAAAGAATAGTCAGTTAACTTACTGACGACTATGCCGCCGCGCAGGGAATTCGCGTGGCGGTAAATGTTGAACTAACAAGAGAACCCTTAACAAACGCCATGAGCGACGACAATTCACACAGTAGCGACACGACAAACACTAAAAAGGGATTTTTCTCCCTCATTCTGAACCAGCTTTTCCACGGCGAACCCAAGAACCGTGATGAACTGCTGGAGCTGATTCGTGATTCCGGGCAAAACGACCTTATCGACGAAGATACGCGCGAAATGCTCGAAGGGGTGATGGACATTGCTGACCAGCGTGTTCGCGATATCATGATCCCCCGCTCGCAGATGATCACCCTGAAACGTAACCAGACCCTGGACGAGTGCCTCGATGTGATCATCGAATCCGCCCACTCGCGTTTCCCGGTCATCAGCGAAGATAAAGATCACATCGAAGGGATTTTGATGGCGAAAGATCTGCTGCCGTTTATGCGCAGCGATGCCGAAGCCTTCAGCATGGAAAAAGTGTTACGCCAGGCCGTGGTTGTGCCGGAAAGTAAACGTGTGGACCGGATGCTGAAAGAGTTTCGCTCTCAGCGTTACCACATGGCGATTGTTATTGATGAATTTGGCGGCGTTTCCGGACTGGTCACGATCGAGGATATTCTTGAGCTGATCGTGGGTGAAATCGAAGATGAGTATGACGAAGAGGAAGATATCGACTTCCGTCAACTCAGCCGCCACACCTGGACCGTGCGCGCGCTGGCCTCGATTGAGGACTTCAACGACGCCTTCGGCACCCACTTCAGCGATGAAGAGGTCGATACCATTGGCGGGCTGGTGATGCAGGCCTTTGGCCACCTTCCGGCGCGCGGTGAAACCGTTGACATCGACGGTTACCAGTTCAAAGTGGCAATGGCCGACAGCCGCCGTATTATACAGGTTCATGTCAGAACGCCGGACGACTCACCGGTGCCAAAACTGGAAGATTAATGTAAATGGCATTTGCCCCATTACTTGAACGCCAGCGCGTCCGTTTGCTGCTGGCGCTGTTACTCGGAGCCAGCGGTACGCTGGCTTTTTCTCCTTACGATATCTGGCCTGCGGCCATTCTCTCCCTGATGGGGCTTCAGGGTCTGACCCTGAACCGGCGTCCGGTACAGGCTGCCGCCATCGGTTACTTCTGGGGACTGGGGCTCTTTGGCTCCGGCATTAACTGGGTCTATGTCAGCATCGCCCAGTTTGGCGGTATGCCGGGCCCGGTTAACGTCTTCCTGGTCGTCCTGCTCGCGGCATATCTCTCACTGTATACCGGTCTGTTCGCAGGGATCCTTTCCCGCCTGTGGCCTAAAACCACCTGGCTGCGCGTCGCCATTGCCGCGCCGGTGGTCTGGCAAATCACCGAATTCCTGCGCGGTTGGGTGCTGACCGGCTTTCCGTGGCTACAGTTCGGCTACAGCCAGATTGATGGCCCGCTGAAAGGCCTGGCCCCGGTCATGGGCGTTGAGGCAATCAACTTCCTGCTAATGGTGGTCAGCGGCCTGCTGGTGCTGGCACTGGTCCAGCGCTGCTGGAAACCGTTCGCTGTGGCGCTGGTGCTGTTCGCCCTGCCCTTCCCGCTACGGTATATCCAGTGGTTCACGCCTGAGCCCGAGCGCACCATGCAGGTTTCCATGGTGCAGGGAAATATCCCGCAATCTATGAAGTGGGATGAAAAAGAGCTGCTGAACACGCTGAAGATCTACGCCAACGCCACCGAAGAGGTGATGGGTAAATCGCAGCTGATCATCTGGCCGGAATCCGCCATTCCCGATCTGGAGATCAATCAGCAGCCGTTCCTGAACATGATGAACGACCTGCTGCTGGCGCGCGGCAGCACGCTGATCACCGGGATTGTCGATGCGCGTCTGAATCAGCAGAACCGTTATGACACCTACAACACCATCATTACGCTCGGCAAAGACAGCGAATACAGCTACAACTCCACGGATCGGTACAACAAGAACCACCTGGTGCCGTTTGGTGAATTTGTTCCGCTGGAGTCGATTCTGCGCCCGCTGGCCCCGTTCTTTGATCTGCCGATGTCCTCCTTCAGCCGTGGCCCGTACGTACAGCCCCAGCTGCATGCGCACGGCCTTGCCCTGACGGCGGCCATCTGCTACGAAATCATTCTCGGCGAGCAGGTACGCGATAACTTCCGCCCGGATACCGACTACCTGCTGACCATCTCCAACGATGCGTGGTTCGGTAAATCTATCGGCCCGTGGCAGCATTTCCAGATGGCGCGTATGCGTTCTCTGGAGCTGGCTCGCCCATTGCTGCGCAGCACCAACAACGGCATCACCGCCGTGATTGGTCCACAGGGTGAAATCCAGGCCATGATCCCGCAGTTCACCCGTGAGGTGTTGACCACAAAAGTCACACCAACCACCGGCCTGACGCCGTATGCCCGCACCGGCAACTGGCCGCTGTGGATCCTGACCGCGCTGTTCGGTTTCGGTGCCGTGCTGATGAGCCTGCGTCAGCGTCGTCGCTAATCTTCCCTCTTCCTGCCGGGTGGCGGCTACGCCTTACCCGGCCTACATTTTACATTTCCGTTCCCGTAGGTCGGGTAAGGCGTAGCCGCCACCCGACAATTCTCTCCAGACTCCCATTCTGGCACGCCTATTGCTTTGTTTATTCAGGTAAACGCAGTTTGGCTTAACGTGCAACCTTGTCGCACCAGCGTAGATCATCGGTAGCACCGAAACGGTGCAACGGGAGATATTTGCCTCTGAATGGTGCGGCGCGCTTCGCAAAAATAAACAATAACGCAGCAAAATCTTTACATTAAGCCAGACTAAATGTTAACAAGCTTGCATAACACTGCACTCGCATCGCGCGAGATATAACAACATCACAATGGGTATCAATGCGTCACTGGCGCTGATAAGAAAGGAGTTGGGTATGCAATTACGTAAACTGGCCACAGCAATGCTGGTTATGGGAATGTCTGCCGGCGTGGTTCACGCTGAAGATGCTCCGGCAGCAGGCAGTACTCTCGACAAGATTGCCAAAAACGGCGTGATCGTGGTCGGCCACCGTGAATCTTCTGTCCCGTTCTCTTACTACGACAACACGCAAAAAGTCGTGGGCTATTCACAGGATTACTCCAACGCCATCGTTGAAGCTGTGAAGAAAAAGCTGAACAAACCTGACCTGCAGGTGAAGCTGATCCCAATCACTTCACAGAACCGTATTCCACTGCTGCAAAACGGCACCTTTGATTTTGAGTGTGGCTCTACCACTAACAACCTCGAGCGCCAGAAACAGGCCGCTTTCTCTGACACCATCTTTGTCGTGGGCACCCGTCTGCTGACGAAGAAAGGCGGTGATATCAAAGATTTTGCTGACCTGAAAGGCAAAGCGGTCGTCGTAACGTCCGGTACCACCTCAGAAGTGCTGCTGCACAAGCTGAACGACGAGAAGAAAATGGATATGCGCATCATCAGCGCGAAAGATCATGGCGACTCCTTCCGTACCCTGGAAAGTGGCCGTGCCGTCGCGTTTATGATGGATGACGCCCTGCTGGCGGGCGAGCGTGCGAAAGCGAAGAAACCAGACAACTGGGATATCGTCGGCACCGCGCAGTCAAAAGAAGCTTACGGCTGCATGCTGCGTAAAGACGATCCGCAGTTCAAGAAGCTGATCGATGACACTATCGCCCAGGTGCAGACTTCCGGCGAAGCGGAAAAATGGTTCGACAAATGGTTCAAGAACCCGATTCCACCAAAAAATCTCAACATGAACTTTGAACTGTCTGAAGACATGAAAGCGCTGTTCAAATCTCCAAATGACAAGGCTCTTAACTAATTAGAACAACAGGGGCGGGATCTCCTGCCCTCTCGATTGTCGGGAAGCATGGACAGACTATACGTTGAGTGGTCGTTCCCCACTCAGCGCGAAAAATGAGCTTCTCACCAATCTTCGAGGGTAGCGCTGCTACCCTTTTTTTTCTGGAGTTTATTATGTCAATAGACTGGAACTGGGGCATATTCCTGCAACAAGCCCCGTTCGGCAACACCACCTATCTTGGCTGGCTGTGGAGCGGCTTCCAGGTCACCGTGGCACTATCGATAACAGCGTGGATTATCGCGTTTCTTGTCGGTTCGCTGTTCGGTATTCTGCGCACCGTCCCTAACCGTTTTCTTTCAACACTGGGCACTCTCTATGTGGAACTGTTCCGTAACGTTCCGCTCATCGTGCAATTCTTTACCTGGTATCTGGTTATCCCGGAACTGCTGCCGGAAAATATTGGCATGTGGTTCAAGTCGGAGCTGGATCCAAATGTGCAGTTCTTTGTCTCCTCCATGATGTGTCTGGGGCTGTTTACCGCTGCGCGCGTTTGTGAGCAGGTGCGTGCCGCCATTCAGTCATTACCCCGCGGACAAAAAAATGCGGGTCTGGCGATGGGTCTGACCCTGCCGCAAACCTACCGCTACGTGCTGCTGCCTAACGCCTACCGCGTTATCGTGCCACCGATGACCTCGGAGATGATGAACCTGGTGAAAAACTCGGCCATCGCCTCCACGATCGGCCTGGTCGATATGGCGGCCCAGGCGGGCAAGCTGCTGGATTACTCCGCTCACGCATGGGAATCCTTCACCGCAATCACGCTCGCGTATGTTCTGATTAACGCTTTCATCATGCTGGTGATGAACCTGGTTGAACGCAAAGTACGCCTGCCGGGCAATCTGGGGGGCAAATAATGTACGAATTTGACTGGAGTTCTATCGTTCCTTCCATGCCTTACCTGCTGGATGGCCTGGTGATTACCTTAAAAATCACCGTTATCGCCATCATCATTGGTATCGTCTGGGGCACCCTGCTGGCGGTGATGCGCCTGTCGAGCTTTAAGCCGCTCGCGTGGTTTGCGACCGCCTACGTTAACGTTTTCCGCTCCATCCCGCTGGTGATGGTGCTGCTGTGGTTTTACCTGATTGTTCCCGGCTTCCTGCAAAACGTCCTGGGGCTGTCACCAAAAACCGATATCCGCCTGATCTCGGCGATGGTGGCGTTCTCAATGTTTGAGGCCGCTTACTACTCAGAGATTATCCGCGCGGGCATTCAGAGCATCTCCCGCGGGCAATCCAGCGCCGCGCTGGCGCTGGGGATGACGCACTGGCAGTCCATGCAGCTGATTATTCTGCCGCAGGCGTTTCGCGCCATGGTTCCGCTCCTGTTGACCCAGGGCATTGTGCTGTTCCAGGATACCTCGCTGGTGTATGTCCTGAGTCTGGCAGACTTCTTCCGTACCGCGTCAACCATCGGTGAACGTGATGGTACGCAGGTCGAGATGGTGCTCTTCGCGGGCGCGGTCTATTTTGTGATTAGTTTAAGCGCGTCGCTGTTGGTCAGCTGGCTGAAGAAAAGGACGGTATAATGATTTCCCTGAAAAATGTTTCTAAATGGTATGGGCACTTTCAGGTGCTGACCGACTGCTCCACGGAAGTGAAAAAAGGCGACGTGGTGGTGGTGTGCGGCCCGTCCGGTTCCGGTAAGTCCACGCTGATCAAAACCGTTAACGGTCTGGAACCTGTGCAGCAGGGCGAAATTGTTGTTAACGGCACCAAAGTGAACGACAAAAAAACCAACCTTGCCCAGCTTCGCTCTCATGTTGGTATGGTGTTCCAGCACTTTGAGTTGTTCCCTCACCTCTCCATCATCGAGAACCTGACGCTGGCGCAGGTGAAAGTGCTTAAGCGCGATAAAAAAGCATCGCGTGAGAAAGGCCTTAAGCTTCTGGAGCGCGTTGGGCTCTCGGCGCATGCCGATAAGTTCCCGGCGCAGCTTTCGGGTGGTCAGCAGCAGCGTGTAGCAATCGCACGCGCGCTGTGTATGGATCCGGTGGCAATGCTGTTTGATGAACCGACGTCGGCGCTCGATCCAGAGATGATCAACGAAGTGCTCGACGTTATGGTCGAGCTGGCGCACGAAGGCATGACCATGATGGTGGTAACGCACGAAATGGGCTTCGCCCGTAAAGTGGCCAACCGCGTCATCTTTATGGACGAAGGGAAGATCGTGGAAGACTCGCCGAAAGAAGAGTTCTTCGCGAACCCGAAATCCGAACGTGCAAAAGATTTCCTCGCCAAAATCCTGCATTAATCTTCTCAGTGCGCAATCTGCGGATTGCGCACTGCCTCACGCTTTCGCGCTCTTGTTCTCGTCGACGCCACATTGCAGCGTTAACCTTGTCACAAAATAACGCTACGTATGGAGAACGCTATGGCACAGCCTATTATTCTCGATTGCGATCCGGGTCATGATGACGCCATTGCTCTCGTCCTCGCTCTTGCCTCCCCTGAACTGGACGTAAAAGCGGTTACCTCATCCGCCGGAAACCAGACGCCGGATAAAACTTTGCGCAACGTGCTGCGCATGCTGACCCTGCTCAAACGCACCGATATTCCTGTCGCCGGCGGTGCCGTGAAACCGCTGATGCGCGAGCTGATCATTGCGGATAACGTTCATGGCGAAAGTGGGCTGGACGGCCCTGACCTGCCGGAACCGGGCTTCGCACCACAAGACTGCACCGCCGTTGAGCTGATGGCGAAGGTGCTGCGCGAAAGTGCAGAACCCGTGACGCTGGTGGCTACAGGTCCGCAGACGAACGTGGCCTTGCTGCTTAACAGCCATCCAGAACTGCACGGTAAAATCGCCCGGATCGTCATCATGGGCGGCGCAATGGGGCTCGGAAACTGGACGCCAGCCGCGGAGTTCAATATCTATGTTGACCCTGAAGCCGCAGAGATCGTTTTCCAGTCCGGTCTGCCGATTGTGATGGCGGGGCTGGATGTGACGCATCGGGCCCAAATTATGGCAGACGATATTGAACGCTTCCGCTCTGTGGGTAATCCGGTGGCAACGACTGTGGCAGAACTGCTCGACTTCTTTATGGAGTACCACAAAGCCGAGAAATGGGGCTTCCATGGCGCACCGCTGCATGACCCGTGCACCATTGCCTGGCTGTTAAAACCTGAGATGTTTACCACGGTTGACCGCTGGGTTGGCGTGGAAACGCAGGGGAAATATACCCTGGGAATGACGGTGGTGGATTACTACTCGCTGACGGGGAATAAGCCGAATACTGCGGTGATGGTGGATATCGACCGGGAAGCGTTTGTAGATTTGCTGGCGGAAAGGCTGGCTTACTATAGTGCGGCCTGATGCCCTCACCCCAACCCTCTCCCACGGGGAGAGGGAGCAAACACTAAAAACGGCAACAGGGTTGCCGTTTTGCTTTTACCTAGGGCTCAAACGGCCGACGCTGGAACTGGTCGTGACCGCATTTCGGGCACAAGGGCAGCACCTCCGGCGTATACACCGCGATGTGGTGATGACATTTCTCACACACCAGATTTCCCAACCCTACCACTTCGCCGCTGTGGTACACACCGTGATGGTTCAAATC
>ERZ791743.1735-NODE-1735-length-10825-cov-2.004085_pt1 | contig 10825 bp, 9 predicted proteins | sample MGYA00509952_ERZ791743 | MGnify/ENA primary metagenome ERZ791743 (study PRJEB30046, sample SAMN00792040) | human gut metagenome | study: EMG produced TPA metagenomics assembly of the A metagenome-wide association study of gut microbiota in type 2...
ACTCAAAAGGCTTTCCGCTGTCAATCAGCTTTACAAGCTTCTTCATAGCGATTCTCGTCACCTTCTCAGCCTTGGATTCCACACAGGTAAAATCTTGATACTCCTCATCTACATTGGAATTCTTATAATACTCAAGAATCATCACAGACAGGTCTTCCGGTATCCTGATTCCATATCCCTTTACCACATCCATAAATTGGTTCATAAAGCAGCTGATAATACCAACTGCTGTTGGACGGTTTGCAGGATTAAGCAGTTCATTGAACAGCAGCTTGATATCGGATGATGATTCATTCTGATTGATTCTGATATAAGAATAGTCCAATTTCTCTTCTTTCCTTTCAGACATAAACTCATTAAAAGCCGTACTTCTCACAGTCTGCACCACGCTGTTGGACTTTCCCTCCGTGACAATGGCCACTTTTTTGTGCTCCAGGTTATAAAAATACTCCAGTACATCCTTCATCGCTTTGCCGTGGTCAGACGCCACATAATTATAATTCTCCAGGCTGAGTATCTTACCCACGCACACATAAGGGATTCCTGCCCTCTCAAACTCCCTGAAGACCAGACTGTCTTCTTCCAGGTCATACAATAGGATGCCGTCTACCAGAGACGACTACAGGCTCTTTAAATACTCTGTGTCTTTATTGATATCATCTGAATCCATGGAATAAATCAGAGTATTATAATCAAATTTCTTTGCTTCCTCGCCAAGAGCCGAGAATATGACCGGGTAATACATGGTATCGTTTAAATGTGAAATATTTCTGGGAATGGCTAAACAAACTGTCTTGCTGTGATTTTTAGACGACAGCCTGCGGGCGCTCAAACTTGGTGTATACCCCAATTCATCAATTGCATTTTTTATCTTCTTTTTCGTGTCGTCAGACATTCTCTCGAAATTTCCATTCAGATAATTTGATACAGTGGACTTGGAAACCCCTGAAAGCTTTGCTACATCAGATATTGTCGCGTTCTTCATACTCTCACCTCATGAATTATGATAATAAACCAATATTACCACACTTCCTGCTCAAAAAACATGGTCTTTTCGCAAAATACGTGTAGGTGGAACGGTTTAGTAGAACGGTTTATCAAATGTATAAAAAAAATAAAAACTGCTTTGGTGGAGCGGTTTATCTCTTCCCTTATTTAATAATATAGCATTGAACATTATGCTTGTCAATGTGTAATTTATTTTTATTTTTTTATGCATATTTTATATTCTTTCACACAAAAACATTTTATCTCCTCAATACATGCATGGTTTTTTTGTTTGTTTGATTATTTTTTTGTATTTATTGACAGCTTCAACCTGTTTTTAATGTAACACACATTAAATTACAATTCTTTTTTCTGACTGTTCCTTATACATGGCATGGATCCGCGACGCTGCATTTAAAAGCCTATATGGCCGTAATGGAGGCTTCCGGTAAGTCATCGTCCTGAGATGGCAACAGTCTGTACGTCCTGCTCCACAGCCTGTAAAAAAACACCAGCCGGCCGGATCTGCTTCCGGCCTGGCTGGCTATCTTCTTCTATCTTACTTTATGAACAGCTGTGTCCAATAATCGGTTCCGCTGGCATCCTGATAATGCCCTACCCCAATAGAAGTAAAATCACGATTCAGGATATTGGCCCTGTGGCCTGAGCTGTTCATCCAGCTCTGCATCACTGCCTCAGGCGAGTTCTGTCCGTAAGCAATATTCTCACCCACACTCCGGTAGCTGATTCCCGCCTGTGTCAAGACTGTACTGAAATTGCTGCCATCAGGCCTGGTGTGTGAAAATGTGCCCTTGATTTCCTGCGCTCTCTTGTTGGCTGCCTCTGCCACGCCTTCGTGAACAGACAGCGGACTAAGACCCGCCTTGGCCCTCTCTGCATTTACCAGTTCAACCACTGCGTCCGCAAATGCGTCCTGGCTGCCGCCGTTATCCGGGTCGCCGGGAACCGTATCCCCCGGAGCCTCGGGAGCCGTACCTGGGTTATCCGGCTCACCCGGCAGTGAATTGTCCGGCAGTGAGCTGTCCGGCATCTCAGGTCCCGGCAGTTCCGGTGTGGGGAAGATGAAGTCGGGCGGCGTAACCTGCGGCAGACTGTTGTCCGGCAGCACAGGTCCTGCTCCCCATCCGTTATTCTGGTTCCCGTTGTTATTCTGGCCCCAGCCGCCATTCTGGCCCCAGTTCCCATTCTGGCCTATATTACCAGGAAGACAGTTCTGTCCTCCCACTCCAATCACGTATGCGCTTCCATTAGCAAAAGGAATCTGATATGTAGATACGGCTGCCAGTGATGTCACCGGTATGGCTGCGGATACAAGCATGGCTGCGGCTGCGGACAATGTGTACATGGATATCTTTCTCATGGTTACCTCCTTATGTGTTACATAATTATTACATTTCTGTTACAAAACTATAATAGCACATAATATTTGGAAAACCATTAGGGAAAGAATGGAAATAATGTATGCCGCAGCCCCTCTCCGGCGCCAGCTCTCTGCTACCCCTTTATGCCAGTGGATGCAATACCTTCCACGTAATATTTCTGAAGAAATACGAACATCAGCAGCATGGGGATTGCCGATATGGTCAGGGATGCCATGATAGCGCCATAGTGTATTGGCTTTGATCCAAAAAACGTCTGGATGGCCAGCTGGATTGTCCTCATGTCCTCCCCTGTAACCACCAGCATGGGCCACATGAAATCATTCCAGTGGGCCACGAAGTCCAGGATGAAGATGGTGGCGTACACCGTGCCTGAGATGGGCATTACAATGGTAAAAAATGTCTTGATGGGGCCGCAGCCGTCTATGGCTGCCGCTTCCAGCAGATCATCGGGAATGTCTAAGAAGAACTGGCGGAACATGTAGATGGAGAAGCATTTCCCCACAAAGGGAACAATCAGCCCGGCCCAGGTATTCACCCACCCAAGGCTGGCAACCTCCTTGTAAAGGGGCAGCATGATAGCCTCCATGGGAAGCACCATAAGGCTGATGACCACTGTCAGCAGCAGCTGACAATAGAAGGGTTATTTTTGAAGCAAGGATAGCAGCTCCTTTCCGGGGAAATTGAATTTTGCCAGGGCATATCCGCAGACGGAATTGACCGCCAGGTCCAGGATTACAATTACAAACACATAGAACAGGCTGTTGAGGATGAATTTCATCATATTTACCCTGGTAAACACCTCAACATAGTTCCCAAGAGTGGCCGCTGTGGGCCAGAACGTCCTGATATTGCTCATGTCGGAGAATATCTGCGCCTCCGGTTTCAGGGACGCGGCAATCATCCACAGGAGCGGCGATACAAAAATCAGGGCGACAATTGCATTTCCGCCATAGAACAAAACGCGTTTCAGGATATCTTTTTCCTTTAATCCCATGATTCTCCCTCCTCCTTAATCTGCCTTGATGACCCGCTTCAGCATCAGCGACATGGTGACCACTATGACAAAGAATACGGTTGCCACGCTGCAGGCGTACCCGAAATTTCTGCTCTGGAAGCCCTGTTCATAGATATAATACACAAGGGTCCTGGTGGAGTTCTGGGGACCGCCCTGGGTCATGACATAGGGCTGCGTGAACAGCTTCATGGCCTGGATCATTGTAATCATCACAACGTATTTAATCACATTCTTAAGTCCCGGCAGGGTCACATACAGAAACTTCTGAAAGGCTCCCGCACCGTCAATGGACGCCGCTTCATACTGGTCTCCCGGTATGGCCTGAAGTCCTGCCAGGAAAATCATCATCTGATACCCTGCCGCCTGCCAGGCCGACATAAAGATAATGGAATTCATGGACGTCTTGGGGTCTGTCAGGAAACCGCAGGGGGCAAAACCCAGCTTTGTGAGAAACGCGTTCAGAAGGCCTGTGCTGGGGTTGGGATTGTACAGCACGCTCCAGAGGATGGCAACCACCACCATGGATGTGATGTTGGGGCTGAAATAGGCTGCCCGGAATATGGATACTCCCTTTCTTCTGGATGAAATCAGCATGGCTAAAAGCAGGGCCAGAATGCACTGGAAGGGAACTACCACCACCGTAAAGTAAATGGTATTAACCAGGGATTTCTTAAAGTCCCTGTCCCCAAACAGCTCCACGAAATTATCCAGTCCGCAGAATTTAATCTTATCCGGCCTGAGGATATTGTAATCAGTAAATGCATAGCGGACCGTGGAAACAGCAGGCAGTATGAGGAACGCTGCCAGCAGCACCACTGCCGGAAGGATGAACAGGAACGCCGCCCGTCTTTCATGGACCTTATTCTTTGTACCATACTTCATGATATACCTCCTTTCCCTGTTAAAGGGAAGGGGGACCATTGTCCCCCTCACCATTACTCCGCGTAGTTCTTCTGGTAGTTGGAATCAAAATCAGCTGCCAGCTGGTCTAAGGACTCTTTTACATCCGCACCTGTGAACATATTCATCATGGCCTCTGAAAATCCGGGCGACAGCACGGTATAGCCGGGTGTTCTTGGTCTTGGATGGCCTGTATTCAGTGACTGCTCCTTAAAGAGGGAGCGGGGATATTCATTGTACTCTGTCAGCGTGTCATAGCTGGATGCCCTGGTGGGAAGTTTTGCTATGGCCTGGGCGTAAGAGGTCACATTTTCCTTATTCATCAGATAGGAGATAACAACGCCTGCTGCTTCCGCGTCCGCGTTCCTGGTGATGCAAGCAGCCCAGTCCCCTGTGGGAGATGTGTTGATGCCGCCATTGTCAGCCACCGGAAAGTATGTAACGCCCCAGTTCAGATCCGGGAAGGACTGCTCCAGAGTGGCCACTTCCCAGGAACCGCCCAGCATGGTGGCGCATTTTCCATTGTGGAACTCCTGCTTCATGGGGTCAATATTGGCATAACCATCCTGAATCAGACTGTTGAGGAAATTGGCTGCTTCAATTCCTTTTTCACTGTTCACATAGCCGTCGGCCTTGGAACCGTCTTCACTTACAAAGTCAGTGCCGTTGGAAATCCAGAACTGCTCCAGCACATAGGGAAGTCCCTCGCCCTTATCCATGATGATGTTGGTTCCGGCCACATCGCTGGTGGTCAGCTTCCCGGCAATGTCAGCAAACTCAGACCAGGTCAGGGCGTCCTCCATCTTATCCGGCATGGTGATGCCGGCCGCGTCAGTCATATCTTTATTGTAGTACAATGCCACGGAACTCTCTGTTGCTCCCAGGGCGTACAGCTTGCCGTCATAGGTTCCCTGCACTTTGATGGATTCCACGAAATCACTTAAATCCTCCTCTGTAAAATAGGAGTCAATGGGTACGATGATTCCGTCCGCCGCGTAATTGGATATGTTGGGACCGTCCACAAACAGAATGTCAGGCAAATCATTGCTTGTCACGGCCGCATTGATTTTATCCTCGTAAGCATAGGAATCCGCCCGCACGATAGCTTCCCTCTTAAGCTCGATTTCTCCCTTGTGTTCTTCATTGAAGGCATTGATTTTCTCAACCCACCACTCTTCAATAGCCGGTTCATCCGTGGGACTCCAGATAGTCACCAGTTTAGCCCCGTCGCTGCCTGTCTTTCCTCCCCCTGATTTGGAACTGCCGCCGCAGCCGCTCAGTGCACACGCCGCCAATACAGCTGCCAGTGTCATACATGCCAATCTCTTATTCTTCATAATCCTTCTCCCTCTCTTCATGATTTATGGTTCCAGATGGACTCCATGGTCCATACCTCCAGACGCTTCAGACTTCCGGCAGCAAAATCCGCCTCCAGATGCCCCCTGGTGCTTTCCTGGTAAAACAGCTTGGTGCCTGCGGCCTCGCCGTGGTTTAAGTAAACCTCTGCCACCCTCCGGTCCATAAAAATCTCCACATAGCGGACCGCGCTGACATCAGACGGAAAACGGACCTCACTCACTTCCTTCCTGGTGGATACCAGGCTAGTCACACCATTTTTCCGTTCCAGATACAGGGCGTCATCTCCTTCCCTGGCAAGGGTCACCAGGAAATCCCGGTCGTCTCCAAGCTTAATTTTCACAAAAAATGAGTTGCCCGGAACAATCACAGGCGGGACATCCTGTCCTGACACTGCGAAAATACGCTCCTTCAGCAGTCCGTAACATTCCTTTACCGGCTCCGTGAACAGCCTTCCTTGTTCCATGTGCAGTTCCCTTGGAAGGGAAAAACTGCCGCAGGCGCCTGTGGGCTTAACCCGGTGTTCACCGTAAAAATCAGATATCCACCCTATGGCAATCCTTCTGCCGCCGTGTTCAAAGCTCTGCACCGCATAGAAGTTGCTTCCAAAATCATACCACTGCTGATGTTCTGTCTTAAACCTGCCCCCGTCAAAGGTCCCGGTATAACACCGTGTCATCTGATACCGGCCGGCCTCATCGCGGTGGCACATCCATGCACCTGCGGCCACATATTTCCCATCCAGTTCAAAAAAATCCGGACACTCAAAGGTCCTGATTCCCGGTTCGTGCTCCTGCAGGAGAGGACCTTTAAAGCTCCACGCTCCATTCTCCCGGACATACAGCAGGATAGACGGCACACCGTCCAGGCTGGATCCCAATACCATATAGTCCATGCCTTCTATCCGCTGTACCTTGGGGTCCCTGAAATCAAAAGACGCTCCCTCCGGTCTTTCAGTAATGCACGGGCGCTCCTTCTCCACATGGATGCCGTCCCAGCAAACAGCCTCTGTCTGCCATTCCCTGGTTTCCTCACCGTCCTCCTGGGGACCGTGGTGACGGGTCAGATACAGATGCATCTGTTCTCCCTCCACCTGGGCGCTTCCCGAAAAGGCTCCTCCTTTGTGTTCTTTATCCCTCCACAAATCCGGCTGCGGTTCCAGAACATAGGGCATATGGGTCCAGTGAATTAAATCCCGGCTCACCGCATGGCCCCAGTACATATCATTCCATTCCTGCCCAAAGGGATTGGACTGGTAAAACAGATGGTAATATCCCTTAAACCAGCAGAGTCCATTCGGATCATTTACCCAGTTCATAAAAGGATTGAAATGATACTGTTCCCTTACAGAAGTATCATACCATTTTCCCAGTTCCATTTCATCACCGCTGTCCGGATCCAGGAATCTTATTCCCCTGTCCATCAAATCCGGTCCCCCGCTCAGATACATCTGGGTGAAAGAGACCCCTTTACGGCTGATGCGGTATATCCCCTTCTCAGGAAGGGCCAGCTGTACCAGACGGTACCAGTCGTCATTCATGTGAACCTGCTGTTCCTTTCCTCCGGGTCCTTCCAGACAAATCCAGCCATCCCTGTCATCTGTTTTTTCAGCAAATATACAGACGGACTCATATTCCCCGTTGTCAAATTCCAACATCCACATCACCTCCTTTTATCCTGTCTGTGTCTATTTTTCCTATATGGAACCCGTTCCATATCCACACTATAGTACTATTAGATTGATATGTCAATATGCTTTTGTAAAAAAGCGCAAAAATAGTGCACATTATACAACTTTTCGCCTCGTATATTGTGCACTATTTTCATTCTATTTCCAGTTTTTGTATCTATCGTATTCAGCCCTTCTCCGTGTTCCACATGGAACACATTATATCGTTCCACCTTTTTGTATGGAAACAGGCAGAATTTGTTCCATCTTTACCTTCTTACCATCTAACAGGTCCATCATGGTATCCACACAGGCTGTTGCCAGTCCCGGTATATCCTGCGCTATGCTGGTAAGCTTGGGTGTAAACAGCCGGGTCATATCAACTGCGTCATAGCCAACAATATGGAGTTCCTCCGGAACCTTCACACCTCTTTGGTTTGCTATGTTAAGGCAGTAAAGGGCTCCTATATCCGTAGTGAACACCCCGTCAATATCCCGGTAAATATCCATGTACTGTTCCATGATACGGCAATAGTAATCATATTCCATCATATTCCACGCCATTTCAATGGTTTTGACAGATGCCCCATTTTCCTCCATAACCCGATTAAATTCCTGGTGCCTGTCATTGGAGGGCGTATGGACGCGGAAGGAACCGCCAAAGTTCAGCACATTCCTGCAGCCTGCATCCAATAGAAGCCGGGCCGCCATCCTGCCTCCTGCCTTGTGATCTGAATGTATTATGGGAATGTCCGGTCCCAGGTTCCGGTCCATGGCGACCACCGGCTTATTCAGGTTCAGGTACGCGTAATCCTGGAGGGAATGGGCACCGGTGATGATGCCGTCCATTACGTTCTGGCGCAGCATGTCAATAAAGTCCTGCTCACGGTTGCTTATCTCAATGGTATTGCAGATCATGGCCTTATAACCGTTCTTATAGAGCTGGATCTCCATGTGCTTCAGCAGCTTGCTGAAAAATGGATTTTCCATATCAGGCACCACAATTCCAATGATTCCTGTCCTGTTCCGGAACAGGTTCCTGGCCAGCTCATTTGGCTGATAGTCCAGTTCCGCAGCCATTGCAAGGATTTTTGCCTTTGTATCCTCCGCCACATAGCCAGTTCCGTTAAGCGCGCGGGAAACAGTCCCCACCCCTACACCTGCTTTTTTTGCCACATCCCTGATACTTGCCATTTGCCCAGACAACCTCCATCGCATAAAACTTCATTACATTGCACTAATTACATAGTACTAATATCTTAGCAGGAGGAAGGTAAAAACGCAAGCGGGTCCCGGAAAGGTTTCGGCAGGTTCTGGCAGGTTTTGGCGGCTTTTGGCGGACATCTGTTTTAATATTTCGTCAATATTCACAATTTTTTCTGACTAATTCAGTCAAACACGATATTCTTTCAAAAGAATATTGATTTATATATTATATATGATAGACTAAATACCGTTATAAGACAAATATTTAACAGCTGATATTATCAGGTGATTTTGTTACAATTTTATATTTCACAGACTTGGAACGAGAGTTTGGCAGCCTTTTACAAAGAGCTGCGGCTCTCGTTTTTTTATTTGTGCAGACATCAGAGCATTAAATCTCCAGGAGTTTGGCAACCTTTCACAAAGTGTTGACGCTTTCATGAAAGCGTTTTTAAATATCAAAGAAAATCAGGAGGGAAAACAACAATGTCACAAAAGAACACAGCAACCAGCACTTCAAAATTCCAGCTTGACGGCAGGCCCAGTATGAAGGAAGCAGTGCCTTTAGGCCTGCAGCATGTACTGGCCATGTTTGTAGGGAACATCGTTCCTATGATTTTAGTCGCGTCAGTAGCCAACCTGTCTGTTCAGGACGCCAACATGCTGCTCCAGTGCTGCATGCTGGGAGCTGCCATCTCAACCGCAATCCAGCTCTATCCCATACGAATCGGAAGCATACAGATTGGCTCCGGCCTTCCCTGCATGATGGGACTTACATACGTATTCCTGCCGGCCTGTCTTTCCATTGCCGGCAGCAAAGGAATTCCCTATATCTTCGGCGCCCAGATTGCGGCGGGTGTCATTGCCATCAGCTACGGAACACTCCTTAAGAAAATGTCATCCTTCTTCCCTCCTGTGGTAACGGGGACCATTGTCATGACTGTGGGCGTTTCCATCTTTAATCTTGCCATCGGCAATATTGCGGGCGGTACATCATCACCTGATTTCGGTGCCCCCATCAACTGGGCAGTGGGCGTATTCGTGGTGCTGGTCGTACTGGGATTCAATGTGTTCGGCAAAGGCCTTCCCAAGGTTGCAGCCATCCTTATCGGTATGACGGCAGGCTACATTTTATCGGTCATTCTGGGACTGGTAAGTTTCTCAGGCATTGGAGAGGCTGCCTGGTTTGCTGTTCCAAAGCCTTTTGCATTTGGCGTAAAATTTGATTTAGGATATATTCTGATGTTTGTACTGCTTTACTTCATTGTTGCCGTACAGATGATAGGCGATTTCAACGTATCATGCATGGGCGGACTGGACCGCGAGCCCACCCCGGATGAAATCGGAGGAGGAGCCACCGCAAACGGAATCACTTCCATTATATCAGCCGTACTTAACAGCTTCCCCACCGCCACCTACAGCCAGAACTCCGGTATCGTGGCTCTGACCAAAGTGTGCTCCCGTTTTGTAATTCTGGTTGGCTGCGGAATCCTTTTCCTGGCCGGTCTCTGTCCCAAGGTAGGAGCCGTGCTGTCCACCATCCCCAACTGTGTGATTGGCGGCGGTACCGTGGTTGTATTTGCAATGATTGCCACCTCAGGCATGAAGCTTCTTGCCAAGGCCGGATACTCCAACCGGAACTGCCTGATTATAGGCGTATCCCTGGCATTCGGCCTGGGCACCCAGTTCTGCAAAGGCGCCAGCGCCCAGTTCCCTGCCGGAATCGCTGCAATGCTGGAGGAGAACAGCGTTATTCTCACATCTTTGCTTGCGATTATTCTCAATCTGGTGTTTCCAAAGGATCCGGTTGTGGCGGCAGAGAAGGAGGGCAAGGCGCAATAATTGTTTTTATATAGAAAATAGCACTGGAAAACTCCCAGTGCTATTTTTATATAACTGTTATTCCCTTTTCTGGTGGTTCTCATATTGCTCTGTGTCCAACATACATCTGCCTAATTCTCCATCACCTCCTGATACGTGGCATGGTTCTCCATCGCCTCAGTCATGGCCGCCATCCGGGATAAATCCCCCATTAGAATCACACCGCTCATCCGGTTATTCAGGAAATAGTATTTCCGGTACTGTTCCTTACCCATATCCCTGAATTCCACTGTCTTATAATAGAGGTTCGGGTTTCTTCCGTTGTCGCCCGCGGCAAACAGGGCGGTATTCATGCCGTGGAAGGTCAGGGCCGCAGGTACAGGCGTGTATTCCAGACTGTCCCCGGCCGCGTTGGCACCCGCAGTCTTGCCCTGTTCCACCGCTTCGGGCCAGATGCCGTAATTCCCA
>ERZ791743.1750-NODE-1750-length-10738-cov-2.330057_pt1 | contig 10738 bp, 9 predicted proteins | sample MGYA00509952_ERZ791743 | MGnify/ENA primary metagenome ERZ791743 (study PRJEB30046, sample SAMN00792040) | human gut metagenome | study: EMG produced TPA metagenomics assembly of the A metagenome-wide association study of gut microbiota in type 2...
CCGCTGCACTAAGCTCGAACGAACTTTACTAAGTGCCAGCGACATGTATCGCACCTAAGCGCCTGAAAGACAGGTGCTAAGTGCTCATAACAAGGAGGAGAAGGGATGAAACGAAGATTAGCATTACTACTTGCAGCTGCAACAACAATTTCTCTGATGGGGTGCGCCACTTCCAACCAGAAGGCGGCAGAGACAACTACGGCCGCTCAGACACAGGAGGCCAAAGCGGAGACGGAGAAGGCGGAGACAACAGAGGAGGCTAAGGAGGCAGAGAGTGAAAAAGCTGAGCCGGAAACAGGAGGGTATGCTGTCCAGCCGCGCTCCATCAAAGACAGGACGCTTAAGGTGGGTCTGATTCCCGTAACCATGAACACGGCCTACACCATGACCATTAATGGGGCCAAGAAACAGATTGAGGACAAGGGGCTGGATATAGAACTGCTGGTACAGGCTCCGGCCAGCAATACAAGCACTATTACGGAACAGGGCAATATCATGGAGAGCATGATACAGCAGGGCGTGGATGCCATTGCGCTGGCAACCGAAAGTGACAATTCCATGCTTCCATATCTGAGGGCAGCGGCAGAAGCAGATATTCCGGTATTCCTGTTCAATATGACAGAGCTGGACAAGGACAATATTTACTATGTTTCCAGCATTGGTTATGACCAGTACAATGCAGGCCTGGAAATCGGCAAATATGTGGCAGAGCACTACGGGGACAAAGAAGTGAAGCTGGCAATACTGGAAGGCTATGCAGGAATTGTAAATACTATGAGAATCGACGGCTTTAAGGCGGGTATACAGGGTAAGGATAATATACAGATCGTAGCTTCCCAGACAGCTGACTGGACAAGGGAGAAAGGACAGAGCGTCACCGAGAGTATACTTACCTCTAATCCGGACATTAATCTGATTTTCGGCGATTACGATGAGATGGTGCTTGGCGGTCTGGTGTCTATCAAAGAAAGAGGTTTGTTAGATCAGATTGATACCATTGGATACGGATGCACCAAGGACGGTGTGGCGGCGATTGAGAACAATGAGATGACTGCTACTATTGATGTGGGCGAATACGGCACAGGCATTGATATCATCGACGCCGTGAATGATTTCTGCATCGAGGGCAAGAGTGTGGAAAAGGTAATCAACCGGCCTTCCAAGGTATATGACAAGAACAACATAGGTGAGCTGGACCGGGTGATATTTGAATAATGACGGACTCATGGGCACAGCGGAAATGAATGCTGTGCCTGTCTTATATCAGGAGGAATCTGTATGGGGAATAAAAGAATGTTTATTATACCGGGCGGTATGATTGAATGCGACCTGGCTAATATGGTGGCTATGCCCGCGCTGGCAGATGCAGACAACAGGGAAACCGTGAGCCGCTGGGTAAAATCACCTGTTTATTATGTGCTCATAGAAAATGAGGAGGGACCGGTCCTGTTCGACACAGGATGCCATCCCAAGGCTATGACAGACCGATGGGACATGGGAAACAGGAAACGGACTCCGGTGGCCCTGGAGGAGAGCCATTTTGTGGTAAATGCCCTTCTGGGGCTGGGATACAGGCCGGATGATATTCCATGGGTTGTGGTATCCCATCTCCATGAGGACCACGCAGGGGGCCTCGAGTTTTTTAAAAAGTCACGGATTCTGGTAAGTGACCAGGAATTTACCCAGACCATGCGCATGTACGGATTGGGAAGGACCTCAGGCGGTTACATAAAAAAGGATATTGAAGCCTGGCTGGCAGCAGACCTTAACTGGGAAACCATGGATGAGGAGGAAGCGGAACTGTATCCGGGCATCCGTGTACTGAATTTCGGACCAGGCCATGCATACGGAATGATGGGATTACTGGTGACTCTGCCGGGAAGCGGCAATTATATAGTGGCATCAGACGCTGTCAATACTGCAATGAATTATGGTCCTCCTATGCAGTATCCGGGGCTGGCCTATGATACAAGGGGATTTGAGCGGACCATTGACCGCATCCGGAAGCTGGAAAACAGATATCATGCCCAGGTTCTCTTCAGCCATGATATAGACCAGTACGAAACATACCGGAAAGCGCCTTTGGAGTGGTATGAATAGTAAGAGTGAGGTGGATGGATGTTTTCAGAAGAAGATGTTGTTTTAAAAATGGAAGGTATCTATAAAGCTTTCGGAAGTGTGAGGGTTCTGGAGGGTGTGGATTTGACCCTTCACAGGGGTGAGGTGTTAGGGCTTATCGGTGAAAACGGGGCAGGAAAATCTACTCTGATAAAGATACTCTGCGGAATCCACAGAATGGATAAGGGTTCCATTGTTCTGAGCGGAAAAAAGGTGGATATCCTAAATGCATCCCATGCCCAGAAATTGGGAATTAGTACTATATATCAGGAATTAAGCGTGATGCCGGACCTGAACGCAGTGCAGAACATATTCCTCAACCGGGAGCTGACGCCGCAGAGGACTCTGGTATCGCGCCTGAAGCAAAAGCAGATGAAGGAGATAGCGGGCAGGGTTCTGAGGGACAGCCTGAATGTGGACTTGGACTTGGACAGACCTCTGCGCTATCTGCCCCTGGCCCAGAAGCAGATGGTGGAGATAGCCAGAACCGTGTACGCTGATGCGCAGATCATTATCATGGATGAACCCACTGCAGCCCTGGAGGCCAACGACAGGGAACAGCTGTTTAAGGTTATCAGGCGGCTTAAGGAAGGAGGGCACTCCATCATATTTATTTCCCATCACCTGGATGAGCTGATGGAAATATGTGACAGAGTCAGCGTGCTGAGAGACGGTCAGAAAGTCTCGGAAGGGTATGTGAAGGATTATACGGTGGACCGCATCATATCAGCCATGGTGGGAAAGGAACTGAAAAACCAGTACCCTAAGACAAAGGTTCCCATAGGGGAGACCTTGCTGGAGGTGAAGGGACTCACTAAAAAGAGTACCTTTGAGGACATTTCCTTTGAACTACACAAGGGGGAAATTTTAGGGCTTGCCGGCCTGGGAGGATGCGGTAAGAACGAAGTCATAAGAGCTGTGTTCGGGGCTGCGGTCTATGACAGCGGCACAGTGAAGATACATGGGAACAGCCTGGAGTCAGGCGGAGTCAGGAAAGCAATGGATGCAGGGATTGCGTTTGTGCCGGCGGAGCGGAAGGTGGACGGCCTTTTCCTGAAGCAGGACATAGCGTGGAACATGACCATTGCCTCCCTGAAGCAGATTTCCAGGGGCAGGACCCTGGCACGCCGGCTGGAGGACAGGGTTTCTGCGGATTATATGGAAAGGATGCGCGTCAAGGCAAAGGGAATCCGGCAGGGCATAAGCGCATTGAGCGGAGGAAACCAGCAGAAGGTGATGTTAGCCAGGTGGATGATGATGGGAGGGGACGTATTCCTTCTGGAGGAACCTACCAGAGGAATTGATGTGAATGCAAAGACAGAGGTCTATGAAGCCATCGGTGAATGTGTGAAGTCCGGAAAAGGCGTTGTCATTGTGTCCTCAGAGGAAGAGGAGGTCCTGGGCATCTGTGATAAAATCCTGGTGATGAAACAGGGAAGGGTAACCAGGGTTATGGATGCAAAATCAGCCACAACGGAAGAAATCAAGCATTACTCCGTGTAGCTGTATTTGATTGTAAATCTTATATCTGATATAATGGAGGGCATATGAAAAGTAAAGCATTAAAAAATGTACTCAATGTAAACGGGGTAGGAATCATAGGCATGTATCTGGTGGTGTTCATCGGACTCAGCATTGCATGTCCCAATTTCCTGAAATTCTCCAATATCATGATTGGAATACGGCAGGCGGTTTACACGGCTATCGTGGCCTTTGCAATGACCTTTGTCATCTCGCTGGGAGGAATCGACCTGTCCGTCGGATCCACGGTAGGAATCAGCGGTATGGTCCTGGCTGCCATGATACTGGGCGGTTACAATATTTATCTGGCGATAGGCGTGGTAATCCTGTTAGGGGCATTCATCGGCCTGGTTAACGGCCTTCTGGTGACCAAGCTCAGGATTGCGTACTTTATCGCTACCCTTGGAACCATGAGCATACTGAGGGGCCTGATTTATGTGTATACAAAAGGAATACCGCTCTACGGTCTCAAGTATCCGGAAATCCAGTTTGTGGGTCAGGGATATATCGGGGTCATTCCGTTTCCAATTATTCTCACCCTGATTATCCTATTGGTGTGTTATTATCTTTTCTATAAGACAAAGTTTGGAAGATACACAGTTTCCATTGGAAGCAATGAGGACGCAGCCAAGCTGGTGGGAATCAATGTGGATAAAATAAAGATTCTTGTTTTCATGCTGAGCGGGGTGCTCTGCGCCATTGTTGGCGTGATACTGGCATCCAGGAGCGAGGCCGCTGTACCGGAGGCCGGAAATGCGTATGAAATGGACGCCATTGCAGCTACTGTCATTGGCGGGACCAGCATGTCGGGAGGAAAGGGGAATATGGTGGGCACTGCCTTTGGGGCGATTCTCATGGCAACCATTAAAAATGGTCTGAGCGTGCTGAATGTTAATACCTTCTGGCATCAGGTGGTCATCGGTATCTTCATCCTGTTTGCAGTGGCGCTGGATGGATATGCATCCACCCGGGCGGCCAGGAATGGATAATAGTCTGGGGAGGGACGAGTCTGTTGAAGGTTTTGATTGCTGACGATGAGATTAATATTATTTTGCTGATAAAAAGCCTGATTGACCGCCAAAAGACAGATGTGGAAATCGCAGGGGAAGCAGGGGACGGAATTACTGCCCTGGAAATGGTGCGCCAGCTGAAACCGGACGTGGTGATAACCGATATCAGGATGCCGGGAATGAACGGAATGGATCTCATACGGCATGTGAGGGAAGAACAGATTCCCGTGGAGTTCGTAATTATCAGCGGATACAGTGAATTCGAGTACGCCAGAAGCGCGATTCAGTATGGTGTATCAGATTATTTGTTAAAGCCCATTAAGAAGGATGAGCTGAATGATGTCCTGGCCAAGCTGGAAAGCCAGAGGGCCAGCAGGAGAGAACAGCAGATGCAGTTCAACCTTATGGAGGACAGGCTGGCATCCAACAATGGGATACTGCGGAAGAACCTTTTGCAGAACCTTCTGACGGGGGACGGGGAGCTGTTCAGGCAGGCCCTTGGGACCGGGAAGGTTAAGGATATTTTTGATTACAGAGGCAGCTTCTTTACCGTGGCGGCAGTCAAGCTGGACTGCGTGTCGGATTCCGAATACCAGGTGCCTGAACAGGCGGTTGAAACCATAACTGCTAAAATCATGAGAAAGCTTAAGGCCTGCTGTCATGAAACCGAATTCATCATCAGCCGGTCCTGGGGCTATATCTGCCTGAACTACGATGGCGGAGAACCTGCCCTGGACCATATCTGTTCCGAGCTGGGGGAGATGCTGGAACGTACGGAATATAAAAACGATCTGTTTGAGATGACGGTGGGAATCGGCAGCCGGGTTTCATCCCTGGAACATCTGCCGGATTCCCTGGAAACGGCCGTTAAGTCCGTAATGCTGCGTATTGACCTGGGAGTGGGAAATATAATCCGCTATGACCGCCTGCCGGAGAATTATAAGAAGGATTCTTATCCCCTTCCCAAAGAGTTTGAGGTGAAGATGGAACGGCAGGTCCCTCTTCTGGCGGCCGGAAAGCTTGTACTTATTGGCGAGGAGGCCATGAACAGGGCGGTGGAGGGGCAGTACCGGTATTACAGGCTTTACGGCCTTTTGGAGGAGATGCTTGAGAGGACCGGTCTTGTATTTTCGGATATCATGAAGGACTATGAGATTCCCGATGCAGAGCCTTATATCAGGCGCCTGGAAAACTGTACCACTTTGAATCAGCTGAAGCTGGTGTGGGCGGATTACGTCAGTGTGAGCTGCGAGCTGTGCCAGAGACAGAAGGACGGCATGGGAAGCCGTCCGGTGCGGATGATTAAGGAGTATATCGGAGAGCATTACAGCGAGAACATTACGCTGAACGATATAGCAGACATCGTGTTCCTGAATCCCGCTTATCTCAGCGCCATGTTCAAGAAGGAGACAGGACAGACTCTTACCCAGTATCTGATAGATGTCCGTATTGACAAGGCAAAGGAAATGCTCAGAAATCCTGAGAGGACCATCGGAGAGATTGCCTGTATGGTGGGATATCAGGATGAACGGCATTTCAGCAAGCTTTTTTCCAAGATGACCGGTGTGAAACCAACAGAATACCGCAGATTCTATGTTTGATGGATGGTGCCTATGATGAGCAAGCTGCAGACCAACCGTTCTTATTTTTATTTGCTGCTGGCAGACCGTATATTTGTGGTTCTGCTGTTTCTTTTCCTGTTTTTTGGCCTGTTAAGGACCAGGACAGGAATTTTTGTGGTGGTCCTGTTCTTTCTATATCAGGCAGTGATGCTGGCGGTGTTCTGTATCCGGTTTCTGGGACCGCTGAGGGAGATTGAGAAGATTTCTGAGATGATTGCGCAGCCTGAGCGCCATATGGCGGATTTAGAAGGGGGAAGGCCCATACACCGTCTGATTCAATATGTAAAGCAGTCAGTGGAAAATGAATACACCTCCCAGATGCTGGCATCCCAGGCGGAGATTCATGCCCTGCAAAGCCAGATTAATCCCCATTTCCTTTACAATACCCTGGATACCATACGCAGCATGGCCATCATACGGGATTCGGAGGACATAGCCCAGATGGCAGAGTCGCTGTCCATGCTGTTCCGATACAGCATAAGCAGGCCGGGCGAGATGGCTACTCTTAAAGATGAACTGGATAATGTGAAGAATTATCTGGTGATCCAGGGATACCGCTTTCCGGGGAAATTCAAGTATCAGCAGAGAATAGAGGATGAGGAACTTCTGCAGTACAAGCTTCCCGTGCTTACCATACAGCCCGTGATTGAGAATGCCATCCATCACGGACTGGAGACAAAGGTAGGAGGGGGACAGGTCAGTGTGTACGCCTATAGTACACAGGAACGCTTTATTATCCGCATTGCCGACAACGGAATGGGCATGACGGAACAGCAGATGGACAGTCTCAGGGAAAGGCTGTCCAAAGGCAGGTTTATCTATGAACAGGACAGAGACTTAAAAAAGCGGGGAAATACCGGAATCGCCCTTCCCAACGTGAACCAGAGGATTAAATTCTACTACGGGGATGATTATGGAATCAAGGTGTACAGTACGGCGGGCATAGGCACTATTGTGGAAATCATTCTTCCAGCAGCCGCGGATTCAAAGGGCGGTGAGTCATGAGGATAGAAAAGATACGGCTGGATGAGGTGAAAAAGACCTATGGAGATATAAAGGCCCTGGAGGACATCAGTCTTTCCCTGTACCAGGGGGAGCTGCTTTGCGTTGCAGGTCTCAGCGGAAGCGGCAAATCCGTGCTGGCGGATATCATCAGCGGCAGGACGTCAAAAGGCAGGGGAAGGATGTATGTGGACGGCAGACCGGCTGTATTTACATCCATCAGCCAGGCCCAGACTGCCGGAATTTTCTGTGTGCGGTATAGGACATCGGTCATCAATGATATTTCTGTGGAGGAAAATCTGTGCCTGCTGCAGAAACAGGGCTGTATGTCCTTTCCGGCCAGGCAGGGAATCATCCGCATGAGGGAGACACTTAAAGCATTGGAGGTTGATTGCAGGCTTCAGGCCCCGGTGGCCAGTCTGAGTCTGATGGAGCGCCATACCATAGAAATATGCAGGGCCTTCTGTGCCGGCATGAAGGTACTGATACTGGACGGGATTGCAAGGGATTATACACAGAAGGAAACCGAGTATATGAAGAGGCTGGTCATACGTCTGAAAGAGAAGGGAATATCCATATTGTGGATAGATACAAGGCCGGAGATCATGCTGGACGCAGCGGACCGTCTGGCTGTCCTGAGAAAGGGACGGCTGGCAGCCGTATTGTACCGGGAGGAATTTGACCGGCAGATGATCGACCGTATTATAATCGGTGAGAACCGGAAGGTGGGGCGGGAAATCATCCGGTCCCAGGCAGAACCCGGAGGGCGCGGTATGCTTCTGTCTGTGCGGGAGGTGCCACGGAACTGCGGGATGTGAGCTTTCATGTGTGTCCCGGCGAGGTGGTGGGTTTCATCCATCCGGATGACACATACTGCCGGGAAATCGTACGCCTTCTCAGCGGGGAGCTCAAGGTGGAATCAGGAAGCGCGTGGCTGGCTGGCCGTCAGGTGGAGCTGGCAGGTGGAAGAAAGAACATGGTCAGATACGGTATTGGATATATTGAGGATTACAAGAAGAGTCTTTTTCCAAAGCTGGATGTGGCCGAGAACCTGACCATTGCCGGTTTGGAATACTTTGCTCCCGGAGTGGGGGTACGGGAGAAGCTGGAACAGGCGGTTGCCTGTGATTATCTGGCGCTGCTGGATATCCGGGAGGAAGATCTGAAACGGCCCATTGAGACTCTGAGCCACAGGTGCCAGCTGAATGTGGCTTTGTATAAGTGGATTATAGCCAAGGCAAGACTGATTGTCATAGATAATCTGTTTTCGGGTACGGACATATTGATGAGAAATTCGGTCAGGGAATTTCTGGAATTTGCAAAGGGCAGGGGAATCGGTGTTGTATACTGTTCCCCTAATGAAAGCGAACTGTCGTCCGTGTGCGACAGGCTCTATGAATTAGCGGAAGGGAAGGTTTCCTGTAAGTAGCACATACAGGCAGCCTTCCCTGTTTTTCTGCATTTTTTTGTTTCCTGATACTCTTACGGCAATCTATCTGACTCAGATATAGTGATGCTGCAGGCGTTTTGGAACACAGCGGGAAGGTATGATTCCTGTTCATATAATTAAGAGACATGTAATAAAAAGTTCATTGAAAAAGTAAACTTATTTATGTATGATGTATCATGTATCCTATTTTGGAGAAAGTTGGGAGGAATTCATAAATGAAGAAACCATTCGTTAAAGGAGGTAAGGCCCTGACCCTGGCGGCGGCCCTGCTGTGCGGTGCGGCGTTCCTGGGAAGTTTTACGGCTTTGGGGCCGCAGCTCAGGCGGAGAGTCAGGCAGGCGCCCAGGCAGAAGCCCAGGTATTCACGCCGGGAGTGGCAGGCCAGATTACCTCCTGTAAGATTTCAGGAGATAAACAGAACGTTGAGATTGGATTTTCCAGCAGCGGGGATGTGACGGGAACAGACGGAAACATCTACGTCTTTGAGATGCAGCCTTACGAGGAAGAGCTGGGAAGCCGCAGCAATTTTATTGCTTCCTCACCTGCCTTAAGTGCTGCCTCGGTAAGCGTGCCCTTGAACCTGGGCACACCGCAGGATAAGCTTTATAGCCGGTTTGTCCTGGCTGTATTTGACGGAACTAAGTTCATCAAGGTCAGCCAGCCCCACTACATAACCAATCCGGAGCTGATTGCTAAGAACCAGACGCCTTTTAATGACCCTCTGACTAAGAAGGGTCTTGTGATTGAGATTGACATGCTCAGCGACGCCTTTGACCTGGGCGTGAAGCATGTGACCACCAATATCGCATTTTCCCAGATTATGGGAACCGGAATTGATTACCAGTATGACGGAAAGACGTACCATTTTAACAAAGGCGTGGTAGACGCTTATGACAAGACCATCAGCGCGCTGTCCAACAAGGGGATGACGGTTACGGTTATCCTGCTTAATGACTGGAATCCCAATACGCCGGATTTGGTGTATCCGGGCACACAGAAGAATTCCAATGCATTTTATTACATGTTCAACGCGGAGACCGAGGCCGGATTTGACCAGACCAAGGCAATCGCGTCCTTCCTGGCCCAGCATTACAGCGGCGACAATCCTAATTACGGCAAGGTGTCAAACTGGATTATCGGCAACGAGATTAACAACCAGCAGTGGAATTACATGGGGCCCATGGACCTGACGAATTATGTGAAGGCATACCAGAAGGCATTCCGGGTCATCTACACAGCTATCAAGAGCACCAATGCCAACGACCGGGTATATTTTTCACTGGACTATAACTGGATGAACGAGATTGACGGCAAGCTTAAGTACGGAGGCAAGGAGATTGTGGACAGCTTTAACTCCATAGCCAACACCCAGGGACAGATGGACTGGGGTCTGGCCTACCATCCATATCCATGCCCCATGACAGAGCCGGAATTCTGGGATGATCCGCAGTCCACAGGGCTGTTCACAAATGACTTTAACTCACCGGTCATCAATTTTGCCAATCTGAACGTGCTGACAGATTACTTTGTACAGGATACCCTGAGGGCGCCCGCAGGCAATGTGCGCCACATCATCCTTACGGAGCAGGGCTTCACATCCTACAGCCCTACCAGGGGAAACATTCCGGAGATTCAGGCGGCGGCCTATGCTTACTCCTATTACCTGGTGGACAGCAACCCATATATTGACGCCTACACGGTCAGCCGTCAGGTAGACGCGCCCTCCGAGGCAAAGGACGGATTAAAATTCGGTCTGTGGGAGTGCGACATGAACCAGCCTAATCTGATTGTGGCTACCAAGCGCAAGAAGATATGGCAGGTATTCCGGGATATCGACAAGAAGAACGCCACCCTGGAGGCCACTGAATTTGCAAAGCCAATCATCGGCATCAGCAAGTGGTCGGATGTGGTTCCCAACTTTAAGTGGAAGAACCTGGAGAAATAACAGTTAAGGCCGGATTCAGTTGACAAACAAAATCCAGCGTGTAAAATATTTAAATATAAGCGCTTGCTGG
>ERZ791743.1753-NODE-1753-length-10730-cov-16.357377_pt1 | contig 10730 bp, 10 predicted proteins | sample MGYA00509952_ERZ791743 | MGnify/ENA primary metagenome ERZ791743 (study PRJEB30046, sample SAMN00792040) | human gut metagenome | study: EMG produced TPA metagenomics assembly of the A metagenome-wide association study of gut microbiota in type 2...
AATAAAGAAAGTGCATCAAAATGCATATTAACATACATTTTGACACACCCTCTTCGTTTCTTTCAGCCGTCACTGCTCTATCAGTGTTCCGTCTTCCTTAATCAGGACAACGGCTTCCGGCTGCATTCTCTTTTCCAGTTCGATGCGGAAATAGCTGGTTTCGGGAGTTTCAATCCAGTCGGCATCATCCACGACATAGCCCTCATAGTTCAAGTCGAGGTAGCTCTGCACAGCCGCCGGGAAGGTGCCTCTGAAATCGGTTTCCGTGAACAGCCAGGTTCCGTCGGTTTCAAACCAGGCTTCGGCCTCTTTGCCTTCGTTCAGAAACTCTGCCTTCAGTTTTCCATATTCCTTCTCCCAGTGGGCATTGACACCCGGGTACTTTGCCTTGAACGTAGCCACCGCATCCTCCAGATACAGGTTATCATCATCCTTGTCACAGCTGACTGTGGCGAATACGGTGAACATCGCGATGAAAATATACAAAATCCGTTTCATATGCTTCTTTTTATCTTATGTTGGGTACTTAATTTCTATCAATCATCAATATCTACCACCTGAAACTTTTTATTGAAAGTAAGTTCCATGCCGTTTCCGAGCTTGACCTCATAGTCGCTGCGGCTCTTCTCGATTTCAAGAATCTTGGCCGATGCGTAATTCTTCTTCACGTAACTGCTGATTTCCGACGGAACGAGGCGGGCGGGAACTTCCGTATGGCTGCAGTTCAATTCTGTCCAGTTGCCGTTACGGTCGAACTCCACTTTGTCGCCGTTCGTGAAAATGACATCATAACTGGTATCAAACAGTCCCGTTTCCATCTTTGCCAGTGCCACCTTCATTTTCGGAAAATCCGTTTTCAATATCTGCTGCGCAGCCTGAGGCAACTGGGACACATTGATAGGCTTATCCTTCGAAGCAACTGCGTTTACACTCATGGTGAAAAGGCAAACAAGTGCCATAATGCTGACTTTTACAAACTTTTTCATACTACACAATTTTATGGTTACACTTAAATTTATTTCTTCTTTCGCTGTCTTTTCTGACTTTTTCTACTGCAAAGTTGTCATGCGATTCTGAAATAAATCTGAAAAAAAGGAGAAAGGCCGGATTTTAACATTTAATTAACATATATCCTCCAGAAATTCGGCCTTCTGTGCCTTGCGCCGACCACCATCTCCCGGTAAGAGCAATACCATAAAATGATGTTTACCAAAAAGTTATAGACTCAAACAGCCCGCCGACTGCACCACAGGCTTCAGGAATGGGAGGACAGCGTGAATACATGCAGGCCGTCCTCATATTTGTACGTCACCTTTATTCCGCAACTGGCACAGATGGCGCTGACGAGCGAAAGCCCGATTCCCGAAGAGCTTTTCTTTCCTTGCGTATGGTAGAAACGTGTAAAAATCTTGTCCACCTCCAACGGCTCCTGCACGCCCGTATTGGCAATCCGCAGGCCGTGCTCTTCCGTCGTCAGGACGATGCGGCCACCCTCCCGGTTGTGGACAAATGCGTTCTTGAGCAGATTCCCCACCAGCACAGAGGCCAGCATCGCATTCATGTTGAGGTGCCAGTGGGCTTTTCTGCTGACACTGACTTCTATTTTCCTGGAAGCGTACACTTCCTTATATTCTTCCATCAGCTCTTCCGCCACGACATCCATGTCCACCGGCTCGACATCGGAAAACTGGCCGTTCTCAATCTTGCAGAGCAGCAGCAACGACTTGTTGAGCTTCGAGAGCGCGCCGATCGTGTTGCGGACTTTGAGCAGTTCGCCCATCTGTTCCTCGTTGAGCCGCTCGTCGTCGAGCAACATCTCTATGCGGTTCTGGCAGATGGCCAGCGGCGTCTGCATTTCGTGGGAGGCATTCCCGATAAAGAGTTTCTGCTGTTCATATTGCTGCTCGTTCCGCGTCATCAGGCGCGTCACGGAATCATTGAGCTTTCTGAATTCGGTGACGGAAGTCGAATTGTTCAGTTCAAGGTTCGTTCCGCCCAGCCTGTAGTCGTCCAGCCACTTCAGCAGGATGTCCAAAGGACGCATGCAGCGCTTCAGCGCTATCCTGTTCAGCAGGACGAAGCCCAGCAATATGGCAATATACAGGAACAGGAGCCAATAGAAAATGGCTTCAATCAAATCCGTCTTTTCGATGGAGGGCACCGACACCTCCACCTCGCGGAATCCTCCTTCGTCGGTGCGGAAAATGTAGGAAATGACCCTCGCGGGTTCATACTCGCGTTTCTCCTTTATATATACGGTGCGGTCCTCATAACGCACATGCGGATGGGTGGCAGCATATTCCGGCGACACGTCACGCAGGTAATACTGATTGTTCGAGCCGCTGGTTTCCGTGGGCAGCGGCTCCCCGGCGAGCGACCTCATGATAATCAGCTCCGCATAATTCTCAAGCGAATCGTCCACTTCGTCATTGATTTCGTCGATAATGGCGAAATAAAAGAACACGGACCAAAAGGCCAATACAGCCGCGGCAATGACCGACAGCCGCAGAGAAATGAAATGCGTCAGCCTCATAATTCCACGAGTTTATATCCGAATCCGTAAACTGTCTTGATTTCAATCTGGGCCCCCGCCGCCTTGAGCCGCTTGCGCAGATTCTTCATTTGGGCATAGATAAAGTCGAAATTGTCCGCCCCGTCAATATAGTCGCCCCACACGGCCTCAGCCAGCATCTGCTTCTCCACCAGCCTTCCGGGGCGGCTCATGAAGTAAACCAGAATATCATATTCCTTTCGGCTCAAATCCAGCGGGTTTCCGTCTATCTCCACCTTAAACTTGTCCGTATGCACGCACACATTCCTTATCTGCAACACATTGTAGGCGCCTTCCCGGTGTCTTCTGATTACGCTCTTGAGCCGGGCGTGCAGTTCCGCCAGATGAAAAGGCTTGGCCAGATAGTCGTCGGCACCAAGGTCGAGCCCCGTCACCTTGTCCTCGATGGAATCCTTGGCCGACAGGATGATGACGTTGCATTTCCGGCCACGGGCCGACATTTCCCGCAGGAGGTCGAGCCCGCTGCCGTCGGGCAGCATGATGTCGAGAAGCAGACAGTCATATTCATACACAAAAATCTTCATGCGCGCCGCGGCACAGTCGGCCGCAGTCTCCACCACGTAGCGTTCCTTCTCCAGCGACTTCTGTATGATTTCGCGAAGGTCGGCGTCATCTTCAACAACAAGTATTTTCATCCTGCACAAGTTTTTCTTCGGAACAACGGACACGGGCAGCCGGCATGCCTCCCACTCCCTTCAGGAAGCTGTTTTCCCTTCCGGCACCGGCTGCATTCTTCCACAAAGATAATTGAAACGTTTCATATAGAACGGATTTATATCCATTATCCTGCACTCCGACTCCGGGCAAAAGGACTGCCGATGCCGCTTTGCCGTCCGCCAACCGTCCTCCCTCCCCGCCGGCATCCGGTTCCGGGCCGGCACAGCCCGTTGCCAGTCCCAAAAGCATGCGCCGGAACATCTCTGCAGGATGCTCCGGCGCACACCATTCCGCTGTACCGGCATTCGGACAGGCCGGCAGCGGGGTTTTACTCAAATTTCACTTTGAAGGCATAGGTCTTCAGTTCGTTGACGGCCCGCCGGGGAATCCGTACGGACAGACCTTCCGCAGTCTGCTGCCAGTCCAGTTTTTTCCGGTAGCCCAGAAGTTCCACAGAACTGATTTTCCCGGCCTTCTCCGCAAGGCTTTCGGAAACGACGGTCTCATCCTGCCAGTTGCGCGCAAAGAGATATACGCAGTCGTCGCCCGCCGTAAAGCGGATGTCCTGCACGACGTCGGTTGTTCCGTCATAGACAGCATCCTCAAAGCCGGTCGACTGCTGTGCCTTCCTGGCCACAGGGGCCACACGGCTCTTTTCGCCATAAACCTTCCAGGGACGGGTGCCGTAAATTGCCTCCCCGTTGGTCTTCATCCACTTGCCCAGCGCGTCCAGGCGCTCGAGATTGCGCGGCTGCAAGGTACCTTCGGGCGTTGGGCCCACGTTGAGCAGCAGGTTGCCGCCCTTGCTGACCACATCGATAAGCAGTCCCACGATTTTCTGCGGCGACTTGAAGTCATTGTCGGCCTTCATGTAGCCCCAGTTTTTCGACATGGTGATGCAGGCTTCCCAGTAGCCGGGAATGATGCCTCCGCTCTCGCGCTGCTCCAGCGTGCGGTAGTCGCCCAGTCCGTGACCGATGCGGTCGTTGATGATGATGTTCGGGTCGAAGTCGAGTATCATTTTCCGGATGGCCTGGCTCTGTGCCTTCGGGGTGAGTTCGAAGGTGTCGAACCAGATGAGGTCGGGATGATACTGCTCCAGCAGTTCCTTGACCTGCGGCTTGACCTTGCGCTCCATGTAGCGGTTGACATCCTTGGCGTCCTCGTCCGGATAGTCCCACGTGTTGCTGCGGCCGCCCTTGGTGGGCCAGTTGGTAGGCACGTCGGGGTCGTGCCAGTCGCGCCCCAGCGAATAATAGATGCCCAGTTTGAGACCATGCTTGCGGCAGGCATCGGCCAGCTCTTTCAGCGGGTCGCGGTGAAAACCGGTAAAGTCGTAGATGTTATACGGACTGCACTTCGAATGATACATGGCGAAACCTTCGTGATGCTTGGACGTGAAAACGACATACTTCATGCCCGCCTTCTTGGCCGCCACCACCCATTTTTCCACATCCATCTTCTCCGGACGGAACGTAGCCGCCACCTTTTCATATTCCGCCACCGGAATCTTGGCCTGCAACATCACAAACTCGTTATACTGGTCGCTGCCGTTCCATACACCGGCAATTTTCGAATAGACACCCCAATGGATGAACATGCCCAACTTGGCATTGCCAAACCAGGACATCTTGTCGGAAGCATCCTGCCCGGCGGCATCCATGCGGAGCCAGCATCCCAGCAACAGGCAGAGAACAAACCATTTTTTCATATTGCTGTCAATTTAATTCTATCTTTATTTTCTGATTCTTTACGCTGACAAAATAGTCTCCCTTTTCCAGGAAACGCTTCCCTTCGTCGTCAACATAGCCGAAGTCTCTTTGCAAATCCACTTCAAAGACAAAATTCACCGTTTCTCCCTTGCGAATCCACTTCTTCTCGAAGAATTTCAATTCTTTCAGGGGACGGGAAATGCGGCACGACGGGTCGGAAACGAACCAGTGCACCGTTTCGTAACCGTCACAGTCGCCGGTATTGGTCACCGGCACTTCCACCGTCAGCCGGTCCTGCATGCCCACCTTTTCGGCCGAAGCCTTCAGTTTTCCATATGTAAACGTCGTATAGCTCAGTCCATAGGCAAATTCATATTGCGGCTGAGTGGGAATATCCTGATACTTTCCCGCATAAGGGCGGGAGCTCTGTCTTTCATTATAATAGATGGGAATCTGGCCCGTCGCATACGGAAACGTGATGCACAATTTACCGGAAGGATTGGCCTTTCCCGAAAGGATACGTGCCAAGGCAGAGCCGCCGGCCACGCCCGGCTGCCAGATTTCCAGTATGGCATCCGCATATTTCTCCAGCCGCGAAAGTTCCAGCGGGCGTCCGTTCGAAAGAATCAGGACAACCGGCTTGCCCACCCGGCGGATGGCGGCCGCCAGGCGTTCCTGCACTGCGGGCAATGCCAGTGTGGAACGGCTGGCATTCTCCCCGCTCCACTCCGCTTTCTCACCCAGACACAACAGAACGACGTCCGACTGCGAGGCTGCCTTGACGGCCTCGGCAAACAGCGTAGTGTCGTTGCCCTCGAAATCGCATCCTTTCGCATAAGTCAGACGCGCCCGTTTTCCCCACTCGGCCTCGATGCCGTCATACAGGCTTTCGGCATCCTCGGCCCGGCCGTGGCCCACCCAGGAGCCCAACAGGTTCCTCCGGTCCTTGGCCATCGGCCCGATGACAGCCAGATTCGGCTGCGGTCCCAGGGGAAGCACCCGTCCTTCGTTCTTCAGCAGCACCATGCTCTCTTCTGCCATGCGGGAAGCCAGCGCCTTGTCTTCCGGTTTGAGGATGCGTTCCTTTTCCGGGTAGACAGGCGTATAGGGTTTCTCAAAAAGTCCCAGTTCAAACTTCAGGCGCAGCACTCGTGCCACGGCTTCGTCGACCGTTTTCTCCTCCACCTGCCCTTCCTTGACCAGGTTTGCCAGGTGTTCCCGGAAGCAGCCGTCGGTCATGTCCATGTCCAGACCGGCCGCCATGGCCCGGCAGGCGGCTTCCTTGCGGTCGGCCGCCACTCCTTGCGTCACGAGCTGGGCCACCGCATTCCAATCGCTCACGACAAAGCCGCTGAAGTTCCAACGCTTCTTCAGCACTTCCGTCAGCAAGTAATGATTGGCGGTAGCGGGCACTCCGCTGATGTCATTGAAGGCACTCATCACCGTAGCGGCTCCGTTCCTTACACAATACTCATAGGGAGGAAGATAGGTCTCCCACAACGACTGACGGGAAATATCCGTCGCCGTATAGTCGCGGCCGCCCTCCGAGCGCCCATAACCGGCATAATGCTTGAGACAGGCAGCCACAGTCGTTCCGCCGGCAAGGGTATCCCCCTGATAGCCTCTGACTGCCGCCGCGCCCATGACCGAAGTCGTATAGGGGTCTTCGCCATATCCTTCAGCCACCCGTCCCCAGCGACCGTCCCGCGCAATATCAATCATCGGCGAGAAAGTCCAGTCGGTGCCCGACATACGTGCCTCCCGGGCAGCCACCCCACTGAGCTGTTCCACCAGCGACGGATTCCAGGAGCAGCCCTGCGCCAGCGGAATCGGGTAGACGGTGCGGAAACCGTGAATGACATCAAAGCCGAAAAGGATGGGAATCCCCAGCCGGGTGCTGTCCACCGCCCGGCGCTGCAGGCGGTTGCGCTGTTCGGCGTCAGCACAGAAATAGATGTAAGAACCGACACCGGCGGTCAGCTCCACGTTTTCTTCACCGATATTGTTCACATTCGTGTTCGGCCCGACTGTGTACTGGCACAGCTGGAGCACCTTTTCCTCCAGGGTCATCCTGCCCAGCAAATCCTTCACCCGACTTTCCACATCGGCTTTCGGGTTGCGGTAAACGGGCAGCGAACGGGCGGCAGCCTGAGAAGACAGCCAGAGGAAACCTATGCCTAAAATCAAACGACCGTATTTCATATTTTCTATAATTTATCAGAACCCACCTGTTACTATCCGGCGCAACGGCTTCCCCCGCGGGAGATGCGCCAGCCGCCATTGCGGCATTTATCTTTTCTTCTTCAGGAAATAGTCGGGCACCGTCACTTTGTTCTGTATCTGCCCGTCGCACAAATGAATCCAGGTATCAAAGGCCGTCTGCCCCTCGGTCAGTTCAATGACTCTGGCGCCGCAGGACAGGTTGTTGTACACGGTGTCACCGCCGGAATAACGGCCGTAGGCCAGCAGGATGCCATACCAATAGGCCGCATAGTCGTTGTCATGGTCGTGCCCGACAAAGACACCCGTCACGTCGCCCATCTCCTTCATCGCCACAAACAGGCCGGAGTTGAGGGCCGGCGAGCAAACGGGCTCCTTGCGCGTTCCCACGAGTCCCGTGTTCTCGTTGCGCACGGCTTCGTGAAATTCCGGCAAGGCGATATGGAAGAACGCCAGCGACGGCAACGGACGGTCCTGATTGGCGCCTTTTTTCCTTGTACCATGCAATCTGCTCGGCCTTGATGTAGTCGTAACCGCCAATGCCCTTGATGCGTGAATAGGAATGCGAGTCGAAACAATAGAGCACCGCCGCCGTCCGCCCGTCTTCGCCTGCCACCGGCAGCACATAGTTCGAGACTCCCGGCAATCCCTCGGTGGTGGCCGTCAGATTCATCGGATAACTCTCCAGAATGTCCAGCAGTTCCCGCCGCGAAAGCCCCTGCTCGTCGTCGTGGTTGCCGAAGGTGACGGCAAAGGGCACCTTGTATTTGCTCAGCCGGTCGAGCACGTCGCAAAGGCTCTCCCGGGCCGGCTTGCCGTAAATCACATCACCCGTAATCATCACCAGGTCGGGCTTCTCCTCCTTCATCACCTCGTCGATGTTCTTCAGCGAAATCTCCGAGCGGGGATCTTCGTGAATGTAGTGTACGTCGGTCAGCTGAACAATCTTGAACTTACCTTTAGCATTGAACTGAAGGTTCTGGGCCACGCCGTGCCAGCTGCAGGAAAAAGCCAGCAACATCAGCGCAAGAAATGTTTTCTTCATAGTCCTATTTATATTATAATATGTATACAGTCAGTTTTTTCCGAAAAGGCCGTCCCGTTTTCCGGCGGCCGGCAACCGCCGCAGAACGCGCGTTGCCAAACGGCACAAATGTAAATAAAATTGACGAATAGGAAAAGAAAACAACGGCCGAATTCGGCAGAAAGAAGGAAACAGAAGCCGGGAAAGCGGCCGTGACGGGATGCCCGCAGCGGGGAATGGCCGCCACTGCGCCGCCCGCCTGGGAAAAAAGACGGGCATCGCCCGCCTCCGCAGACAGGAAGCGGGCGATGCCGGAAAGTCAGAAATCGGTTTGCTTGCCGGTGGTGCGCTTCAGGCGCTCCAGCCGCTGCATCATGCGCCGCAGCCGTGCCGGTTCCTTCGCAGCCAGATTGTGCTGCTGCCCGGGGTCCTGCTTCACCTGGTAAAGTTCATACGTGCGTCCGGGACCATAGGGCGGTATCATCACCCAGTCGCCCTGACGCAGGGCATAGTTGAACATCCCCTCCACGACGAGTTCCTCCCGTCCGCGGTCGCTCCGCCCCAGGAAGGCGGCCAGCGTGTTCTGGCTGTCCACCCGTCCGGGACAAGGCTGCCCCACCAGCGCCGAGAGCGAGGCCATCAGGTCCATCTGGCATACCAGCGCATCGGAAACGCCGGGCTTCACCGCTGCCGGCCAGCGCAGCAGGAAGGGCACACAGGTGCCGCCTTCATACATCGTCGTTTTCCATCCCCGGTAGGGACCGGCCGGCCGGTGGTCGCCCACCAGTTGCTCCGCGTCGTCCTTGTAGCCGTCGTCGAGCACCGGTCCGTTGTCGCTCGTCAGCACCACCAGCGTATTTTCCGTCAGTCCCAGCCGGTCGAGCTCCTTGAGGAATTCTTCCACACACCAGTCCGCTTCCAGAATGACGTCGCCGCGCGGCCCCATGCCCGACTTTCCGGCAAAGCGTTCGTTCGGCACCCGGGGCACATGAGGCTGATGCAGCCCGTAATAAAGGAAAAACGGTTCGTCACGGTGCTCCGCCAGAAAAGCCTTGGCCTTGTCCAGAAACAGCTCCGCCATGTCCTCGTCCCTCCACTGCGCCTTGCGGCCGCCTTTCTGGAAGCCGATGCGCGGCACCCCGTTGACGATGGAGCCCGCATGGCCCACGCTGGGATGCATCCGCAGCAGTTCGGGATTATCCTTGCCCGTCGGTTCGCCGGGAAAGTTCTTCCGATAGTCCACATAGAGCGGATCGTCCTTCTCCAGGCCCACGCCGCGCCCGTTCTCAATGAAGATGCACGGCACCCGGTCGTTGGTGGCCGCCTGAATAAAGGAATAGTCGTAGCCCACCTCCCGGGCGCCGGGATAGATGCGCCCGTTCCAGTCCACGGCGCCGTCGCCCAGCCCCAGATGCCACTTGCCCACACTGCCGGTCACGTAGCCGGCCTGCTTCATCAGTTTGGGCAGCGTGGGCTGGTCGGTCCCGATAATCAGAGCCGCGTTGCCCGGCAGAATCTTCGCGTTCGGATTGCTCCAGGGATACATCCCCGTCAGCAGCGAATAGCGGCTGGGCGTTGAGGTCGCGGCCGTTGAATGTCCCTGCGTAAAGCGAAGCCCCTCCTTCGCCAGGCGGTCCATGCCGGGCGTCGACAAGCGTTTCGCGCCATAACAGCTCAAATCGCCGTAACCCAGGTCATCGGCCACAATCAGCACAATGTTGGGGCGCTCGCCGGCCACCGGCTGCGCCTTTGCCGCAAACGGCAGAGCCATCAGTCCGCCCGTCATCAGGGCCAACCGTTCAAAATTCTGCATACCTTTCTTTTTCATTATCACAGTTGACGAATGGAGTTTTTTCATCGTCGGAAAGGCGGCCTTTCCCGTTCATCCGGGTGTCGCCTCCCAATCTTTTTGTAAAGATAATCAAAGATATGCATACGGACAACCCGAAAACATCTTTTTGACCATGCAGCCAACCATTTTTCCAGCATTGCGGGGCAGGACAGCCGCCTGCCGGCGCGGACAAAGCTGCCGCCGGCAGGAAATCTGCTGATTTTTCCATACAGCATCCGACGATTCAAAACTTTTTTCTACTTTTGTAACAAACAAGAGGCAAGCCGCAGAGCCCAAGCCGGGAATCAGGTTTCCGCCCCGGCCCTGCACTCGCCGCCCCTGTTTCCCGTAGAGCCGGAAACCCGCGGACCAGTTCCCGCAACGGTAATACGGCCCGAATACAAGTAAAAACTGTCCATTTTTCCGCCGTCATCCACGGCATGCAAGGAAAAGTCCGCATCACATCTATCCCCCTTCGTCAGCGGACCGCATTCCTTCCCTATTACTGAAAACAACCAAAATCCAGCTATACACTTAACTACACTACTCTAGAATGATGCAAGGCCGCTTCCTCATGGGAGCGGCCTTGCTGCTAACCGCCCATTTCCGGAACCAGCCGCATCTGCACGCCGGCCGCTCCGTCCCGGCCGCGGCCAAGAGGCGGACCGTCTCCCCCGGCTCCGGCGCAGGAAACCGCCTTCCGGCTTTGCCCAT
>ERZ791743.1754-NODE-1754-length-10726-cov-4.101115_pt1 | contig 10726 bp, 10 predicted proteins | sample MGYA00509952_ERZ791743 | MGnify/ENA primary metagenome ERZ791743 (study PRJEB30046, sample SAMN00792040) | human gut metagenome | study: EMG produced TPA metagenomics assembly of the A metagenome-wide association study of gut microbiota in type 2...
TACAAAAAAAACATGAATGGTTGTTTGCAGAACTGGCTGAACTGAAGTATTATCTCAACTCTGTAAATTCGGACCTCATCAAATCTGATATTAAAGTCAGATTCTTTTATTCTAACCATCAACCTTTTGATTCGGAATTCTATGATGACATTAGGTCTTATCTACAAAAGCCACGAAGCTAAAAGAATAATGGGGAGGATTGTTCGGACTTTCGCTACTTTTAATCTACAACTTGCCTATAAACGGGTAATGTTATTGCAAACTTACTTGTATACAATGTCCTAGCCTGTATGCAATTAGCATTATCACAAGAGAAGTAATATCTTGGAGAACCTGCTCTGCAACCGCATATGTGGAGATCATCAGCGGTATTACGGAACTTATCCTTAAGGAGATACATAGTTGGAGAACCGGTCTCTATACAGGAGGTATTTCATTGTGTAGTGTCACACGGTTCATTACCAAGATGATGGATAATAAATATCGTCCCGTAGTACCGCACTATTTATAATGCCTTCGTGCTTATGTCTGGGAGGGAAGAACAGAACTTTTGGACATGTACATATCCAAGAGTAAGTGAATCTAGGAATCGTTAATTTTATTCATCTACAAATGTTCCTGTTTCATCAAGGTAGGTATAAATGATTCTTTTCCAATCGGTAAGTTTCATCTTGTAATAAAACTTTTGAAAATCATTCATGCAAGAGCAAATGATTTGCATGCGATTTTGTTCATTTGCTACCATAGAATCAATGAGAAACTTAACTGATTGGTCAGAAATAACATTTGAAAGGATACCAACAACTTCAACTTTTTGGGAAGTGGTTGTTGTCGGTGCTGATATTGGCATTTCTTCCTCTGATTCATCAATCTGGTCAGTTTCCTTCAATCGAGGGAAGTGTACCTTTATCATATTGAAAAAGGAAAGCATATCATCCCTCTTGAAAAGCACAAATTTATCACCATTTGAAAGTTCGGCGGAGTCAATTTTACCTAATTGAACGTTGCTTTGCAAGTCCTTGAAACTATAAAAAGAAACATAGGATTTTACGTTTAGACGTTGACGAACTTTTAGTGGGTCCCAGCAGACAAATACATCATTATCCATATCGTATCCAAGGAAAAGGAAATCTATGCCAGAAGATTTTACTTTGTCGAATATAGGACGTTGCGGTAGCTGAGCTCGTTGATCATTAAGCGGATATGGATTACCTTTGTGTGAAATACATTTGAGATAAATGTAGTATTCGTGTCCGTCAATGCTAATGTGTAAAATATCATTTCTCGAAATGATATTAAGCCCTGTATAATGTGCAAATCCCGAAAGGAATTTGTCGTATAAAGCAGCCCCTTTTAAATACTGTTGTTTCGCCATAGACTATAAAGATTTAAACAAGACACTGTCTTGGTCGAAAGAGTCGACAGGTGAAACATCGCTAAGATCTACGCGGAAATGAATGGCAGAAACTTCCGCTGGAACATTTGCTATATTGATAGAGGGTATAGAGGCGTAATCGAAGAACCGTAAACTATCAAGGCTGACATTTTCATCAAAGAACATGTTGGAAACTTCTTCGATATGCGAACCAATCGTTTGGGTTGTTTCTTCGCGGAGTTTAAACAGAACATCAACGTCAGAAATAGAAGAACTAATTTCGTCTACAAGGTCAAAAATAGTTTTACCTACTCCAGTTTGCGAAACAAACATTGAAGCGATGAGCAATCTTGATCCTTTATTAGGATTAAGTTGTTCAAGAGAAAATGTATGTTCTCGTTTAGTCCCATTAGTAGATTTGACTTCTACTTTATCAGAACCATCGTTAAAGTCGAATTTATCCTCAGGAACAACGTGCCAGGAGCGAATAAGGTATGACGGATTTGAGGCTCGCTTAATCAAAATTAGCTCAGCCCAAAGACCTCTAACTACTTCTTTAGAAATTGATTTTACACTCGTAAAGAGGCTTATCAATTTTGATACTTCGGCTTTCAATATATTGACGGTAGGCTTGTCCTCCAACCGGCATAAAAGTAGAAAAACTACTTCCAGAAAATATTTTTGGAAGTCTGGATTTTGTGAACTTAACTGTATTATCGAAAATGTACCTTGAATATCTGACTCTGTAGTAGTGTCGGAAATGGTACATCGGCGATTGAACAAGACTTTGAAAAGTCGCAGGTTAATATCTGAAACACGCTCAGATGAAGAACAAGCGATGAAAAATATAGGGTAACCTTCCGAGGTTATGCCTAAACGATGTGGAGAAGTTTTAGAAATTACAACAGCATTAAAGCCATTCTTAGTATGAGGCCGGGCCTTAAGTTCACGGAACTTCTCAAGTAAGTTAATATTATTCAGAGTCTTCATCTTCCACAGGTTTGTCGAGCCTTATAAAATCTTCACCGATAGTGGATGGATAGTAGAAGGCGAGGTTAAACAAATCTTTCTTACCATATTGTACTCCGGGGTCATCAAGAATAATATGGTGAAACTGAACCGATACGACAGAATTTGAGCAGAATTCTTTATCACCTGGATAAGAACCATTATCTGCTCGACCGGCTTGAAGGTTATTGGGCTTATTCCCCTTAATTTTACGGCTACGGAAATTTCTTGAAGTTTCCGTTTGATAAGCCATTTGGTAGACATCAATCGCCCCAATATTTTCGAAATCCTTCATGTATTGAAGGTATTGGATAGTAACAATTTTTCTTGTAATATTCGGTACATCCATGTACTTGAACTCACGGAAAAATTTAATAAATTCATCAATAGGTACTAACGCGTGACGATGATTTCTAATTTCGTTGCCATATTCGCTGCATAGGATAAAAGATTCTATGTGGCTGAGGAAGTCAACACAGAGTCTTTTGTTCTCTTGCATACAATCGAGTGATAACATCTGTCTCCAGCCAATAAGTTTATCTCTTACTAACTTATTAGATAGAATGTTTGTACGGGTAGGATTGAGTAAATCAGAAAGAAGCATTGTTATAGAATGTTTGCTGAACTCAGCGAGCGTATGGCATTGCTTTAAACTCGACCGCAAAACTTCTTCATGCTCGACATAAGCGGTATATTCGTCTTTACTCTTAGCACTGAGAAACACCCGGCATACGTCAATGTATGGCATCTTATATCCAAAAAATCGGCATCGTTGTTCAATGGTGTCAGCAGTTGAGCGTCCGGCAGATGTGCGAGGCATATAGGATATTGAAAGTTTCTCAATAGTGAATCCTCGGTTGAGCATATCTGCACCGATTAAAATATGCCCTTTCTCAGCATTCCAATCAATGGTATTCTCACCGTCACCTTGAACCAAATGGCATTGTGTCCTAAGTATAGTGCGCGGAATTAATGGAAGGACTTCCTCAAAAGAAGGAGGATTCTCCATGTATTGAGTTATACTATCGAATGACTGTTTAAGAGACTGGATATAGAGATCTTTGCCAGGGTCGCCTTGAGGAGCACGGAGAATTTCCAAATAATACTGTAAGTTATTTGAAATCCAGTGCTCGAAAATTTCGTTGGTATCTCTGCGACCGTCAATGTGGACCATCATAGAAAGAAATGGCTGACGCTTTTCTTTGATGACAACAATGGCTACGCTGATAATGAATTGCCTTAAAGCCTCCATTAAAGAGGTTGGTATTTCAGTTAAAGGATTGCGGCTGTAATGATAAATTTCTTCATCTGGGATAATGGAGAGCAAGTTGCACTCCGTATTCTTGAAGAAATATTTACCACCCGTATATCCTTTACCTGGAGTCAAGACAGTATGGTATTTGGGAGAAAGAATGTCGTTATTGTCAATAAGGAACGCCGCTTGCGGAGTGGCAGTATATTGAATATATGAATGATTGGGCAGAGTTTTCTTCAATCGTAAGATTGCGCTATAAGTTCTGCTAAAATCATCATCTTCCCAGTCTTCTTTTCCTGCATTCTTCTTTGCAAAAGTGTTGAAACTTGCTTGGTCAGCCTCATCATCAATAATAATGACACCAAAATTCTTAACAATATTTTTGATTTCGGGGTCTTCAAAAATCTGAGCTAAAGAATTTATATGCTTATAATGTTTAAGGATAGGAAAAAGAAGAACTTCTTGCCCTATCTCCATAAAATTCTTTATGCGGTTGCGATCTGAGATGCTTGGGTCTGTGAAAATTTTGTAGTATTCGTTTTCGTCAAAAAGAAGATCTTGACGCAAGCGAGAAGAAGTCTGCTCTTTGAGATTAGTCTTAGTGCCAGTAAGATAAATGACTATACGCCAATTATTATCAGCAGCAAGTGCTGTTAGAGTAGTGAATGATAATGTCTTTCCACTCTGAACATAACCAACAGCAATGTTGGTTATAGATTCTTGATTACCGGGAAGAATACAATGAGAAAGAATATCTTGTGCTTCTTCTATTATTGTGAGTTTGCTGTCCTCATCAATCTTTTCCTGGCTATTTATAAACGCCATAGTGCGTTCTCCAATGGACGGCATAAAGTAGTCCTTTGGAGGGTCTTGTACTATATCAGTTATGGAAATAATTTCTGTCATATCAGGCCAAAAAGTTGATTGAACTTATTTCTAAAAGCTGCAGCCGAAGGTGTGCCGGATTGCAATAGAAGAAGTTCTGTTACTACCAAATTTTTAATAAAATAAGCTAACTGCAAAATACTGTCTTCAGAAGAAAGACAGTCTCTAAAACGTTCAAAGAACCCATTAGACAAATTTATAGTAGCATAATATTTCCCGTCTGGTTTATTTACCAAAGAATAAAGACCTTTGCTTGAACTTTCGGAAACACCATTAATAACCAATCTGAATGAAGTTGAAGCAGAGGGCTTAACCTCGGTCTCAATAGCCGGAATTTCAAATGACTCGTTTTCAATGGTCTGCACTGTCTCTGTTTGAGAAGGGGCTTCAACAGCAGTAGTTGTTATCGAAGTTTTAGCAATAGTCGTAGGAACTTCTATTGGCTCAACGGGCAATTCCATTGGCTTGGATATTTCATCAGCTATGGTTTTAACAAGTTGCTGAGCAGCCCTGGTCTTATCTGCTTGAGTTTTGGGCTTGGTGTAGTTTTGTGCCTGACCAAATAAGTCTAAAGATTTATCTCGGTCAATGTCGCCTTTAAGGATTTCAATGAAAGTAGAAAACTCATCATCGTCCTGGAAAGAACTTTTGGTGAAACTTACATCAAAGCCTTCAAGTTCCAATTCTCCAAAAATTCGTTTATAGCGAGGAGAACCTTCTTCGCCGCTCAGAATTTTTGGACGAAATTTTTCATCATAACTGCTTCCGATAACACGACCACGCCTAAACAATAGGATACCATTATCTACGGAAGTAGACATTTTTTCAAGAATACCGATGAATCCTTTTGCATAATATACACCTATCTGCTTACCAGTTTCATCATATTTAGGAGCTACAAAATTGATTTCTCTGCGCCATGTAATCTTCTCTCCATTAGGAGTTTTGTAATATGGAGCAATGAGACATTGCAGTTGCGTGTCCTCTAAAAGTTCACCATTAACAACTAAATCTAAAATACCTTCACGAATGTATTTGGAATAAATACTTGCCAAATGCTTCTTGACATATGCAATTTGGCGAGTGCGTGGCTTATTCTGAGATAGTTTAGTAAGGGTTATTATAGTATAATGCTCTGATAAATTTGCAGGTTCAGTGTTTATGGGAAGTTCTACTTCTTGGTTTTGGGTTACTTCGTGAATATCAAAAACTAACGTTTTTATTTCACTTTCTCCATACGCTTTAGTCTGAACTGTCCAAAGATCGGATAACCAAATAGAGGAAACTTTCATACCCATACCAAATTCATTGAGTCCCTTGCGGTCTAATGGAATATTGGCTAACTCAAAAGCTCTGTCGTAATTTTCGTTAGTTATACCGAAGGCATTATCAGTAATGGTAATTATATCTTGCTCTATATCAATGTTAATATCTACACGGAGTTTGCCATTAGGGTTAATGTTTTTCAGAATATCTATATGGTCTTTGAAACTCTGCACAGCATTATCTACATATTCTGCAAGAGCGTTCCATACCTTATTTTCGATGTAACGAAAAGCAGAATATACTAATGGCTTGGTAGCTATGGAAACTTTATTGTTGTTCATCGTTCAATAGGAGTTTTGCGATACGGCGTACCAATGTTACATTTATAGCATTACCCAAGGCCTCTAAAGTTCGTGTAGATGAAAGCGAGCCAAAATTCAAGTCTTGCATACCTTGAATTGCAGCGGCTTCACGGATTGTCATATAGCGGCCTTTATTTGGCTCTCCCTCAGATAGTATTTCAGCAGGTAATTTTACCCATGGGAAAATAGGAATTTGAGTACCTACCAAATTTAGTGCAGGTGCGAAATTGGGTAATTTTACACGAATACCCGAAGCTCTGAATTGGATAATTTTATCTTCAAGTGTAGGAGTAGCCGTAATACCGCAATTCCATTCCATTTTCAAATGGCTATTTTCAAAATTGCGAATTTTTTCGATCCACGGATCAAGCCATGATTTGTTTCGTTCATAAAATTTGCGGTTTTGTTCGATATATCTTATTTTCCAATTTGGAAATATTAGTGAAGTTGTAGTTTGAGCATAGTTGGGTAACTGTGCTATGCAATCTTCTTTTGTCAGTCCATTTATGGGTTGACCCAATTTCCCTAACTTGCCTTGTAAATTTTCAAGAGATTGGAATGCAGGGGCTTTACTTTTGAAATCATATGTGGCTCCAAATTCCATGGCCCATATAGGGAATGACGGTATAGTATCGCCGTGTGCGATAGTTTGGTCAATGAACTCTTGCCAAACTTCAAGTTGAAGCCTTGTTTCAGGTTTTAGCTTTGTGATATTAGTGTCGCTCGCATCAATAACCTTATTGATGTCGCAAAAACGCGATGCGCCTTTCTGAGCAACAGGGAAACGAAAATGGTCTAAAGAACCTTTTTCAATGGCGATAGCAACAATGAAAATTCTTTTTCGATGTTGGGGAAGTCCAAATTGATGTGGTGAAAGAATGTCGGCTTTCACATCATAATTTAGCGCAGCCAACTTTTCTTGTATTACTTTCCATGTATTGCCGTTGTCGTGATTTTTGAGGTTTTGTACATTTTCGAGTATAAGATATTTGGGCCTATGTGCAGCAACGATTGCACAAATATAGTCAAATAACGTACCTCTCTGTTTCGTGTCATTAAAGCCTTCTCTCTTGCCTGCTTGACTAAATGGTTGACAAGGGAATCCTCCACATAGAATATCGTGTGGTGGAATGTCTTCCGGGTTAATCTTTGTTATATCGCCAAAAATTGGAGTCTCTGGAAAATTTAAAGCATATAACCTTCTTAAATCATCTTTAATCTCAGAAGCAAATACGCACTTACACCCTAATTGCTGCAAAGCGAGGTGAAAGCCCCCAAGTCCGGCGAACAAATCAATGAATGTATATTGTTGTTTATTATTTCTCATCACTATCAATTAAGTCTTTTGGATCTACTTGAAGAATTCTTGCAATTTCGAAAAGTACCTCTAAACTAGGCTGTCGCCTATTGCAAACATAAGAATTTACGATGCAGAAACTCTTTCCGAGCCGTTCTGCTAGCCATGTTTGTTTGATTCCTTTCTCTTCAAGTACATCCTTGATACGATTCATGGTTTTGCCCATTGTATAATCAAGTTTGTTATTATTCAACGAAGGTATAAAATATTGTGCAATAAAAAGATAAAAATGAATGGAAATTTCCGTTTCTCTTTATAATTATAATGTCTAGATAAAGGTCATTTAATAATGATGGAATGTTCTTCTTTATAAATTTTCACAGATTTATAAAGTAAATTTCCCATATCCGCCAAGACCGGCGGACTATTAGCGGTCGCACGAGGCGGCCGCTTTTTGTGTGCCTGTTCCATGACTTTATCGTCTTAATCCTGTTCTCGGTTTCTTGCCCAATAGGAGGGTAGCAGCACGGGCACAACGACGGGCCCATTGCAGGTCGTCATCATCCTTGTCCCGCCAGGGGAGATCGCTTTGCGAACCTCCGCCACCACCTCCGGTAGACACGGCGGGCGTATCAAGCATTCCGACAAAGAGTGCTACGGCTACGTCGGTCAGCTCGCTGCTGTTGGCAACCTCCCGGTAGTCGAACTCTTCATTGAAATAGTCAAGTACCCGCTCCGGGATATAGAAACGCTGTTCCGTTCCGCTATGGGAAGAAAGCGTATAGGACACCGATCCGGAACGATAGTGAGTATAGTCCATATCGGCTGTCGATCTTTTAACAGGTTCCGGCCGATGGATTTGAGAAGTATTGACCTGAGCGGCAAGCCTCTCCCGATAGTGGAGTTTTTGCCAGGTTCGGGGAAGTTTGGAAATCATCAGGTTACGGGCCACTCCCAATTCGGAAGCCTTGTATTTGGCATTTCCTTTGAGGATCGCATATCCACGGAGAACATCTTTCTTGTCTTTCCGTTCATATACGGAATAGCCTCTCCGGGCAAGTGCCTTCTTGTATTCTTCCCATGACCATGATGGCATGGTTCTCAATACCTCCATGCACTCTCTGCTTACTTCCGGAATGTTGCGACTTCGGATTTCTTCCGCAGTCTTCCAGCCACGTTTCACTGCAACTCGCTCGGCTGCACGTTGTGCCCGAAGATGAATGTTATGGTCATTGTTGATGTTCCCGTTTTCATCAAAGCGGCAAATTGCGGCATGGAGATGGGGAACTTTCCCTTTGGATTCCATGTGCAGGTAAACCGTATATTTGCTGTTGGCCAGATTGGTCGGGCAGGAACGGACTTTCCCGTCCTTGCCGGTAATCGTTTGTTTGTCGAACTCTTCGGCAAATTCGTGCCATAGCTTTTGCCAGTCCTCAATGTCATAGAAACTGGTATGCTCAGGCGATGGACTCAACTCTATTCTGATTATGGAATTCTTTATTGGCCGATGTTGGGAAAGGGTCAACTGCATGGAGTTCCATATTCCCATAGCGTCCAGTTCCGGGGGCAACAGATTGTCCAATACCCGATATATTTTTTCCGGATGCTTCTTGTGCTTTGATTCGCCAGTAATATAACGAAGGTCATTGATTCCGTAAGATATGGCTTTGGCTTTTGCAATCATTTTTCTTCTTCTGATTTTGGGGTTGACGGGACTTGGTTCTGTTCACGGACGGCCGTCAGGAAGTCGCTGACCGCCTCGGCGATGGGCCGGAGCTTATGGAACCATCCGGCCATGAAGGGAACCTGGTTGAACAGAGTGAGCCGCTGACTTGTGGACATTCCTTGAAGCGCCGAGGTGTATTTGACTAGGTCGGAGCGACAACCGTCCAGCTCCTGCAACAGGGCTGCCTCATCACGGGTGAGCCTTGCCCGGGGTGTGTAGCCGTATGCCCGGGACAGCAGATAGTTGCTCACGGTCATGCCGCACTGTTGGGCTCGTGCCCGGATCTCTTCTTTCTGCTGGGGCGTTACCTTGGCCCCGATGAATACCGTTCTCTTTGTGTCGGAAGCAGTGTTTTGTTCTATCGTTTCGTGTTCCATGAAAATCATCTGTTATTATGGTTGAAAAGGTGCAAGCCTGCGAGCAGCGCACCGGCAACAAATGGAAGCCGGCAAGAGCGCCAATGTACAACCGCAACGCAGTGAGGTTATACCTTGGCATATCTTGCAACACTTCGTGTCGGGTTTTGGACAGCGCCCCGCACCGGATATACAAGGGTGATTGGCAACTGTATCGGCAGCGGAGGAGGGCGCCGTTTCAGTTTCCTGAAACAGAGGGAGCGGGGAAACAGCCCCTGCGCTCCGGCAGTTCTGCTTTATCCTGTTATATACGCCCCGGCAATAAAGTAAAGTCGGAATCAAATTCGGAGGTCGGGGTTGAGCCGGTAGGCATTTTCCTCCCGTATGACCATCTGCTGCTCCCGTAGGAATGCTGCAACCTTGGTTGCATGGTTGCCCCCGAACTTTACGCCCTGCAGCTCATAGCCCTCTTTCAGCCGTTCTTGGTATTCGCGGTAGCTGCCGATGCTGCCCTCCGCAAAAACGGCATCCAACGCCGCGCGGTGTACATCCTCGGGAATGTCGCGTGCCGGGTCGAACGGTCCCTTGGCTGGACGCCCTGCGCCCCGCTTTCTCGGCTGGTAGGGCTCCACCAGCTCGGGCAGCGTCTCGCTGTTGATGCGGAAAGCGAAGGGCTCAAACTCACGGTCGCGGATATGGATTGCCTCCACGACGCTGATCGACCGCTCCTCCTTGTCCACTTCAATCTGCATGACGGTCTCGGCCTTGTTGTTGAGTTCCGTGCCGATGTGGCCGCGGGCGTTTTCATCATTCTTGTTCTGGTGCAGGATGGTGTGGATGTGGATCTGCCGGTCGTCGGTCCACTGCATGAAACGGGAGATGATGTTGGTCGCTTCCTTGGGCGAATTGATGTCGTAGAGCAGGTCGCGGATGCCATCTATAATCACCAGACCGAGGTGGGGGATGGTGCCGATGGCATGGTCGACTATGGCCAGCCGCATGTCGGGCGGGAATTTGCGCAGCGTCAGCATCACCAGGTTGTCGGGATCCCGCTCCTCGGGCAGTCTCGCCAGCCGCAGGATGCGCCGCAATACCTGCTGGCAGTGGGGACGTCCCTGCTCGGTGTCGATGTAGAGGATGCCCCGCTTCTCTTCGGGGAATGAGGCGCGGTAGTGCAGCACCGTGCCGTTCGCCAG
>ERZ791743.1757-NODE-1757-length-10698-cov-15.934417_pt1 | contig 10698 bp, 9 predicted proteins | sample MGYA00509952_ERZ791743 | MGnify/ENA primary metagenome ERZ791743 (study PRJEB30046, sample SAMN00792040) | human gut metagenome | study: EMG produced TPA metagenomics assembly of the A metagenome-wide association study of gut microbiota in type 2...
CGTTCTGTGTTCCACTCTGATTTCAATCAAGACAAAGGCTTGGCTTTACTCTTTTTTATACAATTAATTTAGTTTTTCTCAATAATCTAGTTTCTCTCTATCTCCACATTTTCAATTTCTTTCCGGCACAACCGTGCAGCTTCTTTATTCGGAAGACATTCCAAAAGCCCTACCGGAATCCCCTCTGCCATTTGTGCCAACAAATCGCACAAAAGACCATTCAAATATACATCTTTATGAATCACCGAGCAAGCCGGAAGCAAAATAATAAACGCATTTGCGTCTTTTTTCTGTAAAAAACGATTAAAAGGAGCCTGTTTCAGCCGAATTGCTCCTCCTACCGGCACCCCAACGTTCTTATAACAAGGTGTTTTTCCACTCCAGGGTGTTCCATACGCCCAAGCCTTTCCCTGCTGCATACGTATCACCGGATTGTCATCGTTCAGCAGGTCAAATTCCTCAAAGCAACTCATCCACAACGCAGAATGTGTACTTTTTCCGGTTCCGCTTTTTCCCATAAAAAGATAAGCCTTTCCATTTCCATACACCGCAGAAGCATGAACCGACACTGCCTTCTCAGGCAAGATAGCCTGTGAAAAAGCAATACGAAGCAAGGAGGTCAGTACATAGCCTTTATCCGGTTCCGTGTCGCATAATTTTACTTCCGCCCGCGAAAAGCACCGCTCCGCTATCATTGTATGCACTTTTTTCCCTCGGGGAGAAGAAATATCCACTCTATATCCCTCCGGAAGCACATACAGCCTTACATGCCCCATATCGTTTTCCATCTCTTCCAGCAGCTCTCCCTGCGGAAAGGTATCCGGCAGATTCTCTCCGTTTACCCTCATCTCCAGAATCAATTTCCCTCCTTCAGTTCCTTTACAGCGAAACGGTCTGAAAGGAGGCAAAAGCCCTTCTGCATCCCATTCATCGGGAAGCCATAACCCGACCCGGAAACCGGCTATATCAAATACATACTGTTTCATTTCTTAAACTGTCCTACTACTAAATTCCACATCAACCATCCGGTTTCCTTCGGTGCATAACAACCGGAAAAACGAAGGTTTGCCAAAAATGCACGCAAGGTAGCCATTTTCCCTCTCCATCCGTTCATGGGTTCCTGTGTTTTCCCTTCCGGATACATACCGAAGTTTCCTCCTTTCCAAACTATTTCCAGTAGAGGTTCTGCTTCTTTTTCTCTCTCTGCATAAGGCAAATACATCGAATCAAGTCCCAGATAATCTACAAGAAAGGCATGCAGCAACTTGTTCCATTTCCGTATGCCCAACCGGTGAGAAATCTGCTTCATTGCTTCGGCATCCACCTTTCCATGCAGACCATAGCAGGCGCGCGCCATGTCACAAAGCTGACGTAAGCCAATCCCTCTTCCCAATGCATGCTTCAGGATGTGCGTATCCAGCAACAACAGATTCAACATCGGAGAAGGAGTCTCAATCTCAGGTCCACCCGCCTCCTTCAGACTTACCGACCGGCCACTTTTTTCTTCCAGTTGCTGCAACCAGCGATAAACACAAGGATTGTAAATATCAATCAAACGGGGATGTATCTCTATTTCTATTCCTTTCCAGCGACAAAACAGACTTTGATCCGGGCATTTTTTTACAGTAACCCCTTCACGAGTTATTGTATTTACAGCCAACCTTTCTTTGCCTTTATCCAAGAAATACAAATCGATATCTCCACACTCTCTGGTAAGCGGAGCCTCGTAAAACGAAGCCACCCCCTGTCCTTTCAGCAACAAAGGTCTGTTTTCTGCCCCCCACATGTCGTACAACTCGCCCAGGACCCCGTTCATTTTACGGTTTCTTTTTTCAATCCGGTCTACGGCTACCGTCCACTGCATCAGAAGGCCTTGTGATGGCAGCAACTCTTCAGGCAGACGACATACCCCTCGGTATACAATGCCTGTGACGGACTGCCGGCGTGCCATCTGAAATAGTTTCAGCCAGCTATCATTGTTCAAAGGAAAGTCCGACAGGTCTTCCGGTTCTTTTTCCCATAAACCTGCCCGCAACAAAACCAGCAAAGCGTTTTTTTCTCTCTCCAAGTTTTTTCTCACTTTCTCAACCTACAAGCCCTTCGCGTTTCCACACTTCCAACTGCCTTTCTATATCCTTACGGGCAGTTTCCCTGTCCACTTCATACTCTCCACACATCCAGTCGGTCAGCTCCTCTACGGAACATTCCCCACCTTCCATTCTCTGCCACAAACCGGCAGCCGTCTCGTTCAAGGTAAAGACTTTAGAGAGGTTTACATTTCCGGAACAGGTATCCACCACCATGTATTGCCGTCCCACCTTGCGCAGTTGTAAATTTTCTTTTAGTTTCATTTTTCTATTTCTTGTGTCTCTTAAAATTTCTTACCCGAAAGTATCGAATACACGGTCAGGAAGATGATTTTCGTATCCAGCCACAACGACCGGGTCGACAAATACTCCAAGTCCATCCGCAGGCGAATCAGCATTTTCTCCATCGTATCCGTATACCCGTTGTAAAGTGTAGCAGCGGAAAAAAGCCCCGGACGCAACTTATACAACAGTTCATAATCCGGATTGATTGCCTTAATCTGATCCACATAGAACTTACGTTCCGGACGCGGTCCCACAAAACTCATCTCTCCTTTCAGCACATTCCAAAGCTGGGGCAATTCATCCAGATGGTGTTCACGCAGAAAACGTCCCACTGTAGTCAGACGTTTATCACCTTTCTGGCACAAAGCCGGCTTTCCGTCAGACTCTGCACTCTCCTGCATGGAGCGGAACTTGTACAAAGTAAACGTTTTTCCCTTATACCCGATACGTTCCTGTCTGAATATTACCGTTTTTCCACCTTCCAACTTCACTGCCAGATAAATAATCAGGAAAAGTGGTGAAAATACTATCATACCCAACACACTGGCTATGACATCCAGACAACGTTTCACACGACACATCGCAGGCGACATGGCATCTTTATACTGCACACGTTCCTTTGCGGCATCGTTCTTCCATACATACATTGCTTTTGTTTTTACTTCATCCATACTTCTCTATATATATTTAAACATTTTTCTATCATACGTTCTTTCGTAAACAATTCTCTATATCTCTGCTCCGCATGTGCTGCGTACTCTCTATATACCTCATCTTTTTCTGCGATGCGGGCAATGGCCTCTGCCAATAAACGCGCATTTTCCGGTTCTACATCCAGGCCCGAAAAGCCGTGTTCATTTACCCATGCCACTCCTGACTGGGGAATCCGTGTGGCTACAACCGGCTTTCCGCAAGACATGGCTTCAATCTGTACAATCCCGAAAGCCTCCGTTTTCTGTACACTGCTCAGGCAAAATACCCGACAGGCTCCGTAATATCCGGGAAGTTCTTCATCGCTTACTCTTCCCAGCAGTTCCACCTTCCCCTGCAGTCCTTCTCTCTCTATCTGAGCCTGCAATTCTTCTTTCAGCGGTCCGGTTCCCCCTATCAGTATCACGTAGCTGTCGTCAAGATACCTGGCTGCCTCTACCAAATAACGGAATCCCTTATAAGGAACCAACCGTCCCAATGAAAAGACAATCTTTTTATCCGGATATCTTTCTTCGATCTGTTTTACCCGATTTTCCTCCGGACATACCGGCTCAATACCGATGGGCACACACACGGTTTTCTGCTGTACCCCTTTCAAGAAAGGAGATTCCGACAGATACACCGGAGACGTTCCCACTATTTTATCGGCCCGCTTTATCAGCCAACTCTGCAACGGACGGTAAAAGCGAAGCAACACTTTCTGCTTCTGTATGTCACTGTGCCAATGCAGAATCACTTTTCCCTTATACCCCGAACAAAACAGCGCCAGACAGGCCATCGGGTCGGGATGATGCACATGAATCACATCATACTCTCTGCAAATCTTTCTTAGTGTAAAAATCATCTCCGGAGAAATCATGGTAGCTGCTACCTTCCTCCAGGTCCGGCAAGCCATCAGCCGTGCATGCTCATTGACATTCTTTATCAGCTTTCCTTTGCCTGCCAATGCACACAGCATATCACAGTCCACTCCCTGTTCCGACAGGCCGGTCATCAAATCATACATCACCTTCTCTACCCCGCCTGTGATGGGATAAAACTTACCTAACTGTAAAACTTTCATTTTTTTCTGCATCCTTACAATTTTTCAGTCAACTCCTCATACAGATTCAGATAATCTGCATAACGGTCTTCTTTTCTGAAATGTGCCAAGGCATAGTTCCGGCACAAATCCCGGTAATGCAACTTGCCCTGCTGTTCAATCTGGCGTACCGCCTTCAGCAATCCGCTGATATCTCCCTGCTCTACAATCAGTCCGGTTTCTTCCGTCACCGCCTCAATGCTTCCGCCGGTACGGTACGTCACCACCGGTGTACCGCAAGCTATCGCCTCCAGATTCACCGTAGGATAATTATCCTGCCAGGTAGGATTGACAAAGGCATCTGCCGCCGCATACAGTTCTGCCAACTGACGGATGTTTTCCGTACGCGCAATTCCAATGATATTTTCCGGCAACCGTTTCTTTTCCTCCGGCTTTATTCCTACCAGCACAATGCGCTCGTCCACATTCAGCAGTTTCGCCAGTTCAATAAAGTCCTGTAATCCCTTTTCGCGGCTCCAGATACTTGCCACTCCCAAAATGATTCGTTTTCCCTGTAAGTTATACCTACTTCTTACCGCTTCGCCCTCATATACATCGAACACTTCCAAATTGATACCATTGTGAATCACCCGGAAATTGTAATCTTTCAGAAAAGAATGTTGCATCTCCCCTCTGATCCATTCCGACACCGGCACAATAGTCAACTTGTCGTGCGGCATCGAAGTAAAGGCCTTACACTTGTCGGCAAAATTGCGCGCCGAACGGTCGAGAAAGAAACTGGCAGGAAATTCCCTTTTCTGCGGGCACTGTCCGCAACCGGTCTTCCATCTGTCGCACTGCGCAAACGAATAATAATAACAGTGACCCGTGTACAGCCAGCAGTCGTGTATGGTCCACACCACCGGAATACCACACTGCGACAGATAGTCGAACAGAATACGGTAATTCAGAAAATAGCCGTGAATATTGTGAATATGAATGACATCCGGTCCTAACTTTTCAATCTCTTCTACAAACCTTCTTGTTGCCCCGTCGGAAGACAATCCGTGACGGTCGAACAGGCGTGTCATCACTCCATGCCATGCCACACTACTCTTACTGCCTACCGGCAACAGTTCCGAACGGCACGGCTTCACCCCGTCGCGTCCCCGGCTATAGGCAATGTAACTCTGCCATCCTTTCTGCATGGCCAGTTCCCCTATCTCCTGCATGATGCGGCCTGTAGAAGTAGACACCCGCAACACCGGATTAATCTGTAACAGTTTTTTCATTGTTTTGTGAAAGAAGAAAACAATTCCATCCAGCGTTTCATCACCGCCTCCTCGGAATAAGTTTCTGTAATTTTTTTAGCTCCTTCAGAGAGTTTCATCCGGTAGTCTGCATCATCCATCAGCTCCCTCATACCGGCAGCCAGTCCCTCAATATCTCCGTCGGATACCAGAATACCATTCTCCCCTTCGCGGATAATATCCTTCGGACCGCACTTATAGTCGAACGACACCACCGGAAGTCCGCAAGCCATCGCCTCAATCATCACCATCGGAAAACCTTCGTAATTGGAACTCATCACCAGGAAAGCACTTTCGGCATACTCTTTCCCGATATTCTTTACAGGAGCATGGATATGTGCCGTATGCGCCAATCCTTTCTCGTTAATCATTTGCTGCAACCAGTCTTTCCATTCTCCCTGTCCGAAGATATCCAGACTCCAGTCTTTATATGCCGTATGCTCCTGCACATACTCCCAGGCCTGTATCAGCCGGTCGAATCCTTTCTGATAATCCAACCGCCCTACCGCAATCACCCGTTTCCGGTTCTGTACCTCCGCTTCCTGTTCGCCCACCTTCATGGCTGCATTCGGAATCACCACAATATTGGGCAGTTCTCCCCAGTACCCCCGGTCTTCGTAGGTCAACACCACAAACTTATCGAAACGGCGGACAATCCGTTCATCCTGGCGGGTACGCCATCTGTCAATCAAGCCCAACAGTCCGCTACGCCCATATTGCAGACGGAAGAACTTACAATAATGCAGTTCCAGTACTTTCCGGCTGCCGTCCTTTATATCGGGCAGGAAAGACGATTCCGAAGGATAAAGCGACACCACTATGTCTGCCTTTTCCTTTTTCAGCAGTTCCGTAAGCTTCCGCTTATGCTCTTTCCGGCGACGCAAATATCCTGTAATCTTCCTAAATACGTTTTTATCGTTGTCATCAGAATAATTGATCCCTAAATCCACTCTCCGCACCTCTTCCGGAAACGGATAAAAAGGCGGACGACCGTGCTGGTCGGTAGTGACCACCATCACCTCCCAGTCTGTATGCTTGGTAAGCCACACCACCTTGTTCCACAGCACACGTTCCATGCCTCCGGGATTACAAACCGAATGTGTACAGTAAATGATTTTCATAAATTTTATTTAGATCCAAGGTTTTTGACTAATATTAACACATCCTAAAAACTTCTCCACCACCTTTCCACCACCTTTCCACCACCCAAAAATGGGGTGAAAATTTCAGATTTTCCACATGGTGGAGAGATGTGGAAAATCGGGGAAACCTGTACAACCCCGACATTTTACCCAAAGTGTATTTCTTTGTAAATTAACAGATTATAATTTTGTCGTGTCGGGGTTGTCGGGGTTGACACGCATTTTCTTAAACTTTTTATAGAAATGTGTGGAGAGATATAAAATTCATTATCTCCACACTCACACGTAATAAGTTTATAAAATAGGGTGACAACCCTGCCAACCCCGACATATTCTTATCTTTAATAAGCCCGTCTCACTCCATACGATACTTGTATCATCGGCTTACGATACAAGTATCGTTGGTTCATGATACAAGTATCATCAGGCTTCGATACAAGTCGCGTTTTTAGAAAGATATCTTATTACTTTGGCCGGATTTCCTCCCGCCACACAATCAGCAGGAATACTTTTTGTTTGATGAAATAGAACCTCCTATGTTCTTTCAAGCTTTAAACACTTATCAAATCCCTCATCTCCACTCTTAGGAATCATTAAAAATAAAGCATAGACAACAAATAAGTCCGTAGATACCTTAAACCAGACTATAAAATTGAGTAATATGATTATTAAAAACATTATCCTCTCTTCATGAAATCTATTCATCAGAATTTGCCCAATCTTCAACATAAAAGCACTAAAAGCAAATAACCCTATTAATCCAAAATAATAAATAAATCTCAGATAGCCCACATCTGTACCCATATAATATCCACCCATTTTAGGTCCGACATAATAAGGCTCTGAATAATATGGATTATCAAAATATCCATCACCAATAAACCAGGTTTTCAAATTATCGGGAAATACGTACATATTTTTCAACATATCATTTGAATGAACTTCCCATCGTCCCTTCTCTGCTAAACTAAAAAAACCTTCAAACGCAAAACGAATATTTTCATGAAACGATGTATTAACTTGATATAAATAGCATAAAAATGGAAGTAAACAAACCAATATTCCCACAAACAGAATTGAAATGTATCTTAATTTAACAACAGAATTACTCTGATTGCGAAACAGTAAGAAAATAAAATAACACAAAGCCACAATAACACCAACTGTTGTAGTTCTGGAAATCATATTTCCTACAATTGCTATAATAAAAAAAGCAACAATATAAGATATGACTTTATAGATTGACTTATTTTTAGAAATACGATTCATTAAATAAACAATTAATACTAAAGCAACAGAAAAACGTGAACCTGCAATATCCAAACTGGCATCCATTCCATACAATCTTGTTTCCATTACTCGTGTAACAACCATTATAGAATTTACCAATTGCTTCAATGGTATAAAAGAATCAATGGCAAGAGCTAAAACACATTGCATCACGCTAACTGCTACTATATATTTTGCGAGTAATTCAACAGAAACTGTTTCATGCACAAATTTCATCCATGTAATCACCACATAAGCAGCAGAAATCCAAACCAACATTGACACAATGTACGTAGCATATTCAAAATCAGACGTATCATTAAAAACGACTGCAAACAAACCGATTAATGAGACCAAAGAAGCCAATAGAACAAGCTTAAAAAAACCGGTATTTATCAAAGGATTTTTTTGTCTTGCCATCTGAATTCCGATCACAATAAGCCCCAATCCGGCCATTATCATTTTAGTATTTGCCCCAGGTAAGTGTTTCAGTTCAAACGGAAACAAATACAAGCTGGTGACTATCAATGTCAACAATATACCAATAACCCTTATCATCGATACCCTAATATTATTCTATACACAAATTTTTGAATTATCACATTATAAAACCAGACAAACCAATATTGTTTTTTCCATGCCATCCATTGCAATATTCTTGTTCTGACACAAACTGTCTTATTCTTCAATATAAACCCATTTGCTTCATTATACCACTTCCCCCAAAGTTTATACATAGAAAAATCTGTAGAGATTAAAAATGGAAGTTTTACACACAATTTAAAATAAGACAAGTAATCGTCAAGTTCATTCTTATATTTAGACTTAATATAACATTCTGTTTCGTTTACATTATATTTTAAATCAGATAAATGTTTCTCACACCATGCCATAGTCATAGCACCTTCATTCATTTTGACGTAATGATAAAAAGCTTCATGCAGACAAGAAACATTATTCGCACAAGCAAATAATTTGATTACAGTCATATCCTCTCCCATTCCATGCCCAGAAGGAAACTGAATATTATTTTCTACATAAAGCGTCCGCTTTATAAGTTTATTCCACACATTATACTTCATTTCTCCGGCCAATATTCCTTTTAAAGCCAAGTAAGCAGACTCATATTCAGGCTGATACATATATCTTTCTTTTGTCCCATAAGAAAGATACCAATCAGACCATACAATGTCAGCCTGAGTATTCAGAGCCTTTTCATACATGAGTTTCAGCATATCATGTTCAACAAAATCATCACTATCACAATGAAAAATATATTGACCTTTGGCAGCATTCAATCCTGTATTTCGAGCAGCAGGTAACCCTTTATTTTTTTCATGCTCTAAAATTCTACAATGCAAACTTCTTTGTGGATAATGCGATAATACTTCCTTTAAAAGGATAATACTATTATCCGGAGTTGCATCATCTATAAATATATATTCCACCCTATCAAGACTTTGCTCCATCAAAGACTTGACACACCGGGCTATAAATTTTTCTACGTTATAAATAGGTACAATAACACTTACATTATATTTAAAATCATCCATCTCTATAAGTAGCTAAGTTAATCAGTCTATAAATTTCTGCGCTTTAAGTTTGAAGTAAAACTTATAACTTTAAAGAACAAAGAACCAAATATTTAAAAGAATTAGTACAAATTTAATAAAGACTGTTTATTATCCCTATTATCATCTTTAAACTTTACCCCTATTACATCCATAATAGTATAAATCATATCATCTATCCTGTAATAACAATCTAATTTAGATTGAAGGATATTTTTAATATTTGCAAAATCAGATTGGAATGAAGGAGTCATATAAACCATAAAAGGAATATTGGAACCTGCAATGACTGATTTAGAATCGTTATATCTAGCATGTCCCACATAATCATCTCTACTATCAAATACATCTAATGCATGATCTGAAAAATAGAAAATTATAGCCTCATCCTCACTAAAAAGATTCATAATCTTTGAAACAACAAAATCATTATACAAAATAGAGTTATCATAAGAAGCTAAAATATTTCTTTGCTCCTTTTTTTTATCAAGGTAATCATCAGCCTTAAATATATCAAAAGAAAGCGGATAACGCTTCTTAAAATCAGGATGCGACCCCATTAAATGTATAAAATAAAATCTATAATGCTGCTCGTCACCAATGCTCTTATACTTAGACACAGAGTCAATTATTATTTCATCAAGATCTTTTTTCCCCATTGCTGCAAATCTGTTTCCGGCAAAAACAGAAGTGTCACATAAATACGCAAATTTTGCGATAACATTATCATGAAATCCTTTTTGACTTTGATTAGATATCCAAGATGTATAATATCCGGCTTCGTTCAATACCCCTTGCATAGTAATGCACTCAAACCAATTTATACTATCCTTAAACTCCGGCTTATAAGTACTCATTAAACTTTGAAAAACAGGTACAGTATTTAATGCTGGAGTCTGAATATTATTAAAGACATAAAGCAGACCATTATTCTGCAAAACCTTTAAACAAGGATTAGTATTTTTATGATACCCATACAAAGAACTATGAGTTTTAGAAAAAGACTCTCCAATAATCATTACTATATTTTTAGGCTTCTTTTCAGACAAAGTCAACAACTGTGGGTGAACTGCATAATCTTTCAAATCAGGAGGAGAAGTAGCATTCAATATTGTATAAAATTTGGTAATTGAAACATTTCCAAAGTTTTTATTACTAATAGCTGCAAAAGACAATAAAGATAAAAAAACAAACAACAATAAAACAATACAATATTTATCCTTTATGCATAAAGGTAATTGTCTTAACTTTATATACCTCAAATCCGCAACTAAGCTCTTCAGCGTCCTTCTTGCGTCTAAA
>ERZ791743.1759-NODE-1759-length-10688-cov-13.618828_pt1 | contig 10688 bp, 7 predicted proteins | sample MGYA00509952_ERZ791743 | MGnify/ENA primary metagenome ERZ791743 (study PRJEB30046, sample SAMN00792040) | human gut metagenome | study: EMG produced TPA metagenomics assembly of the A metagenome-wide association study of gut microbiota in type 2...
GCCTGAAGAAAGACATGGAACTGGTGCTGAAGAAAATCAAGGACATTGATGAAAGCTTGAAAGAAAAAGAATAAAAACAGCTTACTCAAACTAATTTTATTACCACAAGAGGTATCCATTCCCATGGATACCTCTTTTTTTGTTTTTCTTTCAATCTTTCACAAGAATTTCACTCAATTGTAAAATCTTCACGCAACCAGGCCATGTTTGATATTTTTTTGAAAAATAACCGTATAAATATTTTATTATTCCAAGAAAATATCTTAAATTAAAGCCAAAATTCAAGAAACAAACTTTCTTGCACCTTGTTAACCCGAATAAAATATAAGCAAAATATAATTCTGAATGAATTAAAAACATAAAATAAACTATTCTTAATATGAAAATGAAATCACTATTAGGGATTGTACTTTCCCTAAGTATTCTGCAATCTTGCCAGAATGACGAAACAAACATCATCCAGAATGAAGTGAATAACAAAGGCATCACATTCTCTTCTATCATAGATGATGCACAAAATTCCAGAGCTTACGATACGTCGTGGGAAGCCAATGACGTAATTGGTGTATTTATGCTAGCCAATAGTGATAAAAATGTACTGGCTACAAACATTCCAAATGTACTGGCTACAAACATTCCTTATGTAACTTCTAAAGGAGACGGCTATTTCGTAAGCCAAAATAATCCCATATACTATCCGGATGGTGCGGTCGACTTCATTGCATATTATCCTTATAGTGAAGCTATTATTGACCATACTAACTATCCCATTGATTTGAGTAACCAGACCAAACAAAACGCCATCGACCTGATGACTGCAGTAAACCTGACAAACCGTCAATTGGCGTCTCCACAAGGTAACCTGCAATTCAAGCATCTGCTGGCTAAATTGGTGCTGAATTTGAAATCTACTTCCGGGAGTTCCCTGAAAGGTATCAAGGCCTCCATCAGCGGACTGAAAGTAAAAGGAACAGCTAATCTTTCTGACGGTACCATTACTCCTTCCGGTGAAGCTACAACCTTTTCCTTATTTATAAATGAGGAAGCCACACAAGCAGAAGCCATTCTGTTGCCTCAAGACTTGAGCGGAAAACTGAAAATCAAACTGGAACTGAACGGACAGAGCAAAGAAATTGATACACAAATTTCAAGCAGCATCGAGCAAGGTAATAAATATATATATAATGTAAATGTAAATTACCAGGGAGGAGAGATTACGACCGACCCTCAAGCTAAATATACACGATGGACAGAAACTCCATTGATTACAGAATCAGAACTAGCCAAACCCAATATCAAGTACATTATCCATTATAGCAAAGAATATTATACAACAAGTACCTTGAACGGAGTCGAAATACGCAACTACAGCATGCTATATGACACAGACCTGAAGATGGCATATTGGGTAGCATACCCTCTGTGTGACTGGTATCTGAAAGATAAAGAAGATGAAGACGGACGCACTAACGCATGGAGCTATGATGACCTGTTGGATAAGAGTCTACAACCCAATCTGAAAGAGAACTCTTTCAATGACAAAGGAGATGATTACGACAAAGGACATCAGATTCCCAGTGCAGACCGACAAAGAATAGACAACAATAGATTAATAAACCGACAGACTTTTTACTACACCAATATAACCCCGCAAAGTGGGAAAAAGATGAATCAAACTATCTGGCAAGAATTGGAAAAAGCAGTCAGAGGATGGGGTAGTGGCAAAGACACTTTATACGTAGTGACAGGAGCCATGCCTACTACGCCCACAGATAAAACCATCAATTATACAATAGACAATAACGGAAATAAGGTAGCCATTCCCAAATATTATTTCAAAGCATTGGCACGTAAAGTAAACGAACAATTCCAAACCATAGCCTACAAGCTAGACAATACACCTTACAAGGATGGAAACTACAATGTAGGCATCATATCCGTTAAAGAACTGGAAGAAATGACCGGATTTACTTTCTTTCCAGACAGACCTGAAATCACAGAAAGCATTAAAAGCCAGAAGACAGCCTGGTAATAGAATAATCACATTCTCAAAAATAAATTAGTATGAAAATCTCGAATCTACTGTACATGGGGGCATTATCAACCCTAGCTCTAATGAGTTGTACAAACAATGACGACAACAGCGAATGGTACGGAAGTGAAGGCATCGTATTTACCACAGCTATTCAGTCAAGAGTTTCAGGTAACACTTGGAATGCAAACGACGAAGTAGGTATTTACATGATGAACGCAGGAAGTGGAATTGAGGCTGCAACCGCACAAAACAAAAAGTACATTGCACAGACCAACGGCACATTGACGGCTGCTCCTGGTAATGGCATTTATCTCCCTGAAAGCGGAAATGTAGACTTCATTGCATATTATCCTTATACCACAAGTGTAAGCGGCAATAAGCTTGCGGTAAATGTATCCGACCAGAGCAATCCGGCTGCTATCGACTTGATTTATTCTAACGGTACTAAAGAAGTAGCAGCAACTACTGCCACCACTATTAGTCTGGGATTTACACACCAACTGACTAAAGTCACCCTGAATGTAACCAAAGATGAAACAATTGAAACTCTTAACGGATTGGGTGTAAACATTAAGGGTATCAGCACAGAAGGTGAATTTAATTTGGCTGACGGAACACTGACTGCTACAGCAGGAACCAACAACAAAGATGTAGCGATGTACATAGATGCACAAGGTACAACAGCTACGGCTACAGCCATCATTCTCCCAACAGCTGCAAGCACCGACCAGACGTCACTCAACCTGACTTTTAATCTCAACGGTCAATCATTCACCCATACAATCAGTGACGCAAGTATTTTTGAAAAAGGAACAAATGTAAGCTTTAATGCAAAACTATCCATCAACAATGGGAAACCGGTTGTTACAGTAGGAAATGCAACAATCAGCAACTGGACTGAAAAACCAAGTGGAGATATTAATGTTGATTTCGATGGTGGAACTCAACCAGGTGGAGAAACAGCAATATTGGATGAATCATTCGCAACTGGACAAGGAAGTTTTACTATTGATGATAAGCAACTTCCCGATGGAGGTTCTTATGTATGGAAACATGATGCAGGAACCACTACAGGAGGAAATCCATATTATTATATGAAAGCTAGTTCATTTATCGGTGGTGCCAAAGCATCAGAATCATGGTTAATTTCTCCTGCTGTAGATTTGAGCCAAGCAACTACAGCCACTTTGACATTCGATCATACACATAAATTTGCTGGGACCCCTTCTGAAGAGTTAACTCTTTGGGTAACTGAAACAAGTGCAGAGAACTGGCAACAACTGACTATTGATAAATATGGAACGAACAAAGACTACACATTTGTAACTCCATCTATCGATTTGTCAGCTTATGCTGGAAAAACAATCAAATTTGCATTCAAATATGTAAGTACAACTGATGCTGCTGGAACTTGGGAAATTAAGAATGTAAAAGTCGTTGCCAATGGAGAAGGAGGAGGAACTGTTGATCCAGAGCCGGAACCTGGTGAAGAGAAAACCTTTTTCACAGAAACCATGAGTAGCAATGGCATAGTTAATAATAAAACGATAATTGCGTCATTTACAGGATGGGATAATGCAAACCTAACCTTCAGTGATGAAAGCGGCAACGCCGATGTACGCAGTATTGCTCATAAAACAGAAAGCAATCCAAGCGAAACAGCAAAAGTCAATAATGTATGGCTTCCATCAGGGAAAGATAGTAAACTTACAATTTCGGGAATCAATACAACAGGCTATAGCAAATTCAAACTTTCATACGAAGCTGCCGCCAATGTATTCAATGCAGGCACAAGCATAGACCTCAATGTTTTAAAAGTAACTTTCAATGCTCAGAGTATCACCATACCAAGCAAAGTAGTATCAAAAGACAACAACGATGCAAATGTCTTCTATACAATAGAAACTGAATTCGAAGCTACGGGCTCTGAGAATTCAACTTTGGAATTCTCAGCTACAGCAAGCGATAACACCGTTGGATTAAGAATTTATAATATTAAACTTATTGGATTACCTAAATAAAGAAACTGACCAATAAATTTAACCTACTAAAGAGAACATGAAAAAGCTCTATAAAACTTTTTCATGTTCTCTTTCACCCCCTATAAAATAACACTAAACTAACAATTATTTTTTATGAAACACAAATTACTGTTCTTCATGGCATTCTTCCTTCCTTGCCTTGTCTTTGCACAAGGAAATGTAAGCGTGAAAGGAAGTGTGATCGGAGCAGTAAGCAATGACCCTATTCCAGGTGTAATTGTGACGGTGACAGAACTGAACCGCCAAGTCACAACCGACGCGGACGGAAACTTCACCATCCGAAATATTCAGCCGGGAACTTACGTCATTCAGCTTAACTCCGTAATGATTACGCCCAAGAGTGTCTCCATTGAAGTAGAAAACTTAGGCGTAACTGAACTAAAACCTATCCGAGTAACTGAACTTAACGCAAACGAAGACGTGTCCATGATTGGCATCATTGATGCCGGCATGGTGGATGACGACGTAGAGACCTCCGGGCAGGATGTCAGCTCTACCGTGATTCTGTCAAATGATATTTTCCTGAATAAAGCTGCCTATCAACTTTCACCCGCACGCTTCTCTCCACGTGGATACAATAGCACACAGGAAGTAAAATACATCAATGGCGTGGAATTCAACGACCAGAACAGAGGTGTATTCAACTATGCAGCAGTAGGCGCACTGAACGACATGACACGTAACGGTGATGTCACCAACTTCACAGCTCCTTCGTCCTTTACTTTTGGTGAGTTGGGAGGTACGGAAAACATCAATATGCGTGCCAGCAGCTATACACCTGGAGGAAAGTTAACCTTAAGCTATACCAACCGAAACTATTATCTCCGTGGCATGTTTACCTACTCTACCGGACTGAAGGACAACGGATGGGCATTCACCACCTCTATTGGCGGACGCTATTCGAATGAAGGTAACATCGACGGAACTTTCTACAAGAACGTTTCTTTCGCCTTCTCTGCTGAAAAGCAATGGAAAGGAGGAGAACATAGTCTGTCAATGGTAGCTTTCGTATCACCGGTACAGCGTGGACAGCAAGGCAGTTCTTACCGCGAAGTGTATGAACTGACAGGAAACTACCTTTACAACCCGAACTGGGGATACCAGAACGGAGAAAAAAGAAATGCAAAGGTGGTTACGGCATTCGACCCGACTGCCATCATTTCGCACATCTGGAAAATCAACGATAATATGACGCTGACTACAGGTGTGGGAGCACATTATGCCCGCTACGGTAATACGGCCCTGAACTGGTACAATGCTCCTGACCCTCGCCCGGATTACTACCGCTACCTTCCTTCGTATTTTGAAGATGAAATGGTACAACTAAGATACAAAGAGTTGTGGCGTACTAACCAGACCAGCTTTACACAAATCAACTGGGATGACCTCTACCTGGCTAATGCCAACAACATTCGTAATGGTAACGGAGCAGCTGTTTACATGCTGGAAGAACGTCGCAGTGACTTGTTGGAAACGTCGTTCAACTCTACTTTGAACGCACGCATGAGCCGTCATTTCGACATCACAGCCGGAGTCGGTGCACGTTACACTCAGTCACGCCAGTTCAAGACCGTAGCCGACCTGCTGGGAGCAGAATATGTGCTGGATATTGATAAATTTGCAGAACAAGACTTCTCCGGTGATCCGGACAAAATTCAGAACGACTTGAACCGCCCGCAGAGAAAAGTATACGAAGAAGGAATTTTCGGTTACAACTATAACCTGAACATTTACTCACTGAATGCCTGGGTAGTGAATCAGTATCATTCACGTTATTGGGATTACTATTACGGAATGAAGCTGACTTACACCAGCTTCCAACGTGATGGTAAAATGCGTAACGGACGTTATCCGGACAGTTCTTTCGGCAAAGGTGCGCGCCATCAGTTCACAGACTTAATGGTAAAAGGAGGACTGACCTACAAGTTCAACGGACGTCACATGATTAACGCCAACATCAGTTATGGAAGTGAAGCTCCGTTGCCCAATGAAGCATACGTATCACCGCGTATCACAGACCGCACCATTGATGACATGAAGAGTGGACGGGTTCTCTCTGCCGACATCAATTACATCTTCTCTACTCCTCACCTGGCCGGACGTATCGGAGTGTTCCAGACTAATTTCTATGACCAGATGGAACGTAGCAGCTACTATGACGGCATTGAAGGAACATTCATCAACCACGTGTTGTATGGAGTAAACCGCATTCACAGAGGTATTGAGCTGGGAGCTACTTACAAACTGGATGACCATTGGAGCTTCGACCTAGCTGGAACCGTAGGTGAATATTATTACAGCAACAACCCTGACGGTATCAAGAACTCCGAAAACGGAAAGATTGTGGAAAGAGAACAAGTATACATGAAGGATGTTTACGTAGGTGGAGTTCCACAGATTGCCGGTACATTCGGAATCCGTTACTTCATCAAATACTGGTTCCTGGGAGCCAACCTGAACGGATTTGCACGCAACTACATCGAAGCTGCTCCCCTCCGCCGTCTAGCTTCAAGCTACACGGAAGTAACTCCGTATAACCAGTATTACGATGCCTTCAAGCAGTTGACCACACAAGAACGTTTCCCGGCAGCCTATACATTAGACTTGTCTATCGGAAAAATTTTCTACTTGCCTGGAAGACAATCTATCAACTTCAATCTTTCTCTGAACAATGTATTGAACAAGAAAGACATTTGTACCGGAGGATACGAACAGGGACGATTTGACCTTGACCATCCGGAACGCTTTGGAGGAAAATACTACTACATGCAGGGTATCAACTGCTTCCTGAATGTGAGCTACCGTTTTTAATCATTAACCTACATAAAACTCAGAATATATGAAACTTTTAAGAAATATCAGTCTGCCACTCATTGCCTCACTCGCTCTCTTTGCTTGTGAACGAGACTATGATGCTCCTCTCTTGACAGAACCTGAATACACAGGTCCGGCAGCCAATATCACGATTTCAGAATTACGCACAGAAAATGCGGCAGCAGCTGAAGATGCGCCTATCATTATCACGAAAGACCAAGTGCTTAAAGCAGTCATCACGGGTAACGATGAATCAGGAAACATCTTCAAGAAAATCTATCTGCAAGATGAAACGGGTGCCATTGAAATGGAAGTAGACCAAAGCAGTGTGTACAACTATTATCCGGTAGGTCAGACTGTATATGTAGACCTGAACGGATTGAGCATTTCTGTATACGGTGACGAACAACAGCTAGGACATCCAGAAGGATATTTATTCCGCACACCATGGGAAGATTTCGAAAAACATGTCAGCAAAGACGGATGGGCTAATCCAGAAAATGCCAAGCCTGTTGTAATTGATGACATCAGTACCATCAACGCTGCTCCCGATAACTATAAATTCAAATTAGTGCAATTTACCGGAGTTACTTTCCAGAACGGTGGTAAGGGTATCTTTGCTCCAGAAGATGGTTATGGTGAAGAAAACATTACCGACAGTCATGGAAATACTATCATGATTCGTACCAGCAATTATGCCAGCTTTGCAGGTAATAAACTTCCAGAAGGAAAAGGTAATGTAACAGGTATCTTAGGAAGATTCAGAGGTACTTGGCAGCTTACTTTACGCACTGCTAATGACGTAAGCGACTTTACCGGAAGCAATGAAGAAGGTGGAAATGAAGGTGGAGAAACTCCAAGTGGTGAAACCGTTTTATTCCAAGAATCTTTTGGAACTCCAGAGAAGAGCGGAACCTACTGGCCATATTTCAGTGATTATACTGGATTTGATAATCCTGCCAGCATGTTTGAGAACACATCTGAAGAAAAAGCATCTGTACGTATTGTAAGTAATCTTACGAATGTCTGGTTCCCTGGAACAAAAGATGTAGCAATTGCTATCAAAAATATCAATGCACAAGGTAATACATCTGCTACTTTAGAATATCAAGTAGGCTCCAATGTATACAAAGCAGGAGAAAAACAAGATTTAAAAACCTTGAGAGTAAAATGCAATGGACAAGAATTAAGTATTCCAAGCAAAGAAGTTACCGGTGATGCTCAACAAGGAAATACTCCTTTCAAAATGACGATTGAAAATGTAACAATATCCGACAATACAACTTTAGAGTTCTATTGTACAACCTCAGAAAACACTTATGGTTTACGCTTATACAGCGTCAAACTCTATGTTCCAGGAAGTGGAAGTGGCAGCACCAGTGGTGACGGAGGTACAACCATTGAACCCACTCCAAGCAATTAATGCACACATCAAACCATGAAAGTTATGAATAAACGATTGCTTATTTTCACTTTGTTCATTACTTGTGTATATACCACCAGTCTGTTTGCACAAGACAGACTGGGTGTTTATGCAGCCGCATTCTATAATTTAGAAAACCTTTGGGATACGGTGGACGACCCTAACAACGAAGGGGATGATGATTTCACTCCGGAAGGAAAGTATGAATGGACTCAGACCAAGTATGAACAAAAGTTACAGAATATTGCCAAGGTAATCTCTCAATTGGGAAGAGATTATTGTCCGGCAGGCCCTGCTATCATCGGTATCTCGGAAGTGGAAAACCGGAAAGTATTGGAAGACCTGACAAAAACAGCTCCCATCAGTGGAACGGGATATGAAATCGTACATTTCGAATCGCCCGACCACAGAGGTATCGACGTAGCAGCCTTGTACAACCCGAAACTGTTCAAGCTGATTGATGCCAGAATCTATCCTTTCAACAAGCCGGATATGCCGCACTATAAAACCCGCGACATTCTGCTGGTAAGTGGTATACTGGCCGGGGAACCGTTTCACCTGATTGTAAATCACTGGCCTTCACGCTACGGTGGATCCGCTTCTTCTCCGCTGAGAGAATTTGCTGCCAGCATCGTGAAACACATTGGCGATTCTATCCATGCACAGAACCCGGAAGCAAAAGTGCTCATTGTGGGTGACTTGAATGATGACCCGTTCAACAAGAGCTGTAGCGAGGTACTGGGTGCTAAAAAGAATATTAAAGAGGTAAAACCTGACGGATATTACAATGCTACCTGGAAATTGTACGATCAGGGTATCGGTTCCCTCTGTTACCAGAACCAATGGAATTTGTTCGACCAGCAGATTATATCAGGCAACCTGATTGGCAAAGACCGCAGCACATTGAAATTCTGGAAGAGTGAAGTATTCAACCGTCCATTCCTGCTTCAAAAGGAAGGAAAGTACAAAGGGTATCCACTTCGTACATTCTCGGGTACTACATTCCAGAATGGATTCAGCGACCACTTACCGACCCTCACCTATTTTGTCAAGGTAATGAAGTAAGAGAAAATATATCTTTTCATAAAGAAAGGCGTTCCGACAACACAATCGGAACGCCTTTCTTGTTTCATTTAAAACCTCTTCAAATGCCCTTTAAACTACTACGTAGTAGTTCCTCCGTTACCTCGTAGTAACAGACCGACTACTACGTAGTAATTCATTCATTACCCCGTAGTAAAATTTCCTCCAAATCTTCCGGCACATAGACCTTACCGCTAAACTGCGAAGCTGCTTCTGCCGTATAGCGCTCTTTACGGGTAGCCAGTGTCTTGTCTTCCGTATGATACAGCAGCAGATTCTTCACTCCAAGCTGAGCTGCTAACCGTCCGGCATCCAAAGCCGTGCTATGATGCTTCTCGTAGGGTTTAAACCGTTCCCGGTCTTCATACAAGCAGAACGCCTCACACAGCAGCCAGTCGGCTCCTTCCGCATACATCTGGTTACATGCATTATAAGGTTCATCACCCAGACAAACCAGCGATTGCCCGTCGGGAAGACAGGTACGGAAACCAAACTGTTTCTCCTTTGTAGAAGTGATGTCAAAGCATTCCACTTCCAGGCCGATAGCCTGAAATTTCTCTCCGCTCTTCACCTCACACAACAATATCTCTTCTCCTAAGCGTGCCACAATCTTCTTGGGTAAAGTCATCCGGCAAATCCAGTCGAGCACTTGTACCACCTTGTCATGCCCATATATACGTAGTTCGCCCCGGTACTCTCCCTTCTGAATAGCCTGAGCCACCATACGAATCATCCATATCACACCCAATATATGGTCAGTATGTGCATGCGTCACAAATATCTCATGAATGCCTGACAACGGGATATGTGTCTTCTGCAACTGCGACAGAATGCCGTTACCTCCTCCGGCATCCACTAAAAAGTATTTATCCTCCTGGCACAAGGCAAAACAGGTATTGTAGCAGGCTACGGTGGCCGCATTTCCCGTACCCAGCATAATAAGTTTCATCGAATTCTCCATACAATGTATCCTTTAAAACACAGGACAAAGATACAAATTTCCTGCTTTTATTTTTTTAACACATAAGGATTCTTACCACTATCCCCTTCTTTCCTCAAAATAAGGCACTGAGATTTCAACATAAACATAAAATACAATAAGCCCCTTGCAGGAGACTTTTCCTATTCCTCACGTAAGACATTGAAAATTCGATTTTTCGGGTTGTTGTACTTTTGCCAATAAGCCTGCACGGGAAATTACCTTTTATACATATTGTATGAACTACAAAAACATCACATCACGATATTGTATCAAATAAGATATTTACCCTATTGAACAATAAGGTTTTAC
>ERZ791743.1766-NODE-1766-length-10631-cov-2.518249_pt1 | contig 10631 bp, 13 predicted proteins | sample MGYA00509952_ERZ791743 | MGnify/ENA primary metagenome ERZ791743 (study PRJEB30046, sample SAMN00792040) | human gut metagenome | study: EMG produced TPA metagenomics assembly of the A metagenome-wide association study of gut microbiota in type 2...
TATCAGGGCACCCCAAGCCCGGTTAAGCACCCTGAACTGACCGATATGGTTATCTTCCGCGAAAACTCAGAAGACATCTACGCGGGCATCGAGTGGAAAGCAGACTCTGCAGACGCAGAAAAAGTGATTAAATTCCTGCGCGAAGAGATGGGCGTGAAGAAAATTCGCTTCCCTGAACATTGCGGTATCGGCATCAAGCCATGCTCCGAAGAAGGGACTAAACGTCTGGTGCGCGCGGCTATCGAATACGCGATCACCAACGACCGTGACTCTGTGACTCTGGTTCACAAAGGCAACATCATGAAGTTCACCGAAGGTGCCTTCAAAGACTGGGGTTACCAGTTGGCGAAAGAAGAGTTCGGCGGTGAGCTGATCGACGGTGGCCCGTGGCAGAAGATCAAGAACCCGAACACCGGCAAAGAGATCATCGTTAAAGATGTGATCGCCGATGCGTTCCTGCAGCAGATCCTGCTGCGTCCTGCTGAATACGACGTGATTGCCTGTATGAACCTGAACGGTGACTACATCTCTGACGCCCTGGCAGCACAGGTTGGCGGTATCGGTATCGCCCCTGGTGCAAACATCGGTGACGAGTGCGCTCTGTTCGAGGCGACCCACGGTACTGCTCCTAAATATGCAGGTCAGGACAAAGTGAACCCAGGCTCTATCATCCTGTCCGCAGAGATGATGCTGCGTCATATGGAATGGTTCGAAGCCGCAGACCTGATCGTTAAAGGTATGGAAGGCGCGATCAACGCGAAAACCGTAACCTATGACTTCGAACGTCTGATGGAAGGCGCTAAGCTGCTGAAATGCTCAGAGTTTGGCGACGCGATTATCGCGAACATGTAATCCACTTGGTGGATTAAACATGAACGGGAGCCACTTGGTTCCCGTTTTTATTATTAGCTTTCTAACGGTTATCAAAATTTTATCAAAATAAGTTATCAAAATAACAAGGTTAGGGATTGATATGTTACGTGCTTTGACGCTTATTAGTGTGGGACTGCTAATTAGTTATGGTTATAGTTATCTTTTAATGAATGATATTTGGCCGTTTACTGGTATGAATTTGGAACAACGAGGTTCTTTTGGCGACTCATGGGGAACATTTACTTCCATCTTTTCGGCATTAGGATTTTGTGGGGTGATATGGACAATCAAATTGCAGTTAGATGCTACTAATAAAATTGAAAACGACTCAAAATTAAGGGCGGAATCTGAGAAGCTCAGAGATTTTGAAAACTCATTTTTTAATATGTTATCTATCTTGCAAACGATTATAAATGATATGAAAGTCCCTGCTGGGAAGCAAACAAAAGAGCGTGAGGGGAGAGCAGTATTCACTTATCATTATAGAAGATTTAAATCTCATTGTGAATTAACCTATAATATAAATACAATATCTGATTTAAACCATTCAATGTTTGTGTTAGAAAATGAGCTGTTTTTTTATTCTGAAAAATTCTGGGAATACTTTAAACACCGCTCTAGTAATTTCTCGCATTATTATAGGTATATATATAATCTTTATAAATTCATTCATGAATCATCGATTAAAGATTCCGACAAGAAAAAATATGCAAATATTTTGCGCGCGCAAATATCAAATTATGAACTTATGATATTATATTACAATGGCATTTCTAAGCACGGTTCCAAGTTCAAAATTTACATTGAGGAATACTCTCTTTTTGATAATTTACCTGTGGACCGACTTGTAAGTGATGTCCATGTATTATTTTACGACATTAAGGCTTGGGGGGATAATGTTGATGCGCTGGCATTGTTCACTAAATGCAAGTTAAAAAATATTATCTAGATAGTGGGCATTTCAAAATGCCCTTAGTCATAATCCTACAAAAGTCCATGCCTTACCTCGGTCATCATGATAGCGAGCTGTCTGATTAGGCGATTTATGCCCCAGAAGTTTTTGCGTATCGATGCCCTGAGCTTCATAAAGACGTTCCGCTAAAGATCGTTGTTCGTGGAACGTTGCTGGTGTTCCATCCCCCCAATTTATTTCTGCTTTATCACGGGCCTTACTGAAATTCATTGTTATTGTGTTCGACTTCACCTGCGCACCTCGTTCGGCCATTGAGGTCGCCCGGAAGAAATGGATAAGGTATGGACTCACTGCATAGTCACGGCAACGCGCAACTACATCCCTCAAACTCCAGTCAATCGCGTTAAGTCTAAGAGATAGTGGGATCGCTAGCTTGCTTCCAGTCTTTTCCTGAACAACATGAAGATGGTCATCCCAAATATCGCTAAACTTCATGTTGGAAATATCCCCAAGGCGTTGGCCAGTAACGAGAGCCAATAGCATTGCATTGCCCATGTATTGATGGCGGGCATCAGCTATCTCGAAAATCTTTTGCCATTCGTCGAGGTTAAGACGTTGTCGGGTAACCCGCCGGCGCGGTTGTTTTGTAGCAAGAGCCGGGTTATAACCCGGCGGTACCTCGCCATAATGCTGTGCTTCTTTGAACACATCAATTAACACTGAGCGTATGACCTGAGCCATTCGTGGCTGGCCCTCTGCAACATAGGACTCCAGTATCTGGGCAACATCCCGAACATCGACGGACGAAATCAATTTCATTCCCACGCTCTCACGAAGTAGGGCTACTGGTTTAGCCTTTTGCTTATGAGTGTTCAGCTTGATATCACCGTTCTCCAGTCTTTCATCCTGAATTATCCAATAACGATCTAACCACGTATTTGTTGTTATCGCCTTTCCTTTGCTGGAGGCGATTTTGTCACTGATAGCCAAAACCTGCCTGGTGCGCTGTTCAGCTAGTCGCTCATTGGCTTCGATTGCTATTGCTGTTGCTTCGGCCTCGTTAGTTCCAAGGCTATGAAACTTACCTGTAACGGGATGCTTATACCGCCAGTAGATTTTATTTACCTTACGACTGTAGAGCGGATAAAGATTAGGTATCTTAACGTTGTTTTTACGTGGTCGGGCAGCCATCAGACAGTATCCTTTGAAGCATAGGAGAATCAGATTTTTTAATAACGGGCTGGGTTAAATTACCTGTAATCTCGGCATCTTCTCTTACCCGCCAGTATCTTCCTTCTTTGGTGGCTGGGGGAGTGAACATGCTCTCTTTAGCGTATCGGCGTAAAGTATTCAGGCTTGGAGGGTTACTCCGGTATTTTTCCGCAGCCCATTCTTCTAAAGTCAGCATTTGAAGCATGTGATTTACCTCATAATGGCCCATATTCGGGCCATATTCTGAAATTAAAAAATCAGTGTTCAGTCAGACGCTGCCAGATTGCTGACACGTATTTGACCTGGTGAAGAGCATCCGAAATAGCCTTGTGAGGTTCTCCTTCAAATGGGATCTCATAGCGAGGCTCGCAGCCAACGGCTTTACCCAACTCGACAACAGTTCTTACATCCCGGTTATTCCAGAACTTCCATGGGCAGGGGATCCCCGTCCGGTCATAAGATGCCTCAAGCAGGACATTGTCATAAGTGGCACCATTCCCCCAGACCTGCACATATTCAGGGCCGTTAGCCGCATTCTCAGCTATAAACTCATTTAGCTGTAGTAAGGCGTCATCGAGCGGAATAGCATCATCCATCACTAACTCAGAGCGCGCTTCGGGCGAAGCTTTTAGCCAGAAGATAATGGTAGATGCATCCGGAACTCCGCCGCTGGCCATGGCTGATTCCAGGCTAATAACTTTGTAAAATTCCGATCCGGTATTACCTGTAGATGGATCAAAGAACACGGCCCCGATAGATACGACTGGTGAATCAGCTTTTTTACCAAAAGCTTCAATGTCGATCATAAGGTGTGTATAGAGCATTTCAGGCTCGGCATGATTATGATGACCGGAATCATTATTTATGGCAGTTGTGCTGCTATAAGTTTCAGTAGCGCTTGCGCTTGAGATAGTTTCTTCCGTGCCTTCTGATAACGCAGCACCGTCCGGGGTTTCATCATTGCCAGTTTCTTCCATCTGCACATTATCAACGTACTCCGCTGCGGTATCTTGTTGGTCGATTTCAGCGTTGCTGGTGGCCAACCCTTCAATAGAAAAAAGACCATTACCAACTTTTTCGAGAACCGGCTGCGTGCCGTCGTCGACATGTGTCCCTTCATTCTGGCCGCCAGTTTCAACATCAGAATCAGTCGCTACCTCGTTTGTCCAGCTCACCTCCGGGTTATGGCGTGCCGCAACAAGAGTTTCGTCTGATGGTGCAGAATGATCGCTTTCAGTCAGGTTCGCGTTAATGAATCCGCTGAGACGTGCCGGATAAAGATAATGTTCTGGGTGAGCGCTACGGATAAGTGCAAAGATAGCCGCACGCGAGTAATCCAAAACTCCCGGGGTTGCACGAAGGGCTTTAGACCATTCCTTGAACGGACTTTCTTTTTTACTAACAATCTCTTTAGCCCGACGGAAAACACCACCAGGGATATCGTAAATGTTGAAATCCATTGGTAACGTGGCCAGCGCAATCTCTAAATCGAGAGTGTCGAGATCATGTTTAAGGTCAGGGTTTCTGTCGGTCTTGTTGCCTCCGCCAGCATTCGTACCGCTTTCAGTACGCTGTATTTCTGCAACGCGATTGCCTTTGGCCCATTCTTTTACCAGCAGGCCGCGGTCTATGTAATCAGTCGCCGCCCAGATTCTGGTGAATCGGAGAACCAAAGCGAGTTCGTGACGCTTTTCCTGGCTGAACACTTTGCGAATGGCGTCGGTATAGCGCCACAGGTCTTTGGTGTCGTAACCCTTAACCTGTTCGCAGTTTTCTGCCGCCAGCAGCAGGTTCTGGACATAGCTATTGTCAGTGTCCATCTCCAGCGCGCTGATACCTTCGTATTCTTCGCGGGTTAAGTGGTGGCGCAGTTCGTCGCAGGTGAACTGGGCGAGTACCTGCTTGCGGAAGGGCATGCGAACGACTGGATAACGTGTGGTTTCGTCATCATTCTTGTCAATCTGGATACCGTTATCAGCTTCAAGACCCTGACCTGCTATAACGCCGGTGTCACTGGTGCTTTCAGATTTCAGAAGGGTAAATTTGCCACTGCGCCAGTCTTCAACTAATTGGTTGCGAGCGCTGGCATCTGCTTTAGCCCAGTCAGCCATGAATGCAGCGATATCTTCAGTTTCGTGCGTTTCATCTGGCGCGAATACCTGCTTAATCGCCTGAACGAGTTTCCACTCAGCGTTCAGGCTGAGTTCGGCAACTTCAGGGATGTCGCTCTTCGCCAGCAGCAGGTTCTGAAGATAGGTGTTGCCTTCATCCAGTGACATTTCGCTGGCAGCAAGCTGCTGCTCTTTTGTGATGTGTGATTGATACTTGTCGCTGGTCAGGTGAACGGCAAAACGTACTGCTGGAGTGCGGTTTTCAAGCGGGACACTCTCGACGGTGGTTTCAACTGTAGTGGTCGCTTCCGGAGCGGCAGTGTTGTTGTCCACGGCTCCAGTAGACTCAGCACCAGCCTTTGACAGCCAGGTGCGTCCATCGTCCTGGAGTTCGTAGCGTTTGCACCAGGTGTAATCCACTGTGCATTCTTCCGGCAGGTCGTTGTAAACAGGGAAATCGGTACGGACAGGCTTGCTATAATCCTTGCCCCGGCCGGTTTCAATGCCAGCATCTTCCAGCTCAACATCCAGCTGCAAATTGGCTCGTGCTTCTGATTTAGCCGTGAACCAGATAACGGCATCTTCTTTGCCGGATTTCTGCGTTGCCTTGATTAAATGAAAGAATTCCATATCGGGTCCTTAATTTTGGTTGTAAGATACCCGCAGCTAGTGATTGCCGCCTTGGGTAGTGGTCATTGGTCAAAACTCGATTCCGGAAAGCTTTGGTCGGCTGACCGGGTACTTAACCCGCCTTGCGCGGGTTTTGTGCTTTATGAAGCGCTGGGATCGCCTTTTTGAGCGAGGGCGTAGCAAATGCGGCGGACTAACACCCAAAAATAGGGCAGATGTACGGCCTGGCACCGTGCTGGTTTTCTAGCGAAATCGGTCATAGTTGATCTTCTCCTGTTAATGCCTGCCTTTTAACCACCTCAGTCTCGGTGTTATGTTGAAATCTGAAATCAGCCTGCAAGGACATAAAAATGGCAACCCGTCCAATAAGTGTTTATTGGTTTAAAAACCGCGACCAATATGATTCCTGCATAGAGTTACTGACAGATTCGTGGGTTCTACCTGACGATTACCGGGATTGGCTTATCCGTTTCAATCAGATGATTGATCGTTATGAACGCAGCGGTATCGAGGTTATCAAAGTAGAGATAGAGCCCAACGAATTCACCAACTGGTGCCTCGCCAACGGGTGTGAAATAAGCACCAAGAGCTGCAACGACTTCGCTGTTTTCCATGGCGGAAGCCAGTCGCTCCGCTACAGAGATTCTGATGGGGGATATGAGTAAACAAGCTCGCCCTTCAATTCTGAATATTTCGATATGCATTATTTCCTACCTTGATAGTTAACCCCTATGTCGGGTGAACCAGGGGTGTTAACTCATTTCGCCTTATCGCCGGCTAGCGGAACGTTAAACCTGCTGCGCGATTGTCTTGCCATCTCATCCGGTGTTTCGTATGCCGCCGGTAGCTACTTCGTGGGCGTCCTGCCTCGATGACTCGTTGCGATAGAGATATTATTATCAATTAAATCGATAGTTGGGGGCGAGAAAAACCTAGGGTCATTGATGACCCGAGCCCAAGAGGGTGAATTAAAAGAAAGGCTATTTGGTTGGCGGGATCAGATTACGTTTCTGCAGATAAGTCTTTGCAAAATTATCGAGCTCTTCAAGTCTAAGGTCTATTATCTTGATAATTCGTTCTTTTTCATCATCTGTTGGCAATTGTTCGAATGCTTCCAGAAGTCTTTCTTGAAGTTCTGTTGACGGCTTAACTTTTGGTTTTGGTGCCCAAGGATCGTGCTCTTCGAGGGTCTCACCATCCTCCATAAAGAACCATGAGAGTGGATACCCAGTCGCAGCGGGAAGAAGATTCAGTATTTCAGATCTGGGTAAAATGTCAGAATTGCACCAGCCATTAACAGATTGAGCCTTGACTCCCAGTCTGCGTGCCAGCTCAGATTGTGATATTTCGAGATCTTTTATCGCCTTTTGCAATCTCTTACCGAAGTTCATCTCTTCATCCAATTCATCTAGTTATTAGCAATTATACAGATTTTTTCTGTAGCTCTTACTATCGAAATAATTTGACGATATCGATTTAATTTGTTTTATTGTCACTCATCGTTAACTACTGGGAACAACTGATGAAGACATCAATTCAAAAAAAGCTCTTATCGATTTGCAGTCAGGCTGAGCTAGGACGCCGGATGAAAAGGAGAGCCCAAACTGTAAACGGCTGGTTTAAAAACAAAATTCCCGGAGAGCTGGTGCTCAAAGTGAGTAAGGCCGTCGATTGGCAAGTTACTCCTAATGAATTACGTCCTGATCTTTATCCCAATCCAAAAGATGGTTTACCTCAGAAGGAGGCTTAATCATGCAGTCAGCTACATATCAACATCATAACCAACGCTTGGCCGGACCGCTGAAAACTCAAAATCAATTTATGGCGCATCGGCGAGATAGCTTTAAGCACCGTTCAATACAGGTTGCAGTTCGGGAGTGGGAATCCACTTTGCCCGGCCAGGCGCAGGAAAAAATCGCTCTGCTGGTGGCAGAGCAGTGGACGAAGGAAGGGGGCCGCGGTATCGCGGTCAACAAGCAGAATTTATTCCGGTATCTGAAAAATGAAGGTGGTTCGGAAAAATACACCGCTTACATCATGCAACTGTCGGGGGCAATCGTCGCCGCTATGCCCATTGAGATCGCCAGAAAGCATGGCCTCAGTAATGCCAGAACGGAAGCCGAACTGGTGGCGAGCGCTATCAAAGAATGCAGTGAGGCACATCAGGCGAAGTTGCTGGGCGCACCACTGCAAAAGCTTGAGAAGGAGATCCGCGAAGCGGCAATCGCTTTATTCAACATGTTACCTGCTGACGCGGCGGGACCTCTACTGGCGAGTATTAGCGCCGTAGCGCCGCAATTTTTTTAATCGAGTTTTGACCAATGAATTCAACCCGGAGGCTTCATGAGCATTGATGCAATGCGGTGGGCCAAGAAAGTTAAGACCGGAAAATCCTCCAGTAAGGCGATCCTGACCTGGCTGGCTGATATGTGCGGCGCTGACTTGTGCGCTTACCCATCCGTCGCTGCGCTTGCAGAGGCTACTGAGATGGACAGAAAGACGGTGCTTGCAGGCTTGCAGCATCTGCAGGAAATCGGCCTGGTTGTCGACACAGGTGAACGGCGCGGCAGGACCAAGCAAATTCCTGTGTACAAGCTGGTCGGTGTTGAGGAAAGCATCCCCGATGCTGAACAGACCCAAAACCGGAACTCTTTAAAGGATCCCAAAAACGGTACGGTTGATTTGAACCGTACCGAAAACGGAACTGTTAATACAAACAGTGCCATTAACGGGACTGTTTCAGGTAATAAGGGTACCAAAAACGGGATTGTTAACAGGTCAGATTTTAACCAAAGAGTACCGTTTTTCCCTTTAAACAGTCCCAAAAACGGGACACGGAATCTACCAAGGAACCATAAAGATCTAAACCCCACACATAGAGAACTGGTCGAACCTGTTATTCCTGATTATCCGGATCAGCCAGGTATCGGAATTGGGCAACAGCAGCCATTCGGCAAATTCCGGATGTTTGAAGACTGGAAGCCAACAGCCGACTTTGCACGACAGGCAAACCTGTGGGGCATGCCGCTCAAGGCAGGCATAAATATCGAAGCCGAGCTGAGCAGTTTCATCGCTTACTGGCAAGCCGAAGGGAAAGTGTTTCATCAAATTCAGTGGGAGCAGAAGTTCTCTCGCCACCTGGATCGCGCAAAGGTTCTGAAAGCACCACAAACGGGAGGTACCGAGAATGCATCAGTTAGACCACAGCCAGCAGCATCCCGAGCTGTTCAGCAAATACAGTCAGCACACGCAGAGTGGCGACGCCGGAACGGACTTGATGGCGGCGGAGACAGCGTGGCGGTTATGGCAGGTGATGGGGGAAATCTTCTCGAACCGCTGGACGCAGAAGAATGGGGCAGAACCCACGGCCCTGTGGATAGCTCAGATAGGTTCGATGACTGAGAACCAGATCAAACTGGTTTGTCAGCAATGCATGGACCGTTGCGCGGTAGGTAACACATGGCCCCCGGATCTTGCTGAGTTCGTTTCGCTGGTTTCAGATAGTGGTGCAAATCCGTTCGGGCTGACATCTGACCGGGTGATGAGTGAATACCGTCGCTGGCGTAACGAGTCGTATCGTTTTTCGGGTAGTGACAAATATCCGTGGCCGCAGCCAGTGCTGTATCACATCTGCATCGAAATGCGCAGAACTGGTGTTGAGCGTCAGATGACCGAGGGGGAACTTAAAAAACTGGCAGAGAAGTTATTAACCAAATGGACGAAGCACGTAAGCAACGGGCTTTCAGTTCCACCAATCCGTCGACAGCTAGCTGCACCGCAGCATCCGGCAGGACCAACTCCGGCACAGCTGCTGATGGAAGAATACCAACGTCGTAAAGCGGCAGGTTTAACAAACTAATCGAGTATTGACCAATGACCAAAGCATTAACACAAAAAGAGAAGGTGGCGGTATTTGTGCGCTATCAACCTAACTGTACCGTTGGCGATGTTTCCGAAGCGCTGGACTTGGCTGGCGGCACAGCCGGCAGGTTGCTGCGTGAGCTCAGTAACGAAGGCGTGATCATTCGATCACGTGACAGCGTTCAGTACACATACAGGGCGGTGCCACACGCGGATATTCCAGACGTTATCATCCCGTGCATGGTGGAACAAAGTGATCCAGTAAGGATGCAGGCTGCTGAGCAGAAAGCGAAGGCACTTGAGGAGAAGGGACTGTGGCGTAGAGCTGCCGCTGTCTATTCGGACATGTTTGGTATCGCCGGGAGTGCTGCTGAGGTTGCCCGTATTGCCAAGCGCCGGAAAGACTGCCTGCGCCAGGCGGGGAGGGCGTAACCGATGCCGAGACCAAAAACACAGAGTGAGCGCGCTCAAATCATTAGCAGGATCAATGAGTTAGGGAAAGAGCGTGGTCGTATCACAACGAAAGAAGTCGCTTCAATGTTCGATCTGCATCGCACCACCGCAGAGAAATACATACGAATAGTCCTTGCACGGGGCGAACTGATTCGATACGGCCGTTGCGGCATATTCCGTGATCAACGCACAATAATCGATTTCGACCTGAAACGCTTCTCACACCAGAAAGTAAGGTGAATGTAGAAGAAAATGCCGCTTAACCGCGGCATCTCTATGCTCATGAAGGTTTGCTTTGAGCGAAGATCGGACTTATCCTTAAAAGGCTTACCATCTAGAAATGGAAGTTCCCACAAAAGGAAAACACTCGCAAACCTTCTAGACAACCTTTTCCCGAGCATTTAGCCTTAATTAAAATTTTAATATCTGTCAGGCTAGTTCATTATGAAAAATGATATCAGAACCCTCGACCTTAACCTTCTTAAGGCCCTTGATGCATTACTGGATGAGGGAAGCGTGACTCGGGCTGCACAGCGCCTCTCCCTGACGCAGCCTGCCGTCAGTGGTATGCTTATTCG
>ERZ791743.1782-NODE-1782-length-10516-cov-2.685403_pt1 | contig 10516 bp, 7 predicted proteins | sample MGYA00509952_ERZ791743 | MGnify/ENA primary metagenome ERZ791743 (study PRJEB30046, sample SAMN00792040) | human gut metagenome | study: EMG produced TPA metagenomics assembly of the A metagenome-wide association study of gut microbiota in type 2...
TCCGATATCGGGACCTCCCACTTCATGTCCACTTCCGAGGACGAGGCGAATGGCATCGTAATTTCCACATGGAAAGATGAGATTGTCATAAGTCCGGGTCGGAAAGTAGGTGTGCTCAAGGGAGAGCTGGGACTCATAGGAAAAGCCGTGATCGGAGAGGTAGGAGTTGGCGGTCTGCTCAATAAATGGTTTGGATGAGAGAATCCATTGAATCGTTTCTTGCTTGTCAGCGTGTTCTGGCAGGTGTTCTTTGATCAGGTCGAGAATGAGACTGCGGACTTCGAGCTTAACGCGCTGGTCTTCCTTGCGGTCGCTGTCTGCGAGCACATGAAAACGCAGAATGGCAGGAGAAATGTGTGTGGCAAGTGTCTCCCGCTGATTTTGGAGCGCTGTGAGGCAGAGCAGAAAGACGAGGAGAATGATAGCGAGGACTCCCGGAAAGTAGGGACGGGTGGAGCAAGATGAGTTTTTCAAGAAAATTCTCCTTTCTGTTAAATTCATGGCTTGTTTTATTGTAGAATTTTTTATAAACTTCATTTTGGGTGCGTCGGATGATTCTTGTTTTTAAGTATTGACAAATATGATATAATTAATCAGATTCGACGCAGTCAGATCCCATATTTTCCCAGACTTGTCTTTTGTGGAAACGAAATCCAAGAAGAAAATCGAAGAAATTAAGAAGAAACAAGGGAAAGAGAACAATGGGGAAGCGGGATCGGAGTGAGTATGAGCATATTTCCAGGAGGAAAAGAGAGATGAATAAGAAAAAAATCGCAGTTCTGTTTGGAGGACAGTCTTCTGAGCATGAGGTATCCTGCATGTCCGCAGGAAATGTGATTGAACTGATAGATCAGACCAGGTATGACTTGATTCTGATTGGTATTACCAAAGAGGGACATTGGGTGAAGACGGATTCTGTTGAGGAGATTCGTTCCGGCGCATGGAGAGCTGGCAAGGTAAGTGCGTTCCTGCTTCCGGATGCGACAAAGCAGTGTGTTCTGTTCCAGGAGGGTGATAAGACCTGGGAGGAGCATATCGATGTGGCATTCCCGGTTCTGCACGGTCTCTACGGCGAGGACGGAACGGTTCAGGGTCTGTTTGAGCTTGCAAAGATTCCATATGTGGGATGTGGTGTTCTGGCGTCCGCAGTTTCGATGGATAAATTGTATACAAAGATTATCGTTGACGATCTCGGTATCCGTCAGGCAGCCTATATTCCGGTAATGCGTTGGAAGATGGAGAAGGATCTCGACAGCGTTGTGCGCCGCGTGGAAGACCGTTTTGCTTACCCGGTATTTATCAAGCCGTCAAATGCAGGTTCTTCAAAGGGTGTTTCCAAGGCAGAGAACCGCGAGGAGTTGATCGCAGGACTGAAAGAGGCTAGTCGCCATGACCGCAAGATCCTTGTCGAGGAGACGATTGTTGGACGTGAGATCGAGTGTGCTGTTCTCGGCGGCGGCACAAAACCGGTGAAGTCTTCCGTAGTCGGTGAGGTTCTGGCAGCGGCAGATTTCTATGATTTCGATGCAAAGTATAACAATCAGGAGTCGAGAACGGTTGTGAATCCGGAGCTTCCGGGTGATGCGAGTGCTCGTGTCAAGACTTCCGCAGAAAAGATCTTCAACGCAGTGGACGGTTACGGTCTTGCACGCGTGGATTTCTTTGTAACCGCAGACGGGGAGGTGATCTTTAACGAGATCAACACCCTTCCGGGATTTACGGCGATCAGCATGTATCCGATGCTCTGGGAGGCAGCTGGAATTCCGAAGACAGAGCTGATTGACCATTTGATTGATCTTGCATTTGAAAGATAGGTGACAGACGATGGGAGCAGAGGAAAAGAAAATTCCAAATGATCTTGATCGGATTGGCATCGATAGAAATGCGCCGGTTGGCGTGTTTGATTCTGGAATCGGCGGTCTCACGGTTGCAAGAGAGATCATGCGCCAGATTCCGGAGGAGCGCATTGTCTATTTTGGAGATACGGCACGCGTTCCTTATGGAAGCAAGTCTCAGGACACGATTGTCCGTTATTCTCGCCAGATCATCCGTTTCCTTCGGACAAAGGGAGTCAAGGCGATCGTGATTGCCTGTAACACGGCGAGTGCGTATGCGCTTGAGATTGTGGCAAAAGAGTCGGATATCCCGATCATCGGCGTGGTCAATGCAGGGGCGCGGGCAGCAGTTTCTGCAACGCGCAATGGAAAGATCGGCGTGATCGGAACGGAGGCGACTGTCCGAAGTGGAGTCTACACGAAGGTGATGCAGGAGATGAGACCGGACATCGAGGTGACCGGAAAGGCCTGCCCGCTTTTTGTTCCGCTTGTCGAGGAGGGACTTTGGCACGATTCTGTGACGGATGAGATGGCATCCCGCTATCTGACACCGCTCAAGGGTCGCTACATCGACACGCTTGTGATGGGTTGCACGCATTATCCGCTTTTGCGCTCGACGCTTCGTCGTCTGCTCGGCGATGAGGTAACGCTCGTCAATCCTGCCTATGAGACGGCGATTGAGTTGAAGGAACTTCTCAAGGCGCATGGACTGAATCGAAATCCGGAAGATCCGCTTGAAGGAGAAAAGTATCAGTTCTATGTCAGCGACCTTGCGGAGAAATTTACGGATTTTGCGACCTCGATTCTTCCGGATGAGGTGAAAGAGACGCAAAAGATCAACATCGAGGAGTATTAGAACGGAGGAATTATGACGAGAGATGTTCTGGTGCGGATCAGCGGACTTCAGCTGATCGATGGAGAGCACGATGATGTGGAAGTCATCACATCCGGAGATTATTTCTGGAAAAACGGCAAACATTATATCCTTTATGACGAGGTGATTGACGGGATCGAGGAGAGTATCCGAAACACGATCAAGATCTCGGAAAATCGCATGGAAGTAAAGAAGACCGGTGCAGCGACGGCGGTTCTCTCGTTCGCAGAGGGGGAGAGAAGCACGACGAGCTATGCGACTCCGATGGGAGAGATGCTCGTTCAGCTGACGACAACCAAGATTGAGCAGGAATGGGAAGAGGACCACCTTCATGTGGCAATCGATTATTCTCTTGACATTAATTACGACCATGTCTCAGACTGCCAGATCACGGTCGATGTCTGCCCGCGTGTCGGCGCAGATTTGCAGCTGATGGAAGAGTAATTATTGACAAATTAAAAAAATATTGCTATGATTACGCTCAGAAGCGAAGATGCCTTGAGGAGGGCAACTTCGCTTTTTTTATACTTTTACACCTGTGAAATGCCAGTGACCGGTTCGGTTCATGGATGCGTTTCAAAGAAAAATCTATTGTAAAAAATCAAGGTACAGGAGGTAGTTGAGTATGGATGCTATGAAGATTGCAAATGGACTTCCGATGTGGATTGCATGTGGAATTCCGGTCGCGCTGGTGCTTGTGCAGGCGCTTGTGTTTGCGAGAAATGCGTGGAAAGCAGGAGAGAAGATTGGGTTGACGGACCAGCAGATGAAGCACGCTGTCAGGAGCAGTGCGACGACATCGATTGGTCCGTCAATTGTTATTTTGAGCGGAATGCTTTCTCTGCTGATTACAGTCGGAGCGCCGATGGCGTGGATGAGACTCTCCCTGATCGGTTCAGTTATGTTTGAGTCAATCGCAGCGGGATTTGGAACTTCCTCCGTTGGCGTTCAGCTCGGTGCTGATCCGATGACTCCGCTTGCACTTGATATGGCAGTGTGGACGATGGTGCTTGGATCAATCGGTTGGATTATCTTTGCAACGATTTCCGCAAACCGCATGGACAAGGTACAGCACAAGATTTCCGGCGGTGATCCGGCGAAGCTGATGGCGATCTCCACGGCAGCAATCATCGGTGCATTCAGTTCGATGTCAGCATCTCATCTGATTAAATTAAATAAATATTCGATTGCCTGTGTGCTTGGAGCTGTTTTCATGGCGGTTCTCCTGAAATTATCAGAGAAAGAGAATTTAAGATGGCTCAAAGAATGGAATCTGACGATTGCGATTCTGTCGGCAATGATTATCACGGCACTACTTCCGTAACCGTTTTTTAGATGGTTTGGTTTGCAAAATAAAAAATGCATGGTGTGTGATAGATTTAGAAAGTTCAAATCGATGTGAATTTGAGGGAGGAATGGACAATGGGAAAAAATGATTTTTATGAGAGCGAATATATGCCGAAGATGCACAGAATCGGAAAAGTCACGGGATTTCTCGGTGTTGTGTGCTCGTTTCTTCCGGCAGTGATGCTTGCAGTGGTATACGGATTACTTCCGGATCCGGCAGCTCTTTTGACTGTTTTTATTGCGGCAGCGAGTGCATTTGGATTTCTGTGGATCGTAGAGCCGATCTCCTACTTCACGGTGCTTGGTCCGATCGGAACGTACATGGCATTCCTGTCCGGAAACATCTCGAACATGAGAGTTCCGTGTGCAAGCATGGCACAGATTGCGGCAGGTGTAGAGCCGGGAACAGAGAAGGGATCTGTGATCTCGATTCTCGGTATGGCAACCTCGATCGTCATCAATGTCTCTGTACTCACGATCGGTGTTATTCTTGGAAGCTCTGTTCTTGCAAAAATGCCGGCAGGAGTCATCGAGGCACTGAACTATCTGCTTCCGGCTCTTTTTGGAGCCCTTCTGATGCAGTTTGGAATCCGCAAAGTCGGATTTGCAAGCGGAATCCTGATTTTTTCGATTCTGATCTATGTGGCAATCAAGGCAGGAATCTTTGCATGGCTTCCGGGTGCAGCAAACTATCTCGGAACGTTGGCAAGCGTCTTTGTCGCAATCGGAGTGACACTTGCAACTTACAAGAAACAGGCAGATCATTAATATAGAATATGGATCATTGAAATTTTACGCTGAATGAGCGACAATGAGAAAAAAGATCATTGTCAATTTTGAAAGGAAACTGAGAGTGGTTAGAAATTTCTATGAAAAGGAGCGAGGTAAGATGAGCAAGAAGGAAATGCTGGATCACATGAAGGATCTCGAAGCAATGTGTACAAACGTCTGCTTGGATCTCTGGAATCACCCGGAGACAGGCGGAAATGAGAAACGCTCGGCAGATCTGATGCGGGAACTTTTGACAAAAGAGGGATTCACAATCACGAACAATGAGCATCTTCCACATGCATTTTATGCAGAGTATGGAAGCGGAAGTCCGGTGATCGCAGTTCTCGGTGAGTACGATGCACTTCCGGGACTTTCCCAGAAATGTCAGATCACAAAAGAGCCGGTGACTGCCGGAGCACCGGGACATGGCTGTGGTCACAATCTTCTCGGTGCAGGTGCTGTGACTGGAGCGATTGCGATTCGCCGTTTCCTCGAGAAAGAAAAAATTCCGGGAACCATCCGTTTCTATGGCTGTCCGGAGGAAGAGCTTCTCAGCGGAAAAGTAAAGATGGCATATTATCACATGTTTGACGGCTGTGATATGGCACTCAGCTGGCATCCGATGTCCTCGAACATGGTCTGCGACGAGGGCTATCTTGCAAGTGCATCTGTAAAATATAAATTTAAAGGACGCACCTCCCATGCAGCATTTGCGCCGGAGCGCGGAAGAAGTGCCCTCGATGCAGTGGAGCTGACGAGTGTCGGCGCAAACTACTTGAGAGAGCATGTGATGGACAAGGCGAGAATCCATTACACAACGGACAGCGGCGGTTTTGCTCCGAACATCGTGTCGGACAAGGCAAGCGCATGGTATTTTACGAGAGCTCCGCACATCTCTGATGTGAAAGAAATCCTCAGACGTCTTGGTCTCGTCGCACAGGGCGCTGCAATGATGACGGAGACCGAAGTTGACATCAAGGTTGAGTATGGTTGCTGTGATATGCTCGGTGAGAAATCGTTCGAGGATCTGACCTGGGAGAATATGAACGAGATCGAACCTCCTGTATATACGGAGGAGGAACTTGCATTTGCGAAGAGTCTTCAGGATACCGTAGATTCGGCGATCAAGGCACACGACCAGAAAGTCTACGAGGCGAAAGAAAAAGTTCTTGCCGAAGGCATTGTATCAAGAGACGCGTGGGAGAAAGCACCGCTCACCGCTTCCTCCGACACCGGAGATGTCAGCCAGATCATGCCGATGAACTTCTTCACAACCGCATGCTGGCCGGTCGGTGTCGGACCGCACACCTGGCAGAGCTGTGCCTCCGCTGGAAGCACGATCGGACAGAAGGGCGCATTCTACGCCGCCAAAATTTTTGCAGGCACAGCCTATGACCTTTTCACGAAGCCGGAGCTTCGCGCAAAGATCCGCGAGGAATTCGATTCCCAGGACCGCGAGCCATACGAGCCGATGTATGAGGAGTAATATATTGCTTTTTATTTTTGCAGGGATGTATCTTGAAGTGCTCCGAAGCGGGAAAGATCATGCAAACCCGGAGCGAGAGCGTGTTTGCATGACTTTACCCGCATGAGGAGCGCAAGAAAAAAACTCCCGACCGATTCGGCATCCAGCAAAATCGATCGGGAGTTTTATTTCTGTCCTGAAGTCATTATTTCTCGTTCTTGTCTTTCTTGAAACGTGCGAAGAAGCCTTTTTTCTTCTGCGGTTTCGGGAGCACGCCACCGCGGACGCTCTTAATCTCGGAAATATAGATTCCGCTTATCACAACCTTTGCTTCCACCTTAACCGGAAGAATCTCGAATACCCGCTCATCTGCGATCATCGTCATCATACGCGGTCCGATCTTAGCCTTAACAACCGGCAGTTTTGCCCAGCGCATATAGGAAGGAGTCTGCTCAAGAACCTGTTTCGGAAGACCAGCTTCCACAGCATCCTTGATTTTCATTTTCTTCTTATCAACAATCAGCATCGACACGGTCTGTTTTGCAGCTTCCAGCATCTGCTGCTGTTCTACCTGTTTCTTTTCCAGCTTCCGGCCAAAGAAATACAGCACACCGAGAGCGATGGCCATGATGACCAGAATCACCAGTAACACATTGAATACAATCGACCACATGGGGGCTACCTCCAGTAAATTCTTTCTGTATTAGGACAGACTTGTTCCATTAGTATATCATTTTTGCAAATAAAATGCAAGATTTCCTGAAATTTTTGTGCATAAAAAACTTGACACCTTGACATGGCTATGATATTATGGAGTGTGCACTATTGTGGCATTATGGGCCTTTTGCGCCCTGAGAATGCTTTAGAATATCGATTAGAAAACAGGGGTGAAACGTCAATGGAGAAAAGCAGAATGCGTCCGGTCACATCCGGGAAAAGCGTTAGAATGAGCTTCTCAAGACAGAAAGAAGTTCTTGAGATGCCAAACCTGATTGAGATTCAAAAAGACTCCTATCAGTGGTTCCTCAATGAAGGCCTGAAAGAAGTATTTGAAGATATCTCCCCAATCTCCGACTTTGCAGGTCATTTGAGCCTGGAATTCGTAGATTTTACTTTATGTAAGGATGAGGTCAAGTACACCATAGAGGAGTGCAAGGAACGCGACGCTACTTACGCAGCACCGTTAAAGGTGAAAGTAAGACTCTACAATAAAGATAAAGAAGAGATCAATGAACACGAAATTTTCATGGGCGATCTTCCGCTTATGACCGACACCGGATCATTTGTCATCAACGGTGCAGAGCGTGTTATCGTCAGCCAGCTGGTGCGTTCCCCGGGCATCTATTATGGCATTGGACATGATAAGATCGGTAAGGAGCTGTACAGCTGTACGGTAATCCCGAACCGCGGAGCATGGCTGGAGTATGAGACGGATTCCAATGATATCTTCTATGTGCGCGTGGACCGTACCCGTAAGGTACCGGTGACCGTGCTGATCCGTGCGTTGGGCTATGGTACGAACGCAGAGATTCTCGAACTGTTCGGCGATGAGCCTAAACTGCAGGCTAGCTTCGGCAAAGATACCTCCGAGAACTATCAGGATGGTCTGCTGGAACTCTACCGCAAGATCCGTCCGGGCGAGCCGTTATCCGTTGATAGTGCAGAAAGCCTGTTAAACAGCATGTTCTTTGACCCGCGCCGTTATGACCTGGCCAAAGTCGGCAGATATAAATTCAACAAGAAACTCCACTTCAAGAACCGCATCAAGGGTCAGAAGCTGGCAGAGGATGTTGTTGATATGACCACAGGTGAGGTACTGGCAGAGGCTGGAACCACCGTGGACAAGGAGCTGGCAGAGACCCTTCAGAACTCCGCAGTTCCGTTTGTTATGATCGAGGGTATGGAGAGAAACTACAAGGTTCTGTCCAACCAGATGGTAGACCTGTCTGCTTATGTAGACTTCGATCCGGCAGAAGTTGGTGTTACAGAATTAGTATATTACCCGGTATTAAAGACTATTCTGGAAGAAGCTGGAGATGATCAGGATGCACTCAAGGATCTGATCCATCGCAACATGAGCGAGCTGATCCCGAAGCACATCACGAAGGAAGACATCATCGCTTCGATCAACTACAACATGCATCTTGAGGGTGGCATCGGTAATGCAGATGATATCGATCACCTGGGCAACCGTCGTATCCGTGCAGTCGGCGAGCTCTTACAGAACCAGTACCGCATCGGTCTGTCCCGTATGGAGCGTGTCGTTCGCGAGCGTATGACGACTCAGGATATGGACGGTATTACACCGCAGTCTCTGATCAACATCAAGCCGGTAACCGCAGCAGTTAAGGAGTTCTTCGGAAGTTCCCAGCTGTCTCAGTTCATGGATCAGAACAACCCGCTTTCCGAGCTGACTCATAAGCGTCGTCTCTCCGCACTGGGACCTGGCGGTCTGTCAAGAGACCGTGCCGGATTCGAGGTACGAGATGTACACTACACGCACTACGGTCGTATGTGCCCGATCGAGACTCCTGAGGGACCGAACATCGGTCTGATCAACTCTCTGGCAACCTACGCTCGTGTAAACCAGTACGGCTTCATCGAGGCTCCATACAGAATCGTTGATAAGAACGATCCGAATGGCCCGCGCGTAACCGATGAGGTTGTTTACCTGACCGCTGACGAGGAGGATAACTTCATCGTAGCACAGGCAAATACCCCTCTCGATGAGAATGGCTATTTTGTAAATAACAACGTTTCCGGTCGTTTCCGCGAGGAGACTTCCGAGTTCTTAAAGAAGAACGTAGACCTGATGGATGTATCCCCGAAGATGGTATTCTCCGTGGCAACTTCCATGATTCCTTTCCTTCAGAACGATGATGCAAACCGTGCTCTGATGGGATCGAACATGCAGCGTCAGGCCGTTCCGCTTCTGACCACCGAGGCTCCGGCTGTTGGTACCGGTATCGAGGCAAAGGCAGCAGTTGACTCCGGTGTCTGCGTTGTCGCAAAGCATGCCGGCGTGGTAGAGCGCTCTGCTTCCAATGAGATCATCATCCGCCGTGATGACAACGGCAATCGTGATGTATATCATCTGACGAAGTTCAAAAGAAGCAACCAGTCTAACTGCTACAACCAGAAGCCGATCGTATACAAGAACGATCACGTTGAGGTTGGCGAGGTTATCGCAGATGGTCCGTCCACAAAGAATGGTGAGATCGCACTTGGTAAGAACCCGCTGATCGGATTCATGACCTGGGAAGGTTACAACTACGAGGATGCAGTTCTTCTGTCTGAGCGTCTTGTTCAGGAGGATGTATACACTTCCGTTCATATCGAGGAGTACGAGGCAGAGGCTCGTGATACCAAGCTCGGACCGGAAGAGATCACCCGTGACGTTCCGGGCGTCGGTGACGATGCTCTGAAGGATCTGGATGAGCGCGGAATTATCCGTATCGGTGCAGAGGTTCGCGCCGGAGATATTCTGGTTGGTAAGGTAACCCCGAAGGGTGAGACTGAGCTGACCGCTGAGGAGCGCCTGCTCCGTGCAATCTTCGGTGAGAAGGCAAGAGAGGTTCGTGATACCTCCCTGAAAGTACCGCACGGTGCATATGGTATCATCGTAGACGCAAAGGTATTTACGAGAGAGAACGGCGACGAGCTGGCTCCTGGCGTAAACCAGACGGTTCGCATCTACATCGCTCAGAAGCGTAAGATTTCTGTCGGCGATAAGATGGCAGGACGTCATGGTAACAAGGGTGTCGTTTCCCGCGTTCTTCCGGTAGAGGATATGCCGTTCCTGCCGAATGGCCGTCCGCTTGATATCGTACTGAATCCTCTGGGCGTGCCGTCTCGAATGAATATCGGACAGGTCCTGGAGATTCACTTAAGCCTTGCAGCCAAGGCACTCGGCTTCAACATTGCAACGCCGGTATTCGACGGTGCAAACGAGGTTGACATCATGGATACCCTCGATGTCGCAAATGATTATGTAAATTCCTCTTGGGAAGATTTCCAGGAGAAATATAAAGATACCCTGAAACCGGAAGTGATGGATTATCTCGGATCTCATCTGGAGCACAGAGAACTCTGGAAGGGCGTTCCGCTTAGAAGAGACGGTAAGGTAAGACTGCGTGATGGACGTACCGGTGAGTACTTCGACAGCCCGGTAACCATCGGACACATGCACTACCTGAAACTGCATCACCTGGTTGACGATAAGAT
>ERZ791743.1783-NODE-1783-length-10512-cov-11.051162_pt1 | contig 10512 bp, 6 predicted proteins | sample MGYA00509952_ERZ791743 | MGnify/ENA primary metagenome ERZ791743 (study PRJEB30046, sample SAMN00792040) | human gut metagenome | study: EMG produced TPA metagenomics assembly of the A metagenome-wide association study of gut microbiota in type 2...
TGAGCATTGACGACATCGCTATCAAGAGCTGGGACGAATACAAATAATCCGTACCGCTTAAGGATATAGACAAAATTAATCCCCTCCGGAACTATTTGTAATGAATGAGTTCTGGAGGGGATTTTTATTTATAGAAAATACAAAACAATAAAAAAGCCCACCGATAAAGGACGATAGGCAAGCGCCTAAATGTTTTCACAACGGAATAATCCTTATTGTGATTTGCTTCATTTTAGTTTCACAAAAATAAAAAGAAACAATACAAAAGACAAGTTTTTTTCATAAATAATTAGTAGTTTTGAGAAAATTGAAAAATACAACTATGAAACATATTTTAGGTTTAGACTTAGGTACCAATAGTATAGGATGGGCAGTTATCAGTTCAAGCTTTGACGAAACAACCCAAAAAGAACAACTAAAAGGTATAGAGGCTGCAGGAAGCAGAATAATTCCTATGGATGCCGCCCAATTAGGAGACTTCAATAAAGGAAATACAGTTTCACAAACAGCCAACCGTACTCAATTTCGTGGAGTACGCCGATTATATGAACGCAAAAAACTCAGAAGAGAAAGACTGCATCGCATCCTACAATTATTAGGATTTCTTCCAAAGCATTATGCCAACCAATTAGACAGGTATGGAAAATTTATTGCCAATTCTGAGCCAAAACTCGCTTGGACAACAAATACGCATGGACTTCCTTACTTTATCTTTCAAAATTCATTCCAGGAGATGCTCAATGACTTTTTACAAAACAACAACCAAGTAAAAAAGATTCCATACGACTGGACTTTGTTTTATTTGCGCAAAAAAGCTTTGACACAAAAAATTGAAAAAGAAGAATTAGCCTGGATTTTATTAAATTTCAATCAGAAAAGAGGATACTATCAGCTGCGCGAAGAGGAAACAGAAAAAGCGTCTTCTAAAACACGGCAATATTTTGACAGCCAGATTGTAACAGATATTACTGACACAGGGCAAGTTTATAAAGGATTAAAAATATTCACAATAACACTTGAAAACGGAGAGAAAGGAAAGTTTTTCAGTAAAAACATGCCTGACTGGAAAGGTCAGAAAAAAGATATTATTGCAATCATAGACCTTGATAAAAACGGAAATGACAAATATGATGAAAATAGAGAGTTAAGCCGTCGTTTCAAAATTCCCACCGAGCAAGAATGGGAAGAACAATGGGAACTTATTAAAACAAAAACTCAAAAAGATCTTGACATATCTCATAAAACAGTAGGCGCATACATCTATGATACACTATTACAAACTCCTAGTCAAAAGATTCGAGGAAAATTGATTCGCACCATTGAACGCAAGTATTATAAAGACGAATTAAATCAGATATTAAAGAAACAAGAAGAATTTCACCCAGAATTGCGAGACTCCAATTTATTAGAAGCCTGCATCGAAGAACTGTATCCTAATAACGAAGCCCATCGTAATGCTATTGCAAAATATAGCATTTCCCAATTGCTTATTGAAGATATTTTGTTCTATCAACGTCCACTTAAAAGCAAAAAATCGCTCATTAGTAATTGCCCTTACGAAGAATACACATACATCAATAAAGAAACAGGAGAAATATGCACTTCTTCATTAAAGTGCATAGCTAAATCACATCCTCTTTTTCAAGAGTTCCGTCTATGGCAATTTATATCAAACCTGCGAATTTATCAAAAGGAAGGAACCATAAACGGGAAATTTACTACTGATATAGATGTAACAAATCAATTTCTGAAAACCGAAGATGACTACGCCAATTTGTTCGACTGGCTTAATCAGAAAAAAGAAATCAGACAAGACACATTTCTTAAAAACCCAGCATTTGGATTAAAAAAGAATATAGCAAATTATCGCTGGAATTATGTAGAGGACAAGACATATCCTTGTAATGAGACTCACTACAAGATACTGTCATATTGGGAAAAAGCAGGAATAGAGCAATCAGCCTTAACATCAGAAATAGAAGAGAAACTATGGCATATTCTATACTCTATTTCTGACAAGAATGAACTCAGAAAAGCTTTACAGCATTTCGCTGATAAAAACTATTTAAGCGATAAATTTGCAGATACTTTTCAGCAAATTCCTCCTTTCGAGAAAGATTACGGTTCCTATTCTGCCAAAGCTATCAAAAAACTATTGCCACTTATGCGTATAGGAAGATATTGGAAAGCAGAAAATTTCGACAGTACAACTCTTGACCGTATAGAAAAAATATTAACTGGAGAGTTTGAAGAAAACATAAAGAACCGAACCAGAGAAAAAACAATCCATTTGGACAATTTATACTCATTTCAGGGACTTCCAACCTGGCTGGCATGCTATATCGTATATAACCGCCATTCAGAGATAAAGGACGTTACTAAATGGCAACAACCTTCAGATATTGATGCTTTTCTAAACGCATTCAAGCAACATTCTTTACACAATCCTATTGTGGAACAAATCATCATGGAAACCTTACGCACTGTACGAGATATTTGGAAACAGACAGGGCATATTGATGAAATTCATGTCGAATTAGGACGTGAAATGAAGAATCCTGCCGAGAAACGCAGAAAACTCACCCAACAAATACAAGAAAACGAAAATACCAATCTGCGTATCAAGGCACTTCTTGCTGAATTTGCCAATCCAGAATTTGGAATTGAGAACGTACGCCCGCACTCTCCAAGCCAGCAAGATTTATTGCGTATATATGAAGAAGAAGTACTAAACGAAACTAAAGATATACCAGAAGATATTGCTGTTATTTTAAAGAAATTCAATGAAGTTGATACCAAAAAACGCCCGTCTACATCCGATGTCTTACGTTATAAATGCTGGCTAGAACAAAAATATCGTTCTCCTTATACTGGAGCTATGATTCCTTTGGGAAAACTTTTCACCCCTGCATACGAAATTGAGCATGTAATTCCTCAATCTCGTTATTTTGATGATTCATTCACAAATAAAGTTATTTGTGAAGCAGAAGTTAATAAACTAAAAGGCAATATGTTAGGCTATGAATTCATCAAAAACAATCAAGAAAGAATAGTAGAACTAGGATTCGGACAAAACGTTAAAATACAGACGGTTGAAGCTTATGAGCTATTTGTGAAAGAACATTATTCCTACAACCGCACTAAAATGCAAAAGCTATTGATGGAAGATATTCCAGATCAGTTTATTGAACGTCAATTAAACGACAGCCGTTATATTAGTAAGCTAATAAAATCATTATTATCTAATATTGTACGTGATGAAGGAGAAGAAGAAGCTACATCTAAGAATGTTATTGTTTGTACTGGAAGTATCACAGACCGACTAAAAAAAGACTGGGGGATCAACGACGTATGGAATAAACTCATTTTACCTCGTTTCATACGTTTGAACGAAATTACGGAAAGCAATCGCTTTACGACAACCAATGCATGCAACAAGACAATTCCTGCTATGCCATTAGATTTACAAAAAGGATTCAACAAAAAACGTATTGACCACCGCCATCATGCCATGGATGCTATTGTCATAGCCTGTGCCAATCGGAATATAGTCAATTATTTAAATAATGAATCAGCCAGCAAGAATGCAAAGATTTCACGTCAAGACCTGCGACAAATATTATGCAAGAAAACAAAAACCGACAATTTGGGAAACTATCAATGGCTCATTGACAAACCTTGGGACACATTTACCCAAGATATGTACTCCATTTTAAGCAACATTATTGTAAGCTTCAAACAAAATCTGCGTATTATCAATAAAACAACTAACCATTATATCCACTATGAAAACGGAAAGAAAGTAAGCTGCTCACAAAAACAAGGTGATAGCTGGGCTATCCGTAAGCCCATGCATAAAGAAACCGTATATGGAGAAATCAACCTGCGCAGATCAACCACTGCTACATTGAAAACCGTTCTTGAGAACCCTCAAAGAATTATTGAAAAAGACTTAAAGAAAAAAATAAAGGAACTTTTAACGCAGGGACTCAATGAAAAACAAATCAAAAAATACTTTGAAGACAATAAAGATATTTGGCAAGAAATAAATCTAAAGAAGATACCAGTATACTATTTCACCAAAGAAACTGCCAACAGATTCTTTGCTTGCCGTGAATCAATAAATACAACTTTCAATAAAAAGAAAATAGAAGAAAAAGTTGCAGATACAGGAATCCAACAAATTTTACTGCGTCATTTAGAACAGAATGGTAATAATCCGGAACAAGCCTTCTCACCTGAAGGTATTGAACAAATGAATAAAAATATTATGTCCCTAAATAATGGAAAATTTCATCAACCAATTTATAAAGTCAGAACATACGAACAAGCCGATAAATTCGCTGTTGGACAAACAGGAAATAAATCTACTAAGTTCGTAGAAGCCGCAAAAGGTACTAATCTGTTCTTTGCAATATATGAAACTGCCCATAAACGCAGTTTCGCCTCTATTCCATTAAATGTGGTCATTGAACGACTGAAAAAAGGCTTGTCACCAGCACCCGAAAACGAAAAGGGTAATCTGCCTAAATTTATATTATCACCTAATGATTTAATATATGTACCAACAAAAGAAGAAATAGAAAATGGACATATTAATCAACCAATACAAAAAGATAGAATTTATAAGATGGTGAGCTGTACAGGGAATAGACTTTATGCTATTCCATATTATATAGCCAATATACTAATAGATAAAGAAGAATATGGGGCATTAAATAAAACTGAATTCTCAGATGAGAAACTATCTATAAAAGAAACATGCATCCCTATCAAAACAGATAGATTAGGAAACATTATAATGTCAATTAGCCTATGATAAAGAAAACATTATATTTTGGTAACCCAGCATACCTATCATTACGTAATGCCCAACTTGTCATAAAACTTCCGGAAGTAGAGAAATGTTCTTCACTTCCGGAGGCGATGAAACGTCAATCTGAAATAACCAAACCTATTGAAGATATAGGCGTTGTTATTTTGGATAATAAACAAATCACCATTACGTCCGGAGCTATTGAAGCATTACTTGAAAATAATTGTGCACTTATTACCTGTGACAGCAAAAGTATGCCTGTAGGATTAATGCTCCCTCTCTATGGAAACACTACTCAAAATGAGCGTTTCCGGAAACAGCTGGATGCTTCTTTGCCTTTAAAGAAACAACTATGGCAACAAACCATTCAATCAAAAATCAACAATCAAGCATCTTCCTTATCCTTATGTATAAACGAAGATATAAAATGCATGCGTATATGGGCTAACGATGTACGAAGTGGAGACCCCGACAATTTGGAAGCACGTGCTGCAGCTTTCTACTGGAAAACACTTTTTCATAACATTAAAAATTTTACAAGGGACCGAGATGGCATACCCCCTAATAATCTTTTAAATTATGGTTATGCTATTCTCCGTGCAGTTATCGCACGTTCTCTTGTAACAAGCGGATTATTACCCACATTAGGCATTCACCATCATAACCGATACAACGCCTATTGCTTAGCAGACGATATAATGGAACCTTATCGCCCGTTCATAGACCAGCTGGTCTATCAACTATACTCTGAAAACAAAATGGAACTTACAAAAGAAGTAAAAGCCAGTTTATTATCCATCCCCACAATAGATGTCAGAATCAGTGGGAAAAGAAGTCCTCTTATGATAGCAGCAAGCCAAACAACGGCATCACTATATAAATGCTTTTCTGGAGAATCACGAAAAATCATTTATCCTGAATTTTAATGGAACGTTTCAGCGAATATAGAGTTATGTGGATTTTAGTTCTTTTTGACCTACCAACAGAAACAAAGAAAGACAAAAAAGCTTATACTGATTTTCGCAAAAATCTACAAAAAGATGGATTCACAATGTTTCAATTCTCTATCTATGTACGCCATTGTGCAAGCAGTGAAAATGCAGCAGTGCATATAAAAAGAGTAAAATCCTTTCTACCTGAATATGGTCAAGTTGGAATTATATGTATTACAGACAAGCAATTTGGAGAAATTGAACTATTTTATGGCAAGAAAGCAAGTGGAGTAAAAACACCAGGGCAACAATTAGAACTCTTTTAAAATCATAAATCCCATATTACTATGTGATTTATGATTTCAAGAAACAATTTTTTCTTTTTCTAAATTTTCTTATAACCTACTGATAAACAATATAAAACAATCAATGAGTTGTTTCCAGTGGTTCAAAGATACTAAAATGAAAGCAAATCACAACCAAATCAGATGTGGCCGAAAAGCATCAAGTGTTGTTTCCAGTGGTTCAAAGATACTAAAATGAAAGCAAATCACAACAACCCTTTAATCCAAATTTCTATTTCAAATGTTGTTTCCAGTGGTTCAAAGATACTAAAATGAAAGCAAATCACAACTAAGATTGGCATGGAGCAGGTACCTGTTAGTTGTTTCCAGTGGTTCAAAGATACTAAAATGAAAGCAAATCACAACGAACAGCAACAGTTTGATTTTGAGTCTAAAGTTGTTTCCAGTGGTTCAAAGATACTAAAATGAAAGCAAATCACAACATAGGATTAAGTATGATTTACGTGATGCTAGTTGTTTCCAGTGGTTCAAAGATACTAAAATGAAAGCAAATCACAACTGTTATTTCAGTTCCTATTTCTCCACTGAAGTTGTTTCCAGTGGTTCAAAGATACTAAAATGAAAGCAAATCACAACTCTGCTGAACCTGTTGCTCCTGCTTCTTCTGTTGTTTCCAGTGGTTCAAAGATACTAAAATGAAAGCAAATCACAACACGAAGTATCAATACCAATATTGTCGGCTTGTTGTTTCCAGTGGTTCAAAGATACTAAAATGAAAGCAAATCACAACTGATTCTGTTCTGGAACTTTACTAGTTCTGGTTGTTTCCAGTGGTTCAAAGATACTAAAATGAAAGCAAATCACAACGCTCTCGTTCCGGCTCGCTAAGGGCTGCATGTTGTTTCCAGTGGTTCAAAGATACTAAAATGAAAGCAAATCACAACAGGGAGTTAAGCGGGGTTTGTACGACAATCGTTGTTTCCAGTGGTTCAAAGATACTAAAATGAAAGCAAATCACAACGGTTGAGATGTATAAAAAGATGCAGGACGGTTGTTTCCAGTGGTTCAAAGATACTAAAATGAAAGCAAATCACAACACGAAGTATCGATACCAATATTATCGGCTTGTTGTTTCCAGTGGTTCAAAGATACTAAAATGAAAGCAAATCACAACCCGGCATTAGCATAGTCCAGAATATCATCTGTTGTTCCCAGTGGTCAAGATATAGAAAATTCATTTAATATAAAAGATGAAATAACATTGACACAAATCACGTATCATACAAAGCTGAATCCTAAAGCCTCAGATTGGCCTTAGGATTCAACATTCATTCCATTTTTCTGAACAACACCCCACGCTAAAAGATGGCATGCTATCTTTTAAATTTATACCCTAAACTTCCCTCTTATCGCCTCCATACGTTCCCTCAGTTCAGGAACAAACACTAAGAAACCATTTTCTTCCATAAACACACGGCCATAGCTGTTGCCCTTGTCAGTCATCAGACTATGTACGGAGCCATAAGGGTCAGTCGCAATGTGCAGGGTTTTGAGCTTGTCTATCAATCCGCTGCACGTGATACGCTCATACTGCAGATACACAGCTATGATTTTATATACAATGCTATACGGTTTGTCGGCCCATTCGAATATCCGCTCGCATTTCCTGACTGTCGGTTTTTTGTCTGGCAAGACCTGAATTCCCTCCATGCTTATATCGTGCACGGTAGGCTCCACGCAATGTATCTCACGTCCTAATTTACGGGCCTCTTTTACCACGGTCATGCTCTCGTCCTGTTGCTGACATTCCATCACAATCATCTGCTCACATAGGGCAGCCACCAGCCGTTCGCACGAGCAAAGATTCCTACCGGACGGCGCACCAATCCATTGCGTAGAAATCACCAGCCCGCCTTCATCTATAATCCTCCGGCACAAAGCATTCGTTGCCACACCGTCAAATCCAGCCTCCATAATGGCTATCACGTGACCATCTGCATCCAGGCAACCTTCCATTGCAGCCACGTCGCATGCGTTTGCCAGCCTGCCTACTACGATACAAGATTCCTGTCCATCATATCCACTACCGTACTTCTTTCCCCACTCACGCGCAATGGAAACATCCTGCGGAGAAGCTTGTGGGGAACCGGTAACAGACGCCGACGGCTGCATGTCCAGCAGGCTCCAGTCGCCCATGCCATGCAACAGTATCGGACGAAAAATATCCAGTTCATTCAGTCTGCATGGATAAGACATCTCATCCAGAAACGACACTGTGCGTATGCCCATTGCCTGTTGTCGTGCCAGAATACGCCCCGCTTCTTCCAACAAATCTGCCGGAAGGTCTTTCACCATTGGAACCAATGAGACACAATCATGGATGCAGACGCTCAGTTCATCTATATCGCCCCTCAGCTGCAGGGCCAGCAGTTGCTGATGTGACACCGGTGCATGAGCTGCATCATAATCGGCTGTCAATTCTTGTTCCAGTTTCTCGTTCTCTGTAATCAAATGGGATACATAACCTTTCATAAGCGTTTACTTTAAAAATTATTTTGAGACAAATATCTGCACCCACAAGCTCAAAAGATGACCCTGTGAACAAAAAAAGTGATATATTTGTGTAAGAATCGTCTACTGACCATGAAAAAATTAAAAGGACAACTGCTGCGCTGGATACTGATTGTGCGAAAACTGCAGAACCAGCCTTACATATCGTTCCGTGAACTGCAACGCGAACTGGAACGTGAGCTTGCATTCCGCGGCTACGACCCGGTATGCTCGGACGCTACCCTGAAACGTGACCTGAATGAACTGAAGGAAGAATTTGGTCTGGACATTACATACAGTCGCACACACAAAGGATATTCATTGCCAGCCGTCCGGAAAGGATGGCTGGATATGGACTGCATCATTGAGCCGATTGAGGTGATGACTGCCTTAGGTAACCACAGTCTGCCGGAGTACATCTTGCCGGAACAATATCAGACGAGGGGTACGCAGCATCTTTCCTATTTTCTTCATGCCATCCGACAGCGCCAGAAAGTGCATTTTCTCTATCGAAAGTATGCAGACAATACCCGCAGCGAACGTACGCTCTCAAGGAGTGGCGAGGCAGATGGTATGTATTAGGAGCGGAGGAAAGCGGAAAGATAAAGACTTTCGGACTGGACCGCATCGAGCAGCTCACCTTTCTGCCAGAGACATTTTCCAAAAACGAGGCTTTCGACCCTGTGCAGAAGTTTAAGGATAGTTTCGGCATTTATTCCTCTGAAGAATATCCCATTGAGGAGGTCGTTTTCGACTGCGACATGGAAGACGGGAATTACTTGAAATCGCGTCCGCTGCATCCCTCACAGCAATTGTTGAAGGAAGAGAACGGAAGAATGGTTTTCAGTCTGCGGGTACGCATCACCCCCGATTTTCTGATGGAAATCATGTCGCGCAGCTGGTCACTCCACATCGTACAGCCAGCATCACTCAGACAACGGCTTTGCGACATCTATCGGGAGGCATTACAGCGGAATTCTACGGAAACTACATAAACCTATACTGTTTGACAGTATAAAGTTTAGCGACCTCTGTTTAGTGGTGTCCCGAGGAAGGGAATTCCCCTCCTCAGGTACCGATTAAAAAAGTCTAGTTTGGTTTTTGTTAAAAAATGGGTATAACAATCCTGCACAGGTACTTCCCTCAACTATAAAAAACAGTCTACGGGCTGCATCTGTCCTGCTTGTCAGTTTGCATTCTCCAATATCAGAAGAACTCTTTTCTTTCTCTATCTTTTTTAAATAATGATGTACAGGCTCGCTTATTATCGGCCTTACGAAGTGATTTTTTCTGTAGTTTAGCTTAAGCTCGTTCAGTTTGTGTCCGTAAAAACAAGGTCGGTAGTTTTATTGGGATGCAAATATATGCAATTTTTATAAACGAACAAACATTTATAAAAGAAAAAAGAGAAAATCAACGATATTTACACCGTTTGATTTTCTCTTTTTTTCCGTGATTCCGCTGCGATTCGAACGCAGGACCCACGCCTTAGAAGGGCGTTGCTCTATCCAGCTGAGCTACGGAACCATCCTTGTAATTTGTAAAGCTTTCAGTGATTCCGCTGCGATTCGAACGCAGGACCCACGCCTTAGAAGGGCGTTGCTCTATCCAGCTGAGCTACGGAACCATCCTTAATTGCGGTGCAAAAGTAGGCTTTTATTTTGAATTACACAAATTATTCGGCGGTTTTATGCAAACCGACAAACGGTTTTTTATGTTTTCCGCACGCAAACCATAGGTTTTCCGGTGCAGAACCCTACGTTTTCCGGACGGGAAACATACGGTTCCGCACGAGGAAACAAAGAGAGCCTAAAGGCGTTTCCTGCATATCACAGAATGATTTCCGGATACGTCTGCCACGGCTCTCCCCTCACTAATCGGCCGTTTCCTGCGGTTTTTCCGCGAAAAT